>Ga0307510_10000921_pt1 | contig 31156 bp, 40 predicted proteins | sample 12_EM_MG_FD_207224 | JGI IMG/M metagenome (GOLD analysis project Ga0307510, IMG submission 207224) | Populus trichocarpa ectomycorrhiza microbial communities from riparian zone in the Pacific Northwest, United States - 12_EM | ecosystem: Host-associated > Plants > Roots > Unclassified | place... | reverse complement strand
CATCACCGGTCACCCCCCGTTCATCGCAGTGACCATACTACTAGGCCCTCCGGTCCTCGCGCAATGGCCAACACTACAGTTCGCGGTGCGCTCGCTATTCACGGTCAAAATCCCCAGGTATGTCACGGTGCCATCCCGGACCATCATACCTGGTTCACATTGATCACCCAGTACTTGGTAGAAGCAGTAATTAGGAACCGGATTTATGATTCCATGTACTGGAAGGAGCATTGTTTCGCCTTGACAGGTGCGGTCTTTTCTGTTTTATCGCCATTATATGTGTGCTCAGCATCTGTCGTTTAGCTGAAACCTTGATCGACAAAGCCATCGAATTGCAGAGCGTGGGGGGTGTGTATGGCAATCAAAAGCCGACAGAGTTCATCAGCCTTCTGCTCAAGCTGTTGCAGATTCAACCTGAGAAGGAGATTCTGGTTGAATATCTACGTGCAGACGAGTTCAAGTTGGGTCACCGTCTCCGAGATCTATACAAGTGAACACTGACAAGCAGCCTAGGTACCTCAGAGCTTTGGCTGCGATGTATATACGCATGACATTCCGTGCTGTCGAGGTCTACGACCTGCTTGAACCACTACTCAAAGATTTTCGTAAGCTAAGGATGCGCAGTATGGGTACGTCTCTATAACATCCCCAAGGAATCTGTCGGTGATGGCTTGGATAGCGGGTTACACGCTGACGTTCATGGACGAATTTGTGGATAGCCTTCTCGTGGAGGAACGTGTATGTGACATTATTCTCCCCCGTTTGCAAAAGCGACAGATCCTCGAGGAGAATGGTGATATTGGGCCTAGGAAGAGCAGGCTTCTTGATGCTATGGAGGGGAACAGCGACCATGGGAGCACCAGGGGGAGATCGCGAAGTAGGAGCGTCCCCTCTAGCCGCTCTCGGAGTGGCAGCAACAGAAGTACAAGTTCTGCGAGGTATATCTCAAGGAGCCCTTCTAGAAGCCATTCTGGGTCACCCGGCAGCCCTTCACGGTTTGTGTCGAGGAGTCCCTCTCTGTTAAATTTACTGAGGTCCGACTCTCGCTCGCCCGGCGTTATGCAGACGGACGATTAGTATAATTAAAATATTATGGAGCATCGTCATTAATGTTACTTGGTTTCAAACGGTTGCGACTTGAAGGTTGTGAACTCCCTTGAAAGTTCCTTTAATCTATCGTCGACGAACGGCATTTTCTTGATGGCCTGTGGTGAGAGGTAACCCCGGTTTCCCCACTGAGTATACCACTCTAGAAGGAAGTTAGTGGATGGGGCAACTTGGCGATAAATTGGAGACGAACCGATATCCTTTCTCTTGGTCGGTGCAGCAGCTATCCTGTCAGTCCTGCCATCGATACAGTCCCGGAGGGCGAGGGGGTTATGATATTTGCAGTAGACGGTACCCCCCGCACGTTCGATGGCCGCAATCGCAGATTTGGATGCACGAGAGGGGACCACATGAATTGGACTACGGAGAAAATCCTTTCCCTGAAATAGCTCAACCAAGTGGATTCGCAGACGCAAGGAATGCACGTACATCACCCAAAATTTTGATCCCCTCCTTGACATCATGAACGCAACCGCTGAGCAAAAGTTCCCGAGCTGTGATGGGTTGTTCGGGAGTGGAGACGAGTCGACCCTGGTCAACCCAGTGCTGTAACCTGTCGAGGTTTACCGGGGCATATTCCATTGTGTTTCTGGGTGGTTTGCGTTGGTCGACGAGAAGCGTGGGGGGTACGACGAGCGGGTGACATACTGATTGTAAAAACCACGCTTGGGAATCAATTTTGTGATGGGAGTTTGCCCACCCTCGAAGCCGGGTTTTGGGCCAGGACCAGATCTGGATTTTTGTCCGTTGTGCCCACGACCGGAGGTGCCTCCGTAACCGGATCCCTGGCCCCTTCCGACTCGTTTTTGCTGTGGGGGTGTTGAACAGGGGAGATAGATAGCAGCAGAATGAACGTACGTGATGGAGTGAACCAGGTGCCGGGGAGATGTTAAAAAGATGGACTTTCTTCGCCGCTGCTCTGGTGGTCATGACGGATGAAGGAGGGCGCGACGCGTGGGGACGATCATGGCTTCGCTCCGTCCCGTCATCGCTATATGTGGCACAACTGGCGTCGGGAAATCTAAACTCGCCGTCGAACTCGCACTGAGGCTTGCAGAGGGCGCAGCGGTCATAAATGCCGATTCTATGCAGGTCTACGACGGTCTCGATATTCTCACCAATAAACTCCCGAGGGAAGAGATGAGGGGCATCCCCCATCTCCTCATGGGATTCAAAAAACCAGGTGAACAGTATGTAGTCGGACAGTGGGTGGAGGAGGCTGCAAAGGCGGTGAGCCTCGTACCCTACCTCTTGTTCAGCTGGCTTATCCCCCAATCGCACAATATACAAGATCGATGACATCCACAACCAGAACAAGATCCCAATCGTCGTGGGGGGCACCTCGTACTGGATACAGCACTTGATATTTCCAGATCGTTTGGTCGGGAAAGATTCTCAGCCATCTTCTCCATCTCACTCACTGAAGAATTTGTTATCAAAACTTTCCCCTGAAGAGAAAGAACTGTTCGACGAACTCCCCGAGCCACCGCCATCCGCTTCGAATGATCCCGACGGTGCTCTGGCGATGCATAGACTGCTACAGGCACTAGACCCCACGGTTGCTTCTAGGTGGCACTGGAGAGATACGCGGAAAGTGCTCCGCAGTCTGAGGATTATCGCAGAAACCGGCAGACTGCCGAGCGAAATCATCGCTGAACAGTCAGAGACGGACCTCACTGCAAGGTGCGCGCACTATTTGGGCTAGCCCTAGCTGAACTAAGGAATGGTAGATATCGAACTCTGTTCTTCTGGCTATATGCTGAACCTAACGCTCTGAACCCGCGTTTGGATCGACGGGTGGATCAAATGCTTCAGGTTCGGGCCCCTCCTCGAGCTGAATCGTTGTTAGCCCAACCTCGATCTTTAGCAGGGACTATTGGAAGAAGTGGAGCTGTTGAAACGACTCAGGTCATCCGCTGACCCGGTTGAGGGCAACGAAGAAGACGAGGTCGATTATACATTGGGAATGTACCAGTCGATAGGTGAGGGAGGCTCATGGCCAGAACTTGTCTCATCCTTCACAGGCTACCGCGAGTTCGACCGCTACATCGAACTGAAGGACACGGCAGAATCGCAAACTGCGTACAAACTTGCTGTAGAATCCATGAAGCGGTCGACACGGAAGTATGCAAAGCGACAGGTTTCATGGATTAAGAACAAGTTGATCCCTGCCGCTCTGAGAGTGAACGAAGGATTCCCAGTGGGCCAGATGACACCGTTCTATCTGCTGGACGCCACTGGTTCGTGCACGTTCATCTGATCGATTCGAATGTCTGACAATTGGAATATAGAACTCGGTGAGGCTTGGAAAGATAACGTGTTGTGTGTTGCCGACGCAATTACTCGCGGTGAGTGCAGGCGTATGAGTAGCACGTTCGAATGATCACAAGGACAGCAGGTTTTCTGGACAAACGATCACTGCCAAATCCGATGGAGTTGTCCTCCGCGGCGAGGACGCAGTTGGTTGTCCCCGCAATATCTGTCAGGTATGGGACCGCATGTCGAGGAGTCGTCTATCTAAATTCTAAAACACACAGACCATCTGATGTGCTTGCGAGAAGACACAGAGTTGTATGTGCTGTCTGTTCCCTGGATCCCGACCGACCGGTTATGATTGAGGAGGGGGAACAGTGGGAGTTGCATCAGAGGACGAGATCGCACACAAGGCTCGCCAGGCAAGGAAGTAGTTACCAAGAAAGTTAAAGTATATGTACAGTTGGGGCCTCGAGCGAGCGAGAGAGCCGGATAGGGAAAGGCCTGTTCAGTTGAGACCCGAGTCCTGCCGACGTCGAGTGATGGACGGAAGGGGGATTGTGGCTCGTTCGGGCCATGTCGGACGAAGAGCCGTGTGGTTTCCTGCCGCCAACGAACCTGGGGTGCGAGAGCGAGCAGCCGCCCATCCGTCCGCGAGAAAGATCTCAGCACGCCGGGCGATAACGGACAAACGGGCATGACCCCTAAACGAGTTTGAAAGGAATGTTTCGGTGGTTGGCCAATGGTATAAAGCGTCCATCCATCCCAACCTCATCTCTCCATCCCCCACCCACCTTAAGACGCCCTCTTTCTCCCTCTCAACAAATGCCCCCCCACCACACCCCCTACGTTACCCCCCACATCCTCCACAAGAACTATGCCCAGCCTTTCGACTATGAGGCAATCGGTGGTCGTATGTAATCTAATCTATCCACCCGCATCTCCTCCTAATCTTCCCCGTAGTTATTGGAAAGGACCTTGATTTCTACTCTCAGGCCGGTTTCGACATGGACAAGATCTACCTAAAGCGCAACGCCCCAGTATCTCTCCTCTACGAAGATGCCATCCGCAACGAAGGTGCCATCATCTCTTCCTCTGGTGCCCTCATCAACTTCTCTGGCAAGAAGACTGGCCGAAGTCCCAAGGATAAGCGTATCGTCTACGAGGAAACCTCCAGGGATGATATCTGGTGGGGCTCAGTGAACATCAAGATTGACGAACGCATGTATTTCTCACTCCGTGTTGGCTGAACTACCCTAACCTCTCAGACAGACACTTTCGAGATCAACCGTGAACGTGCCATAGATTACCTGAATACAAGAGAGAACGTGTACGTTTTCGACGGCTACGCCGGTGTACGTCTTCCCTCTCGATCTATTTTGAGATGCAAAGTCTCTGATGGAGCATCATAGTGGGACCCCAAGTATCGGATCAAAGTCCGAGTTATTTGTGCGCGAGCGTATCACGCCCTCTTCATGGTAGGCAATCCCATACCATCTCGAATGTCGGCCCAAGGCTAAATCGCCCCATTGCAGAACAACATGTTGATTCGGCCAACCGAGGAAGAACTCCGTGATTTCGGTGAACCGGATTTTATCATCTACAACGCGGGTCAATTCCCTGCCAATCGATTCACCAAAGGCATGAGTTCTACCACCTCGGTCGAGATCAACTTCAAGCGGATGGAGATGGTCATTCTCGGAACAGAATATGCCGGAGAGATGAAGAAGGGTGTCTTCTCTGTTATGCACTATCTCCAGCCTGTCAAGTTTGGCCAGCTTTCACTCCATTCCTCCGCAAACGTGGGGGCCAAGGACGGAGACGTTACGCTCTTCTTCGGCCTCTCTGGAACCGGAAAGACCACTCTCTCGGCGGATCCTAATCGCCAACTGATCGGTGATGACGAACACGTCTGGTCAGACAACGGCGTATTCAATATCGAGGGTGGTTGTTACGCCAAGTGCATCAACCTCTCTGCCGAGAAGGAACCTGAAATTTTCAATGCCATCCGTTTCGGTGCCATTCTCGAGAACGTCGTCTATGACCTTGGATCTCGCAAGCCCGACTATGACGATGTCAGCATCACTGAAAATACCCGTTGCGCGTATCCCATAGAATTCATTCCAAATGCCCGCATTCCCTGCATGGCTGACAGGCAGCCGACGAACATCATCATGCTCACATGTGACGCTTTCGGCGTCCTCCCGCCTGTCAGCAAGCTATCTCCTGAGCAGGCCAGCTATCACTTCTTAGCTGGCTACACCTCGTGAGTGGTATCCCATGGCGTTATCACAACACTTATCCCAACCAATGTATTGTGCAGGAAGACCCCTGGAACCGAGGACGGTGTTCTCGAACCAATTCCAACCTTTTCTACTTGTTATAGCGCTCCGTTCATTGTCCTTCACGTACGTGTCTTGACCTCCCACGTTTGTTCAGTGACTTTACCGACATTTCTTCTATCTATCTCATCAGCCCGGAAGGTACGCTGAGATGCTGGCCGAACGCATGGCTAAGCATAAGGTCAACTGCTGGCTCGTGAACACGGGCTGGACAGGTGGCAAGTATGGAACTGGCTCCCGTTGTCCACTTAAGTACACTCGTCTCATCATCGATGCCATTCACTCTGGTGAACTCGCCAATGCCGAGTACGAGAACTTTGCTACATTCAACTTATCAATCCCGACATCGTTGGAGGGCGTCCCCTTCGAATTATTGAACCCCAGGAAGGCTTGGAAGAATAAGGAAGGATTCGAGAGGGAGGTCAGGAAGCTCGCGGGCATGTTTCAAAAGGCGTTTGCGCTTTACGAGAAGGATGTGGAGGTGAAGGTGAGGTTGGCTGGGCCGCAGTTGTAGGTTCGATTGTTTTTGTTTTTTTTTCGTCGCCTCTTGGGATATTGGTGTTGCAGTGGACGGTGTGCTTTTTTCACCTCACTCACCCACCCTGTTGATTTTATCCATTCCAAGTTTGGTATCAATTTAGATGTTTCAATTACCTATTCACAAACTATCATCTTGGACGTGCCACATGCTACGCGCAAAGAAAAGGACACTTAGAGTCGGATCGCTGTTCTCGCTAATCCAGACCTATAAGTGAAGTGCGGTACAGGGAAGAAACGTGTCTGGAAGTATACATGTGAAACCTAAGTCGATCCGTCCGCAATGTTGCGTCGGGCATGGTTCATTCTGCTATCTGCCTAAACTTCTCCTGGATCTCTGCATGAAGTGCATCCAACTTCTGTTTGATGGCATCCTTTCCTTGCGACGGAGACTTTATTCCAACATGAGTGGTGTTACAGCCAAGAAAACATTCTTTCTCACCTCAAACTTCATTTGTGAGAGTTTGAACATCAAGTCGCCAGCGCTGTCTTTAATCTTATTGAAGGTGATGTCCCCTTGAGAGACAGCTTTCACCGCGCAATCGTGGAATACGACAAAGTTCCGGAGCATCGCACTGGTCTTGTAAAATGGGCAGTACCTGTCGTACTCGCTCATACCGTTTTGTTGCAAAAAATCGTCCTTCAACATCCGGGCGACCTCCAAAGTGATCTTATCGTTTTCGCCCAGTGCACTCTTCCCAACAAGTTGGACAATCTCCGCAAGATCGTCCTCCTTCTGGAGGATCTCCTTCGTGCGCGTCCTAAGCTCGACGAAACCTGGTTCTGTGGTATCGTAATGCGGACCAAGTACCTTGAGATACTTTGAATAGGACACGTTCCAATTGACCGATGGGAAGTGTTTCCTTTGAGCGAGCTTCTTGTCGAGACCCCAGAAAACTTGCACGATGCTTAGTGTGGCCGAAGTTACCGGATCGGAGAAATCGCCTCCAGGAGGGGATACACTATCGAGATAAATAAATCAAACCACCCAAAGGAAAGAATAATTGTACACTCACGCCCCGACGATGGAAACAGTCCCTTCGCGGAGGGGATTACCCAGTGCGGTGACCTTCCCGGCGCGCTCGTAAAAACTTGCCAATTTGGTGCCTAGATAAGCAGGATAACCCGAGTCTGCAGGCATCTCTGCCAGTCGACCAGAGATTTCACGCAAGGCTTCTGCCCATCGCGAGGTGGAATCGGCCATCATAGAAACGTTTGTTCCTTGGTCGCGGAAGTATTCCGCAAGCGTAATTCCGGTGTAAATCGAGGCTTCACGGGCCGCAACGGGCATGTTGGACGTGTTTGCAACAAGTGTGGTGCGTTTCATAATTGGTTCTTGTCTGTCGCCGACTTCCATGGTTAGCTCCGGGAACTATGGGTGCACGGCATCAGCAACGGGGTTGAGTGAAAGGAAACAGAGCAAACCTCCATAAGAACCTCAGCCATCTGCGAACATGTTCAGCCGCGGATCCTTTTTGTGTAGGTGTATCCTTACCTCATTACCACGTTCTCCGCACCCAACATAAATGATAATGTCACTGTTCGAGAATTTGGATAGCGCTTGAGAAATAACGGTTTTCCCACAACCAAAGGCACCAGGGATGGCAGTCGTCCCTCCCTGCACACACCTAAACTTTGTCAGCGCGAGACTTTTTGCTTCTGGTTAAGACGCACGGGAAAAGGGCATCCAGAATGCGCTGTCCAGTCAAGAGGGGGTGGTTGGCGGTGTGTTTCTCCTTCACGGGACGGGGAGCGCGGACGGGCCATAATTGCATCATGGTATGTTTGGAGGTTTTCCCTTCGAACTCAGTTTCCAAGACAACATCCTAGTGTGAGGGTGAACAAGCCAGTTAGGCGGAGGGGTTAAACAAACCCACATCGACCGCATAACTTCCTTTCTCAGCGATTTGGGTGATCGTACCCAGAGCGCGAGGGGAAAGCATGATTTTGTGGCTATTGACAAGCGAGTTTTCGTAAACGCCACCGAAAATGTCTCCCCCCGAGACATGGTCTCCGGTCTTGAAATTGAGGGGGGTGAAATCCCACTGATGTGACCTGTCCAGCGCATCCGTGTTGATCCCGCGGGGTATATAGATTGACTTGGACAACTCTTGAATAGACTAGAATGCGAAACTGTTAGTAAGGGCAAGGGCGTCCTTCGAGATTCCTCACTCGAAGAGGGCGTTGGATACCATCGACGATATTACCCATCAATCCTGGGGTAGAGTCAGTGGATCCGATCTTGGGGAAGTACAGATATCACATACCCGGGCCAAGCTCAACACTGAGAGGCTTTCCAGTGCGCAAGACAGGGTCCCCGACCGTCACACCAGATGTTTCTTCGTAAACTTGGATCGTTGCCTTGTCCGCATCGATCCGGATAACCTCTGTTATCGTAGAGTTAGATTGAGGGTTACGACCGAGAGCTAGCTAAATACCTCCGACTAATTCGTCGTGACCGACGCGAACGAGTTCGTACATAGCAGAACCAGACATGTTCTCTGCGACGACAACCGGACCAGAGACGCCATAAACCTGGCCGAAGCGAGACTCGCGGTCCTCATCACTGATCTTTGGGAGATTCTTCTTTGCGTTTGGTAGGGCCCCCGCCATATGGACGAAAATCTGGATTTGAGAGAGATCAAGGTGAAGGCTGGGGGTAAGTGCCTGTGGGTTATCTCTTACCACGTGACGGGCAAAACCTCACTTACGCGTCCCTTTCATTCCTTCAACTTATCCTCCAATATGCCACCAAAGGCGTGCGTGTTTCAATCATTCTCGACACTGAATTGACGTCTGACTGTTCCATAGCGACTGGGAGAAATGTACTCGAATAGTTCCGCGGTTGACTGTAGCCAAAATCTCTGACCGGTATGGATTACAGGGGACAAGGACTCCGATCCCAACAAAGACGACGAGAAGATTCAAGGTAAATCCTCGTTAGATTATTGCCGCCCCTCCACTTACACTCGACAATCAGCTCTCGACGAGGGTGATATTCAAATTCTAAAAACCTATGTATGAGTCCTGCGATTGCTTTGCTTCCCGTTCTAAAGACACAAACAGGGCCAAGGCCCATACGCAACGGCTTTGAAAAAGGTCGAGAATGATATCAAGGAAGTTCAGAAACGCATAAATGAGAAACTCGGTGCGTCATCCAGATGATTGTGTCCCAGAGGCACGCTCATATACCCGATTGCAGGTGTCAAAGAGTCAGATACCGGTCTGGCGTCCCCAAATCTCTGGGACCTTCCAGCGGATCGCCAGCGAATGGCTGAGGAACATCCATTGCAGGTTGCGAGATGCACAAAGATTATCCCAGTCGACCCCACTGCCGCTGAGGCCGCGCGTGCAGTTAACCCTGTTGGTGCTCTGCAAGGACAGAAGGGTGCCGATGAGCAAGACAAGTATGTTATCAACATCAAGCAAATTGCTAAATTTGTTGTGGGACTCGGCGATCGCGTCGCTCCGACGGATATCGAGGAAGGGATGAGGGTCGGGTAAAGCGAACTTGTCACAGGCATATTTGACCTACTGAAATACTCTCCAGGGTGGATAGAAATAAATACCAGATCCAGATACCACTTCCCCCGAAGATCGACGCATCTGTTACAATGATGCAGGTCGAGGAGAAACCCGATGTGACATATTCGGATGTCGGGGGTTGCAAAGAACAAATCGAGAAGCTACGCGAGGTGGTGGAGACTCCGCTATTACACGTATTTCTCTAATTGATCCTTTGGAAATACTTAATGACCCTTTTGTTCAGCCAGAACGGTTCGTCACCCTTGGAATCGACCCCCCCAAAGGGGTACTACTTTTCGGACCTCCAGGTACAGGGAAGACGCTGTGTGCGAGGGCCGTCGCCAATCGTACAGATGCCACGTTCATCCGCGTCATTGGATCTGAGCTCGTACAGAAGTACGTCGGAGAGGGTGCGAGGATGGTCCGTGAACTGTTCGAGATGGCGCGCAGCAAGAAGGCTTGTATAATCTTCTTTGATGAGGTTGACGCTATCGGCGGTGCACGTTTTGACGATGGTGCTGGCGGGGACAATGAAGTACAGCGGACAATGCTGGAGTTGATCAACCAACTGGACGGCTTTGATCCACGCGGGAACATCAAAGTTCTCATGGCAACAAACCGGTCAGTTATTACCCTCTTTGTAGCTCTTTCGGTGACGAACACAGGATTTACAGACCTGACACACTGGACCCCGCGCTGCTGCGGCCCGGACGATTGGATCGCAGAGTGGAATTTGCTCTGCCTGATATCGAGGGAAGGGCACATATCCTACGGATCCACGCTCGAAGGTAACGGATGTCGCATGCCCACGGGGCGCCACAGTGCTAACTACTAATTTTTGCAGCATGAGTGTTGAACGTGACATTCGCTTCGATCTGATTGCTCGTCTGTGCCCAAATACGACGGGAGCAGAGTTGAGATCTGTAGCCACTGAGGTACGGACGGAACTTCCGGCTCCGGATTCGTTCTAATGCGACTTCATAGGCTGGGATGTTCGCCATACGTGCTAGGCGGAAGGTGGCGACAGAGCGAGACTTTTTGGATGCCGTTGAGAAGGTCGTTCGGCAAGGAACAAAGTTCTCCTCAACGTGGGTGCTTCTTTTCACCGCTAGATGGTGTCTAACTCCTGGAATAGGCCGCTTTATCAGGTGTATAACTGAAGTAGAGTATATTGTTATCACATTCGGTTGTAAGATATCATACACACTAGTACTGTCTCATAATCTTTCCATCCTCCATCGCGACCACGTGTTATCGATCGTTCAAATATCCATCCCCCGTAGCACCGTCATGCGCGCTCTGTCCCTTTCCCGACGGTTCGCCCACTCTTCCATTGACCAGCAAACTCGCTCAAGTGTCGAGCACCTTGTGGAGGATTACTTGACTCGTCCCTCACAACGCTTGCGATTGTCAACTCTGGTGTCCTTTGGTCAGCCTGTGACCGAACAATCCGTTCTGGATTCCGTCGACTATGTGCTCTCGGAGATCCCCCGTCGTCTTGCCACAAGAGTCCGCTCAATGGAAAACCTTCCGTTTATTGTTGGAATGAACCCCTTCATGTCTAGGATTCTTGATGTCCACGCCTCGAGTTTCCATAGGATCGCAACCTACCCAAAAGTTACAACTCTGGAGCAAAACGAGCAATTTTCCGCGGAGTTAGAGAGACTAGTCAATTCTCATGTGGATGATATCCCTCAAATGGCCAAGGGGTATGTATACCAACCATTTTGAAAAATTATCGTCGATTGGTCTCAACGCCTCATAGTCTGCAGGAGTGTTCTCGATACTTGACTCCGGAGCAAACCTCCCAGTTTCTTGATGGGGCAATCCGTAACAGGATCGCAGTCCGACTCATGGCAGAGCAGCACATCGCTTTGTCTCGTGCTTTGCAGCGTCCGGACTCGATGAAAGACCATGTTGGTGTCATTGACCTGAAATGCCGCCCGATGGATTTGATCCGGTATGACATCTGATGTTGTTTTACCCTTTCGTGACCCCATCCATCTCCTGTAGCGCATGTGGCTCGTTTGTCAAGGAACTTTGTAGCGCGACGATGGGAACTAGTCCCGAGATAGTTGTTAATGGGAGCCCGGATGCTACTTTTGCGTGCGTGGTTCTGTCACGATCGTTGTTACTACCTTACAACCCACCCTAGATATGTCCCGGTTCACCTGGAATATATCATGACCGAGATTCTCAAGAATTCTTTTCGTGCGACGGTAGAGAATCACTACAAAAGAAATGGCTCGTCGCCTGATGCAGAACTGCCTCCCGTCGTGATAACCGTGTCGCCTGGAACGTCACAAGGGTCAACCAATCCACCCTTTCTCTCCTTACGCATTCGAGATCAAGGGGGTGGGGTATCTCGACAGAATATGCGTCGAATATTCTCGTACGCATTCACGACGGCAGAGGCCACTTCACCGGACGATGGTGGCGCAGAGGGTGGTCCGTATGCCGCACAGTATATCGGAGGAAGTTCCGCCGTGGGTGGGAAGGACGGTTCGAACCTATTCGCTGAAATCACCCAAAAGGGCATACAGACCGGTTTGGGGACATTTTATGGATTAGGCTATGGCCTCCCCATGAGTGGTTTATATGCGAGGTGCGACGAGAACACAAGAAAATAACTCGAACTCATGCCCCTCAGATATTTCGGAGGTTCACTACAATTCCTGACGATGGATGGATGGGGTGCGTATCCGTTCCACAGCTAGGTCGTGTTGAGAGTGACGGGTTTTGTAGGTAGCGATGTGTTCCTTAAGCTCCCGTCCTTGGACCTTGCAGGTGATGTAGAGCTATAAGAGCTATAAGGGGAACGAGGAATGACCCAAGGGTCGGAAGCAGGATATTTATCACTCGATAGCATTATGGTAATTCTAGTGTGCACATGAAGGGTGATGGATCTATGGTTAAAGTGATGGTCGTTATCAAGTGGTCTTGGCAGTACTCTGTAATATAATGAGCGTTTGAGATGACAGGATATCAATCTCACATACCGTGAGACTGTTTATTGTCCTTGCTGAGTAGTACCCCGAGTAGGATTGCTGTTGGGAGGTCCGGTGAGATCGAGATGTGCTCAAAGTAAGAGAAGACAAGGTGCTCGGTGTCGTTTGAACAGTAGTGCGTGATGACCGAGCTGTGAGCGGCGTTGGTGCACCGATCTGTGATTTTTTCGGAGTCTCCCCTCCTTTCTGCTTGCTGGACGATGGTAAGGACAGAGGTTTGGAGATGGAGGGGCTCGGGCTGGTAAGCCGAAGTCGCCGGCCAGAGGTTATGAATTCGTGTCGTAACGCAGCCTGCGGTTTCATCCGTCGTTCCGGGTCCCAGACCAGGCACTTTGCGATGAAATCGACGAAGACATGGTCATCCGTGCGGAGGACTTGAGCCAAACTCTTCGTCCCAGGTCGTCTACGCCTGCCCTTTGAGTTGACTACAGGACGGGGTGCTCCTGTTGAATCTATGCAGATGTATAAGCCTGGGTCCAGGTCTGAATCGCAGGATGATCTCACCGAAGAACAAGCGTTTCCGGGAGCTGCGGTTGATAAATTCTTTGTCTGGGACCCCTAAAATCTCCATGATGCAGGAAAGCTGCTCCTGCTCGTTCTCGCCCGGAAAAATGGGGAAGCCAGTGTAGAGTTCGGCCATGATACACCCTAGGCTCCACATGTCGATAGCCATGTGATAGCTCATACCAAGGATTACTTCTGGTGAGCGATAAAAACGGCTTTGGATGTATGTGTACACTGGTCTGTCGTTAGGAAATACGGGAGAAGTGGGGGAAGGGGCTACACACTTTTCTCGTGCTCCAGACAGCTGCTTCCGAAATCAATCACCTTAATGGCACTTTTTGCAGGATGTTTGAGCAGAACATTCTGTGTACAATCGATGTCAATACAGGACTGCGAAAGAGCAGGAGAGCACGGTACCTCTGGCTTCAGATCACAATGGACGATGCGGTGGTGCCTCATCAGGGATAATGACATCAACATCTGGCTCGTAAAACGCCGTATGAGGCCCGTTGTGAAACCAACAAAGCCATTCGCTTTGATAAGCTCGTAGAGGTTAATGCTCAGAAGTTCCATGGCAATGCAAAGGTGGCCTCTGAAGTAAAAGTGTTCCGTCATCTTGATGACATTGTGTTTCTCATCAGGGTCCTTTGGAATCTCATGAGTAAGAGGAAGCTGCAAACCGAAGGAGTTTACAAACCCATTTCCGGAGATTATCAAGGATTTTTATCTCGACCAGCGCTTGGTGATGGAAACGTTTCTTGTTGCGTATGATCTTGACAGCGACAGAGTGACCGGTACAGTGATCACGGCAGCCTAGGACTTGGCCAAAGGAACCTTTCCCAAGCGTGTCCGTAACCTCATATCTGAACGCTAAGTGGTCATGGGTAACAACTTGGTAATCACCGCGTTCATCGTCGTAACCGTAATTATTGGCGGTGCTCTCCGGCGTTGCCTGCTTCTTGTCGCTTCTTGCCCCAATGAAGTATACTGATTGGTAGTCAATGATTTCCTTCTTCTCGTAGGGGGAAAGGTATTGGGCTTGACCGCTCTTCAATACGGCTAAAAACGGACGGTAAGAAATAGTAGCCAATGCACCGGAGGGTGGTCGAACACACCGGCGGGGAGTGATGGAGGGGTAGGTGGAAGTGGCTCGGGGAACCGAAGGAACTCCTCCAACTCCTCTTGGGTTGCACCGTGGGCCAATCTCTTAGCTTGTTGCCGTTTGATGTATTGGAGCATTTCCTCATCGCCAGCAATCTCATCCTCATCTACCACTGTACTTGGGGAGGAAGATGGCGTCAATAATGACTGTTGACTCGAGCTTGGTGATACCACTGTGTGTCTATGAGACTGCGAAGCCGAAGAACTAGGGATCCTGGCCGCGGAGAGTGAGACCTTTGGGGACAAAAGTTTGAGACCCTTCGAGGGCGACAAGGCCGAGAATCTGTGATGAGATGTACTGGTTTCAGCAGGCACGTTAAATGACGTGACAGAACTCGTCGACCCCTTCCTGAGACCGGTCAGTGACAAGGATTCCCTATTTGCCTTTCGAGTGACCGACGCCACCAGGTTAGAGGATGAAGAGGTAGTGGACTGGCGTGGGACCCGGGACACGGAACCCGTAGCTGAAGGAGAGGCACGGACGGAATGACGAGAGGAGCTCGGCTTTGTGTTTGTTGACGGCGTTTCCAAAATCCCAAACTCATTGAAAAACTCGTGACTTGCGGTGGGCGATTCGCTGGATGGTGTGGTTTCGTTCACATGGAGACTTGTGCGGCGGCTCTTGAGCGTGGGCGAAGTGACTGTTGACGATCGACTGGCGATACGGGGTATCTTCGTTGGGGTCTCCTTCGAAAATGCTAATGACGTGTTGTTCAAGGACAATGGAGGGCCCTCTTTCGATGACGTGTGGCCTACGGTTCCCACCGAAGGAGACCCCGCGATTGTGGGCAGTTGATGCCGCCTCAGGGAAGTATCAGATTGCTTTTGCATCGAGCTGGCGGTGTGAGAGGTCGCACGAGACGTGATAGAACTCCGGGGAGTCAGCGAAGTGGTAGAGAGCGTCGAACTGGAAGATGACTTCAGACCTGCAACTCGATTGGCGGTAGAGGGAGGTATAGCAGTGACTTGCATTGGCGGAAGGCTAACTGGTTTGGCTTTCTTGGGATCAGTCGATGACAATGTCTATAAGACAGTCAGGAGTATCCTTGTAAGCATCAGGGGCTACCCACCTTTCCACGTTTCCTTCCCATGAGGACTGAAATACGGCTTTCACTTCGTTCCTTCTCCTCCTTTTTCAACTTTGACCTTTCTGTCTTCTCTTTTTCCTTCTGCTTCGACCTGTTAGCATCTCGATCAGAGTCCTTTCCAGTGTCACTCTTATCCCCCCCGTGGAGGCTTTTCCTTGAACTTGAGCCTTTGAGTAGGGATGGAATCCCCAGACCTAATACAGAAGACTTCCTATTTGTGCTTGGCGTGGACAAGGAGGAAGTGCTAGGGAGTTCAGTACAAGGGGATGGGCCGGACCCCGGGAGTGCGGTCCGGGTGCCGGAATATGATGCGGATGAGGTGGTAGGTGATGTAGAGCTCGGGATCGCGCCAGAAGGAAAGTGCATGGATTGCGACGAAGAACGACGAAAGAAAGGAATGGAAGAAGGGGTAAGGCGTTTCGATGACGCAGAGCCTTGGTGTATAGAAGGGGTAGGACTCAATGGTGGCAGTGAAGCCGTGTTGATGTTGGCGCTGGTGGACGACCCGACCCCGGTTGGATAATCGCCCTCAGAGGCGCGTTCTTCCATGACGTAGGACGATATCGCGTTTGGAGGAGAACCAACAGAAGAGAGGGATGCTAGTGAAGTCGCAGAAGCCATTGCATTGGGTTGACCTGGAGACCAGGTCTCGGAGGTTGCATTCACAAATGACCGATCCTTAGACAAGGATTTGCGGACTTGAGCTGTGGTGGCGGAAAGGGGACCACCCGAATGTTTGTCTTTGAGGGACGCAGACGTGGGGGAGGCTGCAAGTTTAAAGGCATTCGTAAAGCTCCATTTCTTCGAAGGTGTTTTCATTATTGCCGGAGCAGATCCCGGCATGAGATATCCTCCCATTGGAGGATCTTGGCCATTCAGATGACGGGTGCTTTTCGAAGGGGTTCGCGTGGGTGGAATGTCGACGGAGAAGGTTCTATCCGCGTCTTCATCCTCGAGGCCAGACTCTCGGTGATCCTGTTGATTGTGTTGGGGGAAGACGGGCGTGGACGAGGATGGCGGCGGCGAACGATAGCTAGAAAGGCCCTTAGGTAATGGGGGAACAGGGGGAACATTGTGTTCGGGCACCGAGTCCTGACCGGATCCTGCGCGTTCCTTGTCACTGGCAGATTCACCTGCAGAGTGTACGTCGGTGCTGTTCCGTTTAGGTTTCCCTCCTGGGAACCTCACGGAGGCGGTGGAAACCGACGTTACACTGGTGCTGGCAGAGAGGGACACTGAATCCCTGGAACTGGTTGTGGGGCTGGTGTGACTAGCAGAAGAGGTAGAGGCTCGCTTTGCATTGTAACTAAGGCGGGCGGACGTCTTCCTGGCCACTCGTTCGGAGGGTACAGGCCCGTTAGGATCATCGCTCGTCATAGCGGCCATGTGAAGTTCGCCACCTTCTGTATAATGCTCTCCGGTTCGGTTGCGGCCGCTCGAAGCAGAGTCCCGCTTGCCTTCTGAACCGGATTCGACACGGGTACTGATCCTCCGACTAATGCGCTTCCCATCGACCCCTTCCCATTGAGCAGTGGTTGGTTTTGCAGGCGTTCCGGGACGACTAAGGCTGTTTGCCCTCGAGGTACCGCCCGTGCTGACGCGGGAGCTGGCGTGGGCACTCTTGCTCGAGAGACCATCCAGCTTGCGGAGAGCATCAACGGTTGCCTCGTCATCCATCCCAGACCAGCCCTCCTGAGTCCCACGTAATAGTGATTGCGCTACGCTGGATGGACTATGCACGATGTTGCCAGTACCCTTCAGGAGATGATAGATGGATGAGGTCGATGGAGAGGGGGGTAAGTGAGAGAAATCCGTGGTGTGAACTCGACGGCCGTGATCATGTGTTGACGAAGAGCCGATTGATGAATGCCGGGAGTGTTTATCACCCTTGGTGCTACTACTTTCTTTCGACGGTGTGAGATTTGGGTCCCGTCTTCGATCTTTAGCTTTTTGTCCGGGAGGGTGCCCAACGCCGAGGCTACGGTGTTTGCGAACCGCAGTGTCTTTCGTGAGTAGCTGAACAGGTTCCGCGCGAGAAGTAGTGCCAGATGAGTCCGAAGGCGGCGCATGATCTAACTCATGAGTGGGAACATGCTGTAGAGGGCGCTGCTCCGATTGTGACGATTGTCTGGGATACAAGATTTCCTCTCCGCCGCTTTCATCTGCCATTGAAGGGCGTCCTCTCATAGGGTGGGGGAGTTGGGGTGTGTCGGACATCTGGATTGCAATCAGCGCGACACAAAACAAAGGGGAGTGGCCGACCCACATGATCCATACTCTCGATTTCGCCATCTCGGGCCTCGATCGTCCAAGGGCTGTCAGGATCCTCTTGTTCGTAGTCTCCGTTATCATTGTTCAGGGTCGGGTCGATTTGATCTTCATCATCATCAACGCGTGGTGCACGCGTCCACCGAGGGGTCGCCAGTTCTCCAACACCCACAAGGCCACGTCGATCGATTGAAGCGGGGTCCCTAGCGGGTGTCACGGGTTCAGTGACATGACGGTGCATTTCAGGGGTCCGGGGTGCCAGGTGAATTGTAGGCAACATCGGCTGGGGAAGTTCTGGGGTGTGCGCGGTAAAATAATAGGGATCAAGAGAGGATAAGGCCGAGGCCGAACGTGGCTGTGGATCGGCTTCTGGGTCGTGAAGATGCCTCGACGGAGAGCCGTGAACGTGAGGCTGAGTGTCAAAGCGAACGGTATTGAGATAGTTAATCAGGCGTAACCCAGGACAGACCTCACCTCTCTCGCGGCGACAGTTGAGTCTTGCGAAGTATCCGATGGAACGTTATCCGGAGAATCCGAGTTCCCTAAATCTAGAAGGGTTGGACGGGCTCGTTTTCGTACACTCAGGCTGTCATGAGCCACTTGGGCTGGAGTTGGGGAGGACATTACGAGCGGAGACGATGGAGGGAGGAACGAAAAGAGAGACAAAGAAGAGGAGCACGAGAACAAATACGAAAAAGTAGGAGGACCGAGGTCTGAGAATGCTTTCTGGCAGGACTTTACCGCCACGGGCGGCGATGTCGAGGTTGACGAGGAGGGAGGAAGGGAGGGAGCTCAATGAGTGCCCTCGGACAATGCCCAACACGTGGCAAACAAGTAAGAGGATGTAGTGTGGCTACAAATCTCTACAAATTGTGTGATCCGTACGAAATAAAATGTAGTCAAACTACAAATCCGTTACAAACAGGATTCTAGTGAGTTAAGATTAACAAAGACTACAAAGACTACAAAGACTACAACGGCCCACCACCAGAGCGGGGTTCTATTCAATCGGAGCAGCATTTCGCTGCGATAGTTGGTCTTCTTGTTTGCCGTCGCCCTCTCGTGTGGTGATCATGCTTCGGCTCTCATCCTCTGGACAATGACACTTCTGACACCGTATTATCCAGGCATCTGCTCTCCCTCCTAGCAGGGCACGACGCTGCGCCGCTCAGGAGCACCAGCTTCGACTCCCCTTTAGGCCGTCCTCCAGCCACGGTCGTCCCAAGTACGTATTCCATCCATCTCTCTCCTCTTGCTCTCATCCGCCACCCACTCTGGTAGAGATGCCGAACAGTCCATCTCCAGAACCGGACGAACCGGCATCTAATGAAACCCAAACCGCCGATTTGCAGCCGTCTATGACCGTGCATCCCTTGACATACTCCAGCATGCCGATGCACATGTATCCTTTCCCTAGTGGCATCGTGCCCACTCCTCCCACCCGCAGCAAGCGCAGGCAGGTCAAAAACGCATGTACCAACTGCCAAAAGGCTTGTAAGAAGTGCGACGATGCACGCCCGTGTCTCCGTTGTGTCAAATACGGCATTGCGGAAGAGTGTGTCGACTCCCACCGCAAGGAGCGGAAGAAGGGTATAAAGCGAGGCCCTTACAAGAAGCGCGATGGAAAACGTATGTTCGTCTCAATGTTAGATCTTCTGGAACCTCACCATGGCACAGCGTTCTCTTTGGATCCACCATACGATGGCTCGACGCACCAGTCAATCCAAATGGCTACAGCGATACCAGGGGCATCCTCTACCATACCGTTCATTAGTCCGGTTGGCTTCCCCCCAGGTTTTCTTGGCCAGTATACTCCTGCACCTCCTAAACCAGGTGACCCAGCAATCTACTATCCCCAGTTCTATCTTGCAACCCCGATACCTGCTCACGGGCTGTCTCCCCACCAAAACGGTGACGGTGAACCTGCGTATCATCACCCACAATTTTATCCGACCACTTTCTTAACCCCATATCCTCAGCCGTACGCGCCATACATGATGCCACATCGGCCCGATGGCCAGGTGGCGCTGCCATCTGCCCACCTAGGTTTTCCCCCAGTTAGTGCACGTTTACCTCCGGGTACCGGTCAACAGGATCAGAGAGACGACAGGCCAGAAGAGATTACTCCCTCCCAGTGAAACGTCGATTCACTCCCCTTCCACCGTGAATGCAAACTACGCTGGGATAGTCCCGAGTCCTTTTTTGACTTTTTTTTTCTTTCTGGTTTGGGCAGGATTCCCTCTTCTTGATATTTCACGACGTAACGTTAAACTGGATCCTTGTCAATGAAAACTTTCTATGTATCGTCGTCAAGTCTGGTGGTGTAAGAAGAAACTATGGACCTGTTCCATCGTAGGTCTTTGTTCGGGTCTGACCGCCCAGCAACCCGTCATAAGTTTCCATAAGTCGTCCGAGATTCGATTCTTCCCGTCCTGTCCATCCGGTCGGGGCGGGGACTGCCCCTTGGTAGTCCTCGCGTGAAGGACTGCAGCGTCGCGGGCGAGGCTGGAGAACGGCACTTCTTCCGTGATACATTCAAGTATCAGTATTGCGAACGAGAATGTATCGGAATGCGTCGTTGCGGGGACAATGGCGTCTCCGATGTGCTCGGTGGCTATATACCTAACATCACCTCCGGACGTCATAGTCATTGTTATCGCGGTTTTGTTGACCTTTTCCCAGATTCTTGCTATTCCGAAGTCGCAAATTAGTGGTTCGCCCTTTCCGGTGTGTGGTCAGCTCCTATTCTACGAGTCGGGAGTGAACGTGGGATTCACCTCGGGAGAGACGAGCACATTTTTCTACGCGCATTCGGTTAAGCGGCTTTCGTAGAGTGTTATGAGTAACTCACGCATTTTACTGTCTAAAATGTCAAGTCGTGCATGCTCGTCAAATCTATGCTAGACTTACCGCTCCCGTGCACAACACGCCGTGAGTGGAGGTAACTCAGGCCGGCTGCAGAGCCACGCAACTGAATCGTGACCAAGTGAGGCTTCATTCCTTCTTACAACCTGCGATGCAGCCCACCAGATAGTTTTTATTCGGTTGGGGGGTGTTCTTGACATAGACAAGCAGATTTCCATTTTCCTGCCATGGCGATACCTAAGGGACTTGAATCGATCTCGAGTTTCCACACCCGTGGTGGACCACTCACCATGCAGAGGCGTGGTCCGATATCTGTAACTATCCCTATCCGACCGTGGGATCTTTTCGAGAGGGGGGCTCAGGAAATATGCATACCGTAAAACGGCAGGATGTTCTGATGGCACAGCTCTTTCAATCTCCGCAATTCGGATTCGAGCCTCTAACCATCAGGAAAGGAGGGATGAGGAGCAGCATAAGACAGTCCGCAAAGGCCTAACCTCACGCGCCTCCTCTTTTCGAAGTGCTTTCAAGGCCACCTACAGAGAGCCCTGTCAGCAGGACAGAAGTAGTGAAACCTAGACTCACTTTCTCAACCTCCCCGCCTGTTTTCATCCACTGCCCCTCCCAGACTTCACAATATGTTCCTCTGGAAAAAGCAGTTTCCCGTAGTTTCTTAACTTCCCCGTCCAGCCGCATGATTTCATTAGCTTGAACTAGCTGAGTGTCTTGTATTCTTTGTGGAAGCATCGAAGGATCCGCATCTTCGCTTGTTCCCTCTCCCGGGGTGTGTGCTCCCTGATTACCCGTAGCCTTGGAGATCTTTAGAAACCGCCCCGGTTGACGTGAGTCCATGGCAGGTGCTCTGAGGAGGATCTCGATGAGACTCACAGCCTCAACCTTCTCGACAAACCGTATGACACCCGCCTCGATTTGCGCCTTTTTCACTTACAGACCGATAAATTATGGAGAGAGTGATAACGATCAGAACTTACTCAAGCTCTTTGGAAGATTGAGTTTTGACCAGCCTATCAACTGTTGCTCGACTCCGACAAGATCGCTGTCGTTTCATGTCAGCGGAGGATGGATTGACGGGGGACAATGAACAGGCCTTTTGATATTCTCGTAGTCAGGCTGTTGCGAAATGGGGGAACAATCGCTAAGGCGATTGCTAAGAATGTAGCACAGTCCCCCAAGCTGCGAAGTTTCTTTCTGGTTGGAGGGTGTGGACCGCGCAATCAGCATCAAGGGGATGGATGAGGGACGCAGATTGACCTTTGCGACGGATACCTTTCCGCAAAGTTTTATGATCTGTTCCAGGAGCTGTTTAACATCCTCTGGAAGAATAAGAGATCCCAGAAAGCCCATGCTGCTTGAAATACTGTGTCTCACGCAGACTTGCACTCGTCCCCGCTGCTCCCGAGCTCATGGCGAAGTGGTATCGGTAAATCGATCGGTCAGCGCTTCCAAAGATCCCTCTGCGATCATGCCACCCCGTAAACGGCGGAGGTCAGTCGCTTTTGCACCCGACGACGACGACATCAGCACCAGGGAAGCAAATAGCCCTTTCGATGATGCCCCACCAACCGAAGAGAAGGCCAACTCTGCCGTCTGGGATGCTTTCCGTGAAGAATACCACGAAGGTATTGTCCATTTTGCTCAGTACCCTCGCTACTGACGAAAAAACAAGTTCTCGAACAATTGCCGCTCACATTGCAACGCGCATTCATTCTCATCCGCGAGTTGGACGATCAAGCACAGTGTGAGCGCTCTCCGCCATGGCGCGTTTATGCCAGCACTGACGAACGAGAAGCCAATAACGTGAGCTTGGTCGATTACCTGCGTCAATACCTTCAAGCTCGTACCGACCACAGTCGCAATGGTGGGGGATCAGTCGCAACTGGTTCTCTCTCTTCGTCGAGTTCGAAGGGGCTAATATCCCGCGTTGCTGCAATAACGGAAGAGAATTCTCGCGCTGCCCAAGAAAGAGTTAACATCGCACAGTCTGTGTATGACTCCGTCGGTCTAGCTATCTTGCTTGGTCTTTCAGGTTGCTGATTGAGTTTTATCGTCAGCCAGGTTGACAGACAAATCCGCTTCCTTGATCAGTCGATAGAAGAGGCAGAAACAAACATCGCTTTGGCTAGTCACCCCGACTCTCAGCCGAGGCGCATTCTATCATACACCGTTACTGGCAGGTGGTTGCGACCTCAAATTGAACCCCTCCAACTCACTGATCAGCTGTCTGGTATTCATGAGCCACAAGCCGCCGGGTTTCCCGCGCAGGACCGATCTCGAGGGAACACCAACGCAACATCGTTACGGAGAAATAGGAAAGGCAAGAAGAAGAAAAATGCACATGCCCAACGCGTGCTGCGACCACCGGAAATTCCGACAGCCGGAGATGTTCTCGTTCACACGTCCGACCCCAATGAGCCTCGATATTGCTACTGTGATAATGTTTCCTATGGCGCCGTGCGGGTCTTTTCTCTGTCCTCTGTGTTTCTGAAATTTATAACGCATCGTAGATGGTGCAATGTGAAAACAGCCCAAGATGTCCGCATGATTGGGTGAGTTTCCAAGGCATCCCTCGACCCTGGCTGACCTTTTTGCCTAGTTTCATTACGATTGCATCGGACTCAAGAAGGCACCAAAAGGAAAATGGTTTTGTCCGTCTTGCAAGCCGGGAAGGGGGTCAGTCGCAAGGCCTAAATGTAGTTTTTAAGCCCTCCCAATCAACCCGTCTCAGCCCTCTGTCAACTTATTCGACATGATTTCCATATACAGGTCTGAAAGTGGTTTGTGAGAGATGTTCTGTAGTGTGATAAGATACACCTGCCTGCCTCATGCCTCAGCTTCCAGTATTCCGTGAGGAGTTCGTTCAATTCGATCTCACTCTGTTTCATGTGTTGTGCCATCTAGATCATTCATGTTTTAGATTAGCGGCACCTTCAGTGAATTGAGCCTACCGTCTTCTGGACCTCGCGTTCCTGGACGTGATATTCTTCCACTTCCTTATCGTTGTCACGTCTCTCTGCGACCATTTCCTCATATTCTGCTTGTAGCCGTTCTATAGTTTGCTGGCCCGCGTTTCGCTTCTCCTGTGCGTGGCGGACTGCACGATCGAGCTTTTCCTGGGCGTTGAACAACTGCTTACGGACCCTCTGCTGGATTGTGAGCACCATCGCGGGACAAAAGTCCAGGTGACTCTCAAACCTCTCGTTTCAACGCAAGTTCGTTTTTGGTTATTTTCTTTTCTTCCAAAGAGTCTTTGCCATCAGTCAGGTCCTTCAACGAAGTTTCCAGCGCCCCTTTCTCTTTCTGTATTACTTGGAGGGCTTCTGCGCAAGCACGAACATCCTGGACCAAAAATGACTGTGATGTACGACGGGCGTTAAAAACCCACGAACCTTCTCAACCTGAAGGAGTATATTGATTTTGGCCTGCAGGTCCCGAGTTTTTGCTTCGTTCGCACTGACGATTTTTTTGTCTTCAAGAGCGGTTGCACTCATGGTGACAATATTTCGTTTGATGCGCTCCGGGGATTGGACAATTCGAGAACGGGTCGACAACACAGCATCGGAAAGTACTGACATTTCGTTTAAAATCGCGTCCTGACTTGTCGGTCAGAAGGGTTGTCACAAGAGATACAAGGGGAATAACCTTGCGCTGACGTTGTTCGGCTTTTTCTTGCTTGATTTGTTCGCTTTCTTTGGTAAGCTTGTTGTGGAGCTCTTTAAGCATCAATAGTTTAATTTTCCCTTGCGCGTTCTCATTTCTCAATGCTTCGCATCTAGGTTCAAGTTCTTCGTATTTGGCCCTTAGGATAACACGTCAGTAGCAGAGGTGGGGAACGGGGGGAAAGCGTACTTAATTGCGGATGCCTTCTGCTGAACCTCAAGGGACGCCTTTGCCACCCGGTCCCTGTCTTGCACAAGGGCCGACGACCGACTTCGAATGGAGGCAAGATATGGCTCCTGCTCTTCTATGAATCTGATGAGGTTTATGAATGCCGAGAGGTGCGAGCGAGTTCGGTGTGGTTCCGGAGTTGCGATGTCACGTAGGTCGAAGTCTGCGATCTTGGCCATGCGTGCAACACCCTTCCTAATATGCTTCAGTGATGGGGATCACACGAACTAGACCAGAAATTTACATGTGGTGAAGAAACACGACACGGTTGATAGCAGGCATGTAAAGATCCTGGAAAATAAAACTGCAGTCATGTCTTGATAGAAGTTAAGATATAAGACTTACTGGATGCTCCCTGAGAGTTGTTGTGGCGGCTGCTGCATCAGCCAACCCATCCTGAGAGAGATCTTTGACGCGGTTGAGGCAGATCCAATAGATGGAGCTCACGAACTCGTGGGAGGGTCTGAGGAGTTGTTCATGGCTGATTGAAAAGCCCCAACTGAAGAAGTTGGAGATTATTTCATCAAACGAAAGAGTTGGGCAAGAATACTGCTTTGACTGCTGTTGCCTCTGCATGGTGGAAGGATGAGCAGGCGTGGGAACTGTTGGAGACGCGTCGTGGGTAATGGCACACGTGATCAGGAGACTAAGGGGTGTAACTTCTCCTCTCCTCACATGTCCGCTTCCAAGAGTGATCTTCCCAGCGTCCCTCGCCGCAGCAGGGACCCAGCCTCAACTTCAATGCCTGTCTTAACTTCATCTTCTACGCCATGTTCGCCCGCTCGGCCTACCAAGGTCCGTTTCATTGAATGCATCTGTGCGCCTCCTAACCCTGGATCTACAGGCGTCCAAGTTCAAGCCCCCCAGGTCCTTTGCTACTGTGAAGCGCGATCTACCCTCTTCTCCCACCCTGGTGTTGCCGTCAAAACGCCTTTCGTCCGATCCTGAAACCCCCCCTCCGTCCTCTTCGATCCAATCCAAACGCCCCAGGTGTCACACTGGAAACGAAAAAGAAAACCGGTTCACCCAGGAAACACCCTTGGGAGGGGTTACAAATATTATTCACCTGCCCACGCCTGCCTCTCCACCAAAGAAAGTTGTGGAATTTATCGACCTTGAAGAGGATCTTCCGGCGCCTCCTGATCACCCTTCTGACACAATGCGCGAGTTTTTAGAGGTGAGTTGGACGAAGAGGGAATCACGTGCACGAGTTGAATATTCGCCAGGAAACTGCACAGCAACTTCAGGGTCGTATCGAAGATCTAGGTTTCATTCAGGACCTTCTCGAAGTGCACACTCGGAGGGGCCCTGTCCCACCTGCAGAGTTCCAATATATCATGTACGCCAAAACTTTTCCCTCATTTTCACTCCCTCCTAATTTTTTTCAGTGATATGTGTTCACGTCGCAGACACAAGATTCAAGAAATACTGGACAACCGATCAGGGAGCGCGCCCAAGTCACTACTCTCTGGAGAACCACGTCTTCCCACCGCGGGCCCATCACATACTCTGGTCAACAACCCAATTCTCCCTCATAGCTCTCCCGGTCCCACGAACCTCCCGCCAAGTTCTAAATCACGAGGAAAGACGCCGGTCATTATTTTGGATGATGAGGATGATGACGACGATGCCATCGTGGGTGGGAGTTCTGGTTCAGACCACAATATAGCCCATCTCCCTCACAAGCAGCAACAGCCCTCAAACTTGGGCACTTATCCCTCTGTCGTTGTTATCGATACGCCCCCAGCCAGCTCACACACAAACCTGGCGCGTGTCACCCGCTCTCGCGAAGAGGATATGATGAAAATATTACGGGACGTCTTCATGCTCACTCACTTTCGACCGAACCAACGGGATGCAATAGAAGCAGCGCTGGATGGGAAAGATGTATTTATCTTGATGCCTACTGGTGGCGGCAAGAGTCTTTGCTATCAGCTTCCGGCAGTTTGCACAACTGGAACCACTCGGGGTGTCACGGTTGTGATAAGCCCCCTCATCGCTCTCATCAAGGACCAGGTTGATGGACTGAAACAGAAAGGCATCGATGCGGCGAGCGTCACATCTAGCGAGGACTCCCAATCGACTCTTTCACGACTCAAGAGGAGTGGAAGGAAGCCTCAGTTGCTTTACATTGCACCCGAACGCCTGCATCAGAATGACACGATGAAGAACATCATTACTCAGCTTTATCAGAGTGGGCAGCTAGCACGGTTTGTTATCGACGAAGCACATTGTATCTCAACGTGGGGCCGTGATTTCCGTGACGCGGTAAGACCATACTCCCACTCGTTCATGCTTTCCACTTCCCATATTGATCGCAATCTCTAGTACAAATCCCTTGACCAGTTGAGGAAAAGATACCCAGATGCCCCTATCATGGCGCTTACCGCAACCGCTGACCAGCGAGTGCGAGACGACATACTTGGGCAGCTAGGGATTCATGATTGCCTCCAGATCCTTCAGTCTTCGAATCGTGCAAATCTCCATTACGAAGTCCGCACAAGACGTGGCAACGGAATCGCGCAGATTGCCCAATGGATTCAGAGCGTGCACGAAGGAGAAACCGGCATTATCTACGCGTGGAAGAGGGACGATTGTGAAAAGTTTGCTGAGGAACTACGCTCGAAATACAACCTATCCGCAGAACATTACCATGCGGGAATCGAGGAAAGCGCGAAGACCCAAACTCAAGAGAATTGGCTCGGTGGCAGGACGAAGATTATTGTTGCAACCGTCTGTAAATTTCCTTTTGCCCCACTTTTTGTTACTTACCAAATGCACAGATAGCGTTCGGTATGGGTATCGATAAACCTGACGGTGAGTATCTCCGCCGGAGGTGACATCAATCCATCTGTCTGACCCCTGATGGGTGCCAGTGCGTTATGTCGTACACCAAACACTCCCGCGTTCCTTCGATGGGTGAGTCAGGCAGCGATTTGACGGGGTAGTGTCTCAAGCTTGATCCAGGTACTACCAAGAAACTGGACGGGCCGGTAGAGATGGAAAACCAGCAGATTGTATTCTCTGTGAGTATTCTTTAGCTAAGTTCGATCTCCAATTCATTCGCCGAGTCCCTCAGACTGGAATGCGGGGGATTACAGTAAACGGATGGGTCTTATTCACAGCGGAGACCTCGATGACAGTGAAAAGCAACACCAACTGGAACAACTACAGGAAGTCAGAGAGTTCTGCGACAACGAGATAGAGTGCCGGCGACAACAGATTCTACGACATTTCGGAGAGCAGTTCGATCCACAACACTGCCGGAAAAGATGCGACGTCTGTTTCAAGGACGAAACAATGGTTGAACAGGATTTCACCGATGCGGCGAATCACCTCCTCCAAATCGTTTCTGGTTTAACTATGAATGGAGACACACTCTCGAAAACTATGCTCGTAGACGTTTACCGGGGAGCGAACAAGAAGGAGGTGAAGTCAAGAGGTCTCCAAAACAACCCACTATTCGGTTCTGGGAAATGTTACAGTAAGGACCTTGTCACGCGGATTATCGATCAGCTCGTCAAGCAGGGCGGTCTGGACTGGTCCTTTGTCCGGAGAGACGCTTGGTCGGTCAAGTACATCATCGTAAGTTTGTGAGCTGACTACAGGCTTCGAAGGTCAAGGGCTAATACTGTTATAGCTTGGACTAAACGCGACGGGTTTCAAGCAGCGGAAGCTTTCCCTGGTATTACAAGTGAAGGTCACGGGGCCGCAGAGTTCCACTCTCCCTAAGAACGGCGGCGCGTCTACCAGCTCAAAGCCTAGGGGGATCCCTAAAAAGCCCGAAACTGTGGGTACCCCTGCACATGACTACGACCCCCTCTACGTCGACTCTTCCGGCGAAGAGGACCGGATGAAAGACATTCAGCCATCCCCACCACCTAGTAGACCTACTGGTACCATTACGGTATCAGCCACTCCCTCAGACAGTGCCCTAACAAGGTGCTTTAACGAGCTCCTAAAAGCACGCAACGAGGTAAGCTGGACAACGACGTGCTTGGGCTCCTCCTCAATCTCTGTTAGATCGCCACCATGAACGGGTTCGCAAACTCGGATGACCTCGTCCACGAAACGAGCATCCACCACTTAAGCCTCCTCACTGTCGAAGGTGAGTATTCTATATTTCATTGAGAGGACCACTCTTGACTGGGACAGACTCCGAGGCCTTGAGACACTGCATGCTCGAGTTCGAAGGGCACAAAGATATGTTCAAGTTTTGCGGAAAGCGGTTCCTTGCGATCTTGCACAACCATCACTTCCCCAAACTCCATATCAAAGAGTGAGACCCTCCTGGCTTGCACGTCCCCCTCTTAATTGGTTTAAACATATGCTTTCAGAGCGCTGCATAAACAGTATACGTATCGTGCGTGATAATTGTGGAGATATCACTCCAGAAAAGTTGTATCCTACTTGTAGCTCGGACCTTAGTACCCCCCCACATCTTGGACACGATGTGACGCAATCTGCCTTCGTTGTGCATCCTCTTGCTTTGGACAATTAGAGATTCCATGGCCCAGACCTGCGATAATGCTCGAGTGCGATTCGCGGACAGGGATTGAGATCTGCTTACCGCCACAGACTGGACATCCTTTCAGCACGCTACCTTGAACGACGCGAGGATCTTCTATCTTCTCCAAAAATGCAGGTACCCTTCAGAGTCACGTCAGAGAGCAGAGTCCGTGGCTCTTGTAAGTGGACTTACTTTTGTCCGGCCTCCATCAATAAATATTTTAGATCAAGGAGCGTCTGCTCTGGTGTGTTCATGTTGACAAACGTTGTGGCGATACCCGTTTTACCACTGCGCCCAGTACGTCCAATCTGATGTACATAGTCCTCGATCTCCTTTGGCATGGAGAAGATGATAACGTGCTGGATGTCATTAAAGTCAAGACCCTTGGATGCTACCCCCGAGGCCACCATCACATCCTTTGCGCCAGATTTAAAGGATCTGATTGCATATTGGCGTTCTTCTTGCGCTGGATAGAATAGTTAGATCAACGAATCGAATGTAGTTGAATCACGCAACTCTTTGAGCCATGAATGGCGACCGCCTCAACCCCTTTGAGGAGCAAATATTCCTGAATGTCTACCCACGAGTCAGCAGTCAGCGCGGTTCCCCGAGGTGAAGTTTTCATACCATCCACTTCATTCTTGTTGTCGCTAAAGATGATTACCGGTGGTGGGGTCTTCTGGAGACATTCTAACAAATAAACCATCTTTGCCTCTTGTTTCACATACTCGACTACCTGGAGGACATCGAGGTTTGCCGCCCCCGCGCGACCAACGTTCACTAGGACAGGTTTTACAAGAGATTGCTGGGCAAAATCCTGAATTTTCCTTGGCATTGTAGCAGAGAACAGGAGTGTCTGGCGCTGTCTCTGCCGGAAAATGAGAAGGTGCAATCTTTGGAGTTCATGATCATACCTTGAAGAAGCTCATAATGTTACGAACGTCTTCTTCAAACCCAAGGTCTATCATCCTATCTGCCTCATCCATGCACAAATATTTGCAGTTGTTGAAGGTGAACCGTTTCTTCTCCAGCATGTCGATAAGGCGCCCTGGAGTTGCGACAACAAGATGAATACCTGTCGTGAATGCGTGGTTCTGTTCACTCATGGAGATACCTCCGATGCAAAGCAAGCTGTTCAATGAAGGATAGTGACCATCTCTGACTAGTGCGTCGGTCCATGCCTTGACGTTTTCGAATGTTTGAGTGGCAAGTTCTCTCGAGGGACAAAGGATCACCCCCACAGGTCCTTCTCCGCGAGCGAGGGGCAACTTAGTTTCTTCCTCGAGGGCCATCATGATTGCCGGAAGGCAAAAGGCCAACGTCTTCCCCGACCCGGTGAACGCAATCCCAATCATATCTCTCCCAGAAAACCTAAGGGATGCACGTCAACAAATACTTGAGGAAGTAGACATATCACTTTGACTTGCGCCGTAGGGATACCCTGTATTTGAATTGGTGTGGGCTTTATGATCTTGCTTTTCCTCAGATGTTGCATTATACTGCTTGGTATCTTCATGTCCTACGACAAAGAACGGGTGAGGGGGGTAACAAAGGAAGGTAGTTGGAACTCACGACGAAAGACTCGATAGGAGGAGGAACATCTTCGCCTTCCACGATGATATGGTACTTCTCGCGGATACGGATAAGTTGTTCTGTAGTCTTTTCCCTGATGTGTTTAGGTGGACGCCACCTAATGTGGATCGTGCATACATCATGGGTGACACAATCTCGTGTCTCATTAAGTGAAGACTTACGATGTCTGTAGAGACTCGGTGTACTGGATCCCTTTCGCTAGTTCCAAGTCTGAGGCAAGTTTTCGCCGTGTCGCGATCGCAGCAAGAATTTCGGCATCCTGCTCCTCTCGCTTTTCAGCTTCGGTCTTCATTGCATCTATGATACGGTAAAACTGGAGTCACAGAAGACGAGGCAAACACGCACCCTCAGCCGCCTTCTTAAGATGGACCTCCTGAGCTTCGGCCAGTAGGGTCCTGTCCTTCCGCAACTTTTCCCTCCTGGTTTCTTCCTCATCTTCGTCTTGTAGTTGGTCCGTCCGATCCTCGAAAGCGGGACCGTGCTTTTCCG
>Ga0307510_10000920_pt1 | contig 31176 bp, 26 predicted proteins | sample 12_EM_MG_FD_207224 | JGI IMG/M metagenome (GOLD analysis project Ga0307510, IMG submission 207224) | Populus trichocarpa ectomycorrhiza microbial communities from riparian zone in the Pacific Northwest, United States - 12_EM | ecosystem: Host-associated > Plants > Roots > Unclassified | place... | reverse complement strand
TCAATATGGTATCACTACTAGTTGTGCAGATAATAAAATATAGATTGGGTGTTCCAGTGGTTGCCATGCTGAGCCACATCAGGGTACAGAGCTGGAACCCTGTAAAATACGTTACTTTATTTCCTTAACTGCGGTTGCTGAGGCGGTGCTTCTTTTTTTATGGCAGTGGTGTAGGACTGCACGAATGCGAGTGATACAAGGGCTGCATGAATTCGTTGTTGCCGCATATGGATTGGTGAAATGACGGGAGAACTAGCCATACGTTCTGGTAATGAATTGCGTTAGTTTTTCCAATGGTGCTGTGGAGTGGGAAACATGTATCAGGGTTGCGCGATACAATTGGGCTGGTATGGTGCCTGGCATTTGAAATCCGCCTTCATGTGTAATTCATTTTGCTTACCTAATACACATAAATATTGGGGCTTGGCAAAAGTAACTTCGATAATGACCATACATGGGTAATTCGGAATTTTACTATCTCTACTGGTATTGCTTTGATTGAAAATTGGAAAACATATAATTAAAGAGGAGTGTCTTCTGAACACTTCTATGACGCCATATCTTCTCAAAGATGTGGTGGTAGTTGAAATTTCTAGAGAATTATTCTTGTGTTAGTTTTTGATTGATTTCAAGTGCCCTGCATCATAGCCTGCTTGTGCTTCCTCCCGCCCCAATTTTTCGGATTGCGACTCGGTCTTCAAGAAATTCGGCAGAAAGGGCTTTCAGGTAGTTGATTCGCCTCTGTTTTCGTTGAGTGTTAGCTCACTTGTATGGTATTGGTTTTGATAAAATGGGATGAATGAAGGAGTGAATGAGCGGGGGAAACTTGCGGGTAGGAATAGCCTTGTAGAAGTCACCCAGTATACGCCTCCAATTGAGAGGTAAGCCTAGGATGCGTGGAAGGGGGAGAAGAAATAGGTAGTTGAAAGTATGATACTTGAGTCCGCTCCAAACTAGCGAAGGCCTCAGGGCCCAGGAACGAAGTGATGTAATCCTGAAGAACCTCCAATTCCTCATTCGCCGAGTCAAATAAAAAGAGACACAACACACTAACCCGCTAGGAGAGACAACTCCAACGCCCCAACGCGAGGCCCGACTTGTGCTGCAGCCCGGGTTCTCACAGCGGGGGTGGGCTAGGTATTATACGTACAAGTCCCCAGCTCGTATGGTGAGGGAACTCTGTAGTCCGAACGGGGAGACATTCATTCATGGGTATTAACAGTAGGTTAACTTACCAAAATTGGCTTCTCTTAAGGTTAATGATGTCTTGGCAAATATCAATCAACTGTCCTCCCTCTGAATTTTAACTCTAATTAACCTATTACTGACATTCATCCTTTTTCTACCAAAATATTAAACATTTTAAACCCCTATATCTCGATGAGAACTTGAGATATTTCTATTTTCTCTCTATTAGTGTGTAGACAATCACCCAATCTATCACCTAATAGATCCATAATTATCATTAGACGGGTGGTTGAAAATGCTTTGGTGGACGACCATATTTTCTTGGCTAAGCACTGCGGCTACAAGTACGAGTACAGAGTACCCTCACCATAGAACCCGAATACAGGAATCAAAAACTTGTACCGTATTTACTCGCTAAAACCGCAATGGGCTTAGCAGAGCGGGTTAACGGGATTAAGAATAGCAGACTTTGTGTCGGACTGTCTCAGGCGCCTACTCGAGTAACGGGATCCAGTACCAGTACCGTAATTCGTGATCCTGCTTGTTCCTCCAAGGATGATCTTGTCTTCCACCTTTAGCTCTGTTTTGCTTTCTTTTCTAGCGGGCTCTTCTCATCACTTTTGTTTATTTTTTTTGCTTTTTCCCCTGCTTGAGCGGGTCCGATACCTTACCGTCGGCTTGTCTATGAACTTTCCTTTTCTTTCTTTTTTCCCTCCTCGAGTGGGTTTGCTTGGCCTTTCTGTCAACCATTTTTACTTTTTTCAATTTTCCCTACGGTCGTGCATGAACTGGTTTGATGGCTTGGCTTTTCAGTCGGCCGTTTTTGCTGTTTTGATAGCCTGCTCACCATTTTTGTTTGTTTCAATTTTCCCTACTTGTACTTGATTTGATATCATAGCTTTGATAGATTTCTGACCATTTTTACTTTTTTGATAGCCTGGCTTTCCATTTTTGCTTTTTTCATTCTTTTTCTATTCGGGTACGGTATCTGAGCAGGTTCGACTCCTCCGTAGCTCCTTCGCCAGCTTCTTGGATTCCCAATACTCACTCTATCAAGCAGCAGATTTCCTAGAATTTTGTTGTTGGAACTCGTTCGTTGCTAGACTTGATCGAGATCGGGGTCAATTTCAGACGTCGAGGCAGTGCCTAGTAAACAAGTCCGATTATTCGGAGCTTCTGCGGTACAGTGCGTGAGTATCAACATTCTCTTATGCAGCTTTGTTGTCGCTGATACAGGGCGCGGGGGCGACAGTGGGTGAGCCTTGATCTGCTACGTGTCGTATAAATTAGCACTCGCCTCCGCTTTGCCTTCATCAAACTTTATGCCCACTGCTCTGGACTTTTTTGTTCTGCTTTTTTTCTTTTCTTCTTCATAAAACAAAGCCCCACCCTCTCTACAAAAGCTCTCAAATCCCTTCGGGTTAGCGAACCTCACAAAAATCCGGTTTAGTCTTCAAATGAGTATCACGTTTAGTCTGTTTGTTTGCGCTGGGCTCAACGTCCTCTGCTGCTTCCGATCCACTGATAGCGAAGAAGACCCCAAAATCATCCATCCGGCCGCGGCAACTACTCGTGAGCCTTTGGAAAGGCCCACCATGCAATTGGCACTAGAACTACCTGCGTCGGTTGCAACGACTCAGATCCGTAGCCAACTTCCCGCAACGACCGACCTGGTACTAGCTCGGCATCCCTAGAAGGAATAACTTTATTTTCGGTAGGTAGTTCATCCCTTTGCTACCATCTTTAGAGAGGCTCCCATTGCCGTGAACGACCCATAGATAAACTTACCTGACAATGGGTAAACGTAGGTGAAGTAAAAAGAGAAGGGCGGATATCATCAGCGGCGGGTAGGAGGATATTACCTGGATGTCACCATCCTTGTTGTCGTCTACCCCATCTGAATTACTTTGGTATCCAGTGCGGTGGAGAGCCTATTTTCTAAAAATCGAACATGTTTTATTTTTAATTTTAATAAAGCCCTAGCTTAGGTGGGAGGCTTTCTTCAATTTCAGAAACAACTCACCGATTGCTCGTTCTTTGCGTTTCGAGTGATGTATTATGAATCACCCTAGCAAAGTATGACAACCACCCAACTGAGCGGGGGGGCATGTGTGATGATTTTGCCGATGTACTAGTATGGCCCTCTATTAGGAATAACCTCAAATTGAATAGTGTATTTCTGGTTGTGTTGCAATGATGCACGTGCTTATAAGAAGCGTTGTTGCTGCTTCTTGTTAAGGAAAAGAGCGCCACATCAGTGTGTTCAGCAATGGAGCGATGAAAATTTCGTATCCCATCCGCTCTGCGGTAAATAGGCATCGTATTGTCCGGCCAGGGCTACATAGGGTGACCGTGTGGGGATCCCGGACACTGCACTTTTTGGTTCCTCTTTTTTTATCTGCACAGTAGACAATAATCAAAATGGGTGATAATAGCCGCCACATCACGGGATGGAGCGCGAATACCTGAAATGCAAGGCACTTCAGAGGGCGGCCGTGGTTACACCATAACACAGACAGAAATGCCTCATGTAGGCTTCTACCCTTAGGGAAGCAAAGTTTCGCCTCAGAGGTTTATCGGCATCCGAAAAAATATCGATATCCTAATTCACCAGAACCCCAACAAAGCTGGGAGTAATCCACGTCTCCATATCCTCCTTTGGTCATTTGCAACCTTCAACCATTATGTTTATCATCTTCGTTGGTACAGCGTACCCACCACTCAATCCTCATGATTACCATTGTGAAAACTCACAATAATACCTGACCATGAAGCGGGGAGTCAGCATAACGCGCCTAGCACACTTCAAAGCACACCTCAATACAGCAGACCCACCCTTCAATAGTCTTGACCACCTGATTTCTATAAACCAGCCTATCACCGGTATGCATCGGGAGGGCATACGCAGCGTTCTAAAAACCCTTGCACAAACTACTGGCTAAAAGGGGGGCGACTGGCGTCATCATCACCTGTCACTCACTGCCTGCCTCAATGGTAATGTCAAGAAGTGAACTAGCAATATCAAGTTTAGTCTGGAACCTCGTGCATAAGAGCCTTTCTGCAGGGTATTCTCAAGAGCCCAGGGGATACCGGTGCCGTACCCAGCCACTCTGGGGCGTGTAAAACGGGGTGACAGGGGATCTAAAGCTTGCTATGGATGAAATTCTAACTCCTAGTCTGAGGCCCAATCACAGTCCTCACCGTAGCCACGGCGGAAGGAGCGAGAAGAGCAGAGCTCAGTCGCCAGTAATTCTTTGTTACTCTACTTTGAATATTTCCCTTTTAGCCTACCAAATGTTCCACTCGCTATGATATTAGCCTAGTTCCGCGGTGGAAATAGTAAAGGCTGTATCCCAGTTTCTACTGGTACAGGTACTCAAGTACGATCTTGACGACAAAATTCGTGGCCCCCCCCGTTGTTCACCGAAAATGGCTGATATTGGATGCTTGTAACTCATCCCAAGGTCATATAGATTTAATGAAACTAAGAAATAGTGTAGGTAATTGTTCAAACTTGCTAGGTAAAAATTATAAGAATTCCCCCATTCTCCCATGAGGGTTGAGAGCTCAGGATTGTCACTGGATGTGGTTGGAATGTACCTTCCAGGGTTCCTAATGGTCGGCGGAAGACTGGACTGGACTAGCTAGTCAGATTGGGAGTCAAGTCTAGTCCAATGGTGGAAATTAGACCGACTGGACAGTCAGGATTATGGAAACCGACTTGACCAAGACTGGTCTGACCAGGCCTTTCCATGAATTATATGGTGGAGATAGTGCCTTGCTTAGATTAGGGGTGGCGAAAATAGGTTCTCGAGTATTGAACTACCACATGCAACAATACCCGTATTGGATGCGACTTATCCATCAGGTAATCGTATTCCCACCGCATATTATCTTCTCCAGGATACTCTATCAACTGGTATTGAAGGGCTGTTGATTCATAGCGTGACAAGCGACTTTAAGATCCTAGTACAGCTATACTTCAATTCTTAGCGAGTGTTGGGCTTGGTGCCATTCAGAGACTCATGCGATCTTTTATAAAGACTGGTCTGGGACCAGTTCAAACCGGACCGGACCACCCAAGTTAGTCGGGTCCAGTCATCGCCATCACCAGGACTGGCCGGCCCGGTCCTGCCTCCAAGACTTGACCGGTCGGACTATTCGGAACCCTGGTACCTTCTGTATGGGAAACCCATACAAAATCAGAGGTACCTTTTTCCTGCTGTCAGTATTTCTGTCATTGCACAATGGGCATTAGCAGAGGTTATCACATAAATAATAATATCTAGATGGGTCTAAAGACTGAGGTATTTTTTTTTTTTTGCAGAACAGCTGGCTGTGATCTAATGAGGTGAAGATACCCATTTTTGGTGTAAAATGACGGGGGGGGCCACAAATTTTGTCACTAACATCGTAGTTGAGAAGGGACAGCAGCACGTTTCCCATAATTTTTCTTTGCTTTTTTCATTCTTCTCTTGGAGGGTTATTTGTATCAATTTGACAATTGCACTTGCGCTTCGCTTTTTTCTTTTTTTTCCAGGAGGGCACAGTACCGATATTTGTATCAATTCGACAACTCCACTTGCACCTCGCTTTTTTCTTTCTTTTTTTTTTGGAGGTTACTTGTGTCACTTCACAATTGCACTTGCACCTTGCCTCTTTCTTTTTTTTCCAGGAGGGTACCGTACCGGTGTTGGGCTGATTTCGCAGGACCTGTTTAGTTTGGATGGTGTGTCGCGCGTGCCGAAATCACCCTCCTGTGCGTATCTGTGACCTATTGATAAACCGGATGACAAACAGGTGGAAAGTTGACCAGACGATGAATTGCCTAAAGGCCTTGACAAGGGTGAAGTAGGGAGCAATGCGCTTGAACGAATTAAGAAGGAAAGAAAAGGTTGTTGATTGGCTTGCTATCCTCGCTGTGGTTGTTCGTTGCTAGCCGAGAGAATAAGGATAGAATAGCAGAGAGAGAAATGAACCCAATTGGAATAGAAAGGAAACGATGTCTATTGATTGATTGCCTGGGTGTTGATGACCATCCGTTGTTGCTGAGGTTGTCTCTCTTGTTGTCTAACTATGAAAGTGAGAAGGATGCACGCTGAGCTAGATACAAAGTGGCCAGTCATAGTGGGAGAAAATTCTCCGTGTGACCGCTAAACTACCCTATGACAGTCTATGCCCTACACCGGTACCCGTGCCAAGGTTGTGGCTCCGCCACAACCCCACTCAAGTAAATCTATCGTTGAGCTGTGACTATCGTTGAGCTGTGAGGCACTCTCTTGAGAGTGCCACCGTAGTTCGAAGGTCGCGTAGCGTTCTTTCGAAGTGGTGGGAACCTTGGCACGGTTATTTGTATCGATTCGACAACTCCACTTGCACTTCGCTTTTTTTTTTTTTTTTTTGGAGGATACTTGTGTCACTTCACAATTGTACTTGCACCTTGCCTCTTTCTTTTTTTTTCCAGGAGGGTACCGGTATTTGTATCATTTCGACAACTGCACTTGTTCATCGCTTTTTTTTTTCTTTCTAGGATGGCGCCTTCTAGTAGTCTACCCGCCCTTCCACTCACAAGGAATTGCCGCAGCCAATTTTTGGAGAGTGCCTCCAGTTGGCCTGCCAGCGCTAGCGCACGCCACTGCGACGCGACCACATCAATTCCCCCAAAAAAGAAACCAGAGATCACTGTTACACCCTACTTTAGTTAGGATGATGATGATGCAGACGATGATGGCCAGGGGGCCGGAAACTTCGATATCAACCTCACATGCACATCCCACTATTTCCGAAAAAATGTACGAGTACTAGTAAGCATATTCGACAACTGCACTTTTCTCATTGCTTTTTTCGTTTTTCCCACTCGAGCAGGTTAGACTCCTTCGTAGCTCCTTCATCCACTCCTTGGATTCCCAAGTCCTAATACTCACTCTATCGGGAAGCGGGGTTCCTGGGGTCAAGCAATCTCGGAATTTTGTTGGAGCTCATTCGTTGCTAGGCTTGATCGAGATGGGGTCGGTTTCACACGCCTGGCACAGTACCCAGTAAACGATCCGACTGTTCGGAATTTCTAGGTACATGTGTACCAACAGTCATTTATGCAGCTTTGTTGTCGCTAATACAGGGGGTGGGGTCGATCATGGCTGAGCCTTTCTCTGCTACGTGCCGTATAAATTGACACCCGCCGCCGGTTTGCCTTGGCTAAACTTTACGCCCATTGCTCTAGACGCTTTTGTTCTGTTTTTTGTTTTCTTCTTCACAAAACAATACCCACCCTCCCTACAAAAGCTCTTGAAACGCTTTAGGTTAACGAACCTCACGAAAATCTGGTTTAATCTTCAAATGAGTGTCACATTTAGTCTGTTTGTTTGCTCTGGGTTCAACGTCCTCTGCTGCTTCCGACCCACCGATAGCGCAGAAGAGCCCGAAATCATCTATCGGCCCGCGGCAACCACGCTTGAGTCCACCATGCAATTAGCACTCGACCTACCCACGTCGGCCACAACGACTCAGATCCGTAGCGAACTTCCAGCAGCGACCGACCTGGCACTGGCTCGGCACCCTTAGACGGAATAACTTAATGTTCGGTAAGTTCAGCCTTTTGCTACTGTTATGATAAAAATCCCCATTGTTGGGGGGCGACCCATGGACAAACTTATCTAAGAGTGGGTAAACGTAGGTGAAATAAATAGAGAAGGGCGGGTGCTATCAGCGTGGACTTGAGCGGTGGGCAGGAGGATATCACCTGGGCGCCACGATCCTCCTCGTCGTCGTCTACCCTATCAGAATTATTTTGGGTGTTCAGCATAGTGGAGAGCCTATTTTCTGGGTATTAAACATGTTTTCTTCTTTTGTTTTTAATGAACCTCTAGCCTAGGTTGGAGGCTTTCTTCAATTTTAGAAATCACTCACCGATTTCTCGTTCTTTGGGCTTCGAGTGATATATTATGAATGACCCTTGCCTTGTAATTGTCTAACTGAGCCGGGGGCAAAGCGCAACGGCTTTGCCGATATACGGCCCTCTATCAAGAATAGTCTCGGATTGAATAGAGCTTCTACCGTAGTTGTGTTGCAATGATGCACGTGCTTACAAGAAGGGTTGTTGCTGCTGTTGTTAAGAAAAAGTGCGCCACCCCAGTGTGTTCGGCAATAGAACGATGAAAATTTCGCATCCCATCCGCTCTGCGGTAAATAGGCGTCGCATTGTCCGGTTAGTGCTACATAAGGTGACCGTGTGGGAATCCCGGACCCTGAAATTTTTAGTTTCCCGTTTTTTATTTGCACAGTAGACAGTCAATTCGGCGACGCGCGAGTAAAATGCCATTAACACGGGAGTTTCCCTAAGGGCCTCTTTCCTCTGACCACCACTCTTCAGAGACCACTTTCGTTCCCTTAGCCAGAAGGGCTGAAGCGGGTTTCGGGAGGCTGTGCTCGAGGCGAGAAACGGCATCTTTGAGAAATCTAAGTACCTACCCTCTGAAGATGTACTCGGGGGGTGCCTTAAGTCGGGCGACACCCGGATATGGTAACTTATCCAATGTGTAGTTGACAGGGGTATTTTTAAGGCTAGGACAGAAGTAGATACTTATTCGTAATTAGTAAGCACTTTTTTGTATGAAGGAAAAAAGTCCGGCGACACCTACAATATTGCTTGCAGAAAATTCAACTTTTTTGGATATTTAAAATACAATGCAAAGAGGGGTAGAGAAAGGAAAGGGAGAGGAAGCTACATGTTTAGGCTAGTTAAAGCAAGATATCTAGAATACAAGTTTTCATACAAGTGCTCGGTCTCAATCTAAGTCTGCACCCAAGAGCACTATTCAAGTCTAATAAGGTGTTGATTCACCTCCGGCAGCGATCACAGCTCGAGTGGTCTCCACATGTCACTTGCCTATCGGGTGCTGTTCGCGGGTTCCTTTGACTTTTATCCTTCACTTTTTCAAAAATTGTGTATTTCGAATAGTGTGTTGTGTGTTAGCCGTTGTCGGTTTGGCTGTTGGCAGTTGGTGATTGGCTCTTGGCAGCTGGTTTCCTCCTCGGCAACAAGTATCATACCGGGAATGTTTTTCTCTTTTGAAATTCCCACCGCACTAGCGTTGCCGCCACACCTGTGCCACCGCGCCCGACTTACCCTTGTACCCGAGTACAGCAAGCAAATATGAGGTTTCGGAAAGAAAGCTTATAATGTGCTTGTATGTGTATTGTGTGGCTTGTTGCTGATATTCAGGGCAAAGATTAATGCCAAGCCGCTGTTACATTCCTCCGGTGTTCTGCGTCATGGAGGCCCTTAGATGAAAAACGTGATCTCTGGTGATAACTTTGGCTGGATTCTTACAGAAAAATTCGAAATCACTTTGAGTTAAGAGCTTTTTTGCTCTAATATCCCACACCAGTGCCTCAAGATGCCTGGAAAGGAGCTTAGAGCTATTGGTCCCTCGAGAATTGACGCTGTTTGAGCAGTACTCCTCTGGAGAATCGCCCTATTGAAGCGCGCTCAAGTAGGAATTCTAGGGAGGGCCAAGATGAGGTCTGTATATTTGGGATTTTGCTGAAAGTCGTTATCAGATGGAGTACTAAGTTAGCAAAGTTCCTCGAAATACAAAGAGAGGGCCACAGGGCTGTCTAGATTAAGGAAAGGGACTATGCAAATAACTCACTACTGGAAATGGTAGAGATATATGATGTATCATACGTGCTAGTGCTATTTTTGGAATTCCTAAAGAAAAAACGCAGTGCTGAAGTACCACAGAATTTCTTGAAATAACTCAAAACGCTGTTCCTGCTTCTGGAAGGCACGGGGCGGGGCGTAGCCATGTCGACGTTCAAAGGGGATCTGATATCCTCACCGGAGGAGTATATAGCTGTGTTAAAGCCCGGCTTGAGCATTATATCCGATTACCCGCCAACGGTGGAGGAAATATCAATGAGTTTTGGCGCCTTCCTGGCAAAAAAGGCGCCAAGAACGCCATACACACCGAATCCGAGTGACCCAGTGCCAATGGAGAGCGATATTATGAATACATATCTAACCTGCATCTCCAACGTTCATCCCCTCAACGAACCTGAAAAAGGGCGAGTTGCAGCCACCAGAAATACACTTCCACGTACTAGCCCCGACGCAGATTGGTATTACTCTATTCAACGCGTCCTTCCCAGCGGCATACTTTTACTCGCCCAAGGACCCGGAAGACGTGCCCCTGGAAGGCCCATCCGCCCCCAGAGCCTTCCGATGCACCCCCGGAAAGTCAAGGGGATCGGCATCAGCGACAGACATCGCCCCCACGGGTGAGGATGCGTACGCCCCACTCCCCTCGCCCCGGTGGTGAGTGCAAAGTCTTCACAGGCGGCGCCTTTGCGACTACCTCCTTCATCGTGTTCGTCCAGATAGAGCGACAGCGTGTGATCTACGGGCTCAGCTAGGAAGCCGAGGTCTCGCCCGACGGAAAGATCAAGGACTTGGTATCGGAGGAGGATATATAGGCTCTCAGTTGGCGTTCCACGGACGATCAGCTGGCTCCTCCTCACTCGTCTTCCTCCTGTATTGTTACAGGAGAAGAAGGTTTATGCCAATTATGCGGAGCCGTTTGTTGGTGGGGATAGTGGATGAGGCAAAAAAGAGGAGGACATGGGGAGACTGGGAGGGATGGGTGGATGGTTGCACCTAGGAGGTTACCGCTCTCGTTTTCCGGGAAGCAAGAAGGGGGAAGGGCTTTTATCGTTGGGTCTGTCCAATCGTTGTAAAACCCCTTGTGAAAACTCACCAATGATACCTAATTATGAAGCTGGGAGCCGGCATAACGCACCTAGCACATCTCAATACAGCGAACCCACCCTCCAATGGTCTTGACTACCTGATTTGTGTAAGCCAGCCTATCAAAAGTAGACACTGCGAGGGGATACGCAGCATCCTCAAACCCCTTGAGCGGAGACCCACGAGTCTTCCGCCCCGGCGATTCACGCGCCTTATTTTCGCTGAGTTCCCTAGAAGTAACATCGAACTTCTCCCCATTTGCGAGCCACTCCAGAACGGCTTCCATCTTGCTTTTGTTCTCGAGGGGTATGTGACCGACGTTTACGGAGTTCGCAGGCTCGAGCTTGGATTTTCTATGCCCTTTGCGGTGGTCATAGATGAATAGGAGGAGGCATCTTTGGACTTGTCTTTGAAGTTGCTGGATTTGGTGTCTGTTTTGGATTTTCCTATAGTCGTTTGAGCAGCTTGTGGGTGGGTGGGTGGGCGGCCAAAGGATTGTGGGGTTTGGGGTCTGGCAAGGGTGCTAGCTAGGGTGTTGGGTGACGTTGGGATAGAGTATAGTGTGATATCTGCTTGATGCTATGACACCCAGTTTTTGCTATTAGTCTCAGCTTAAGAAGAGAGAACGGCCCGAAGAGGTCCAGAATCCCCCCTTTAGGTTTAGGGAAGAAAACACAACGAAAGGGTCCCCTTTTAATCGGGACGAATAGAAAGAAAAAAATACAACAGATCTTGCTAAGAGGGGCAACTGCAGTGCCCTAACAAGATTCTCAATTATTACAGCCCTTACAGTCTAGCACCCCAAAACCCGTAATAATCGAGTATTGTCTCATGTATGCACCGGTAGTTTAGAATTCCCCACTTTGGAAGGAGGGCGAAAAACACTGCAAGAAAAGAGCTGCTGAGCCCCTCTGAGAGACATACAAAAGCAAAAAGACACCAGAGCTTACTAGGAGGCAAGTCCAACGACATGGCATAATCCTCGATTGTTACAGTTTTGTGAAGATATTTATCGCACTTTGTGGATCATGACCCCTCACGACTCATGATTCGTCAAGTAACGAGCCACTGAATCTCACCACTACCCACCCCCTCTCCTGCCATCGGGGCAAGACCCGCCACCAGAGCTAGACAATCGAGTGACATTCCGTGAGCTGGAGCTGGTGGCTGCCCCACGCGGAATCTTAGGCCTCGGGGAATATGGTGTAGAAATCAACGACGCCCCACAAGAACCTAAACGCATAAATCCTTTTTTTCCCGTAGAGCCGGCTCTACATTTGCTTCTCTGACCAGCCAGTAACATAATTCGTGACGTAAGGGAGCTCCCCACATTGCTGCTAGACCTCAGGGGTATCGTGATAGAGGTCTTTGTGTGCTGGGCAATCCTCAGATCTCTTAACTAATGTGCCGGACTAACTCTTGTTCACGATTATCTATAGTCTGGCCGAAAATTCTCACGTTCGAAATCCAGGGTGACCTGGGGATACATGTATCCCACTTGGGGAAACGCTCTTGCTAACAGGCTTCCTGCGAGGCATCGTATCATATCATGCCATAAGCACAGTCCAGAAACAAACCATGCTGTACTGAATAGAGGGACCAGACCACACCCTCCCCTGGCCATCGCATATTATAGAGTCTCGAATGTTAGTTTGTGTTAACCCAAGCATATCGAAACTGTTGAACGTGGATCGTTCTGGACTGCTCACCATTTGCATATATTCCCATGCGCGTTGGATTAGAAACCTTATCGCTCCGACCTGTTACACACTAAGTCTTCGAAAGACGTCTCATGACCATTAGCTTCATACCGATCTCCGACATCGACCCTGCATATCCAGTGCGACAGCATCAAAACCTCCATTCTTCGACAATGAAACACGAACTATCATCAATAGTCGAACAATCATGGCATCCGTGGTTATGCACTCAGTATTCAGCAAACCGGTTAACCACAACCTCGGTGCATGGGTTTTGACCTCGGATGGGATTCGGCTGAGGGGTAGGAAAGGGCAACTATGCGGAAGAAACTGATCAAAGATATGGCACGCGCAGGAAGTGTGCTGTGGAGGAAAGGTCTCATCTCACAGAGGATATAAGAAAGCCCGTTCTTCCCTTTGTTCGTTTGTTTTCTGTTCGTCATCGCATTTATTATTTATTCACTTGGTCTTTCTACTTTCTGTCGAAGTCATTCATTACTGTACACGATTTCATTATCTCTTCTTGCTTCTTTGATAACTTTTCTCTGTCCAAATTGTTCGTACCAATAAAAGTTCGGCATCACCAGATCACTGGAATCTATATTCGCTGCGCATAACCTTATAGTGTTGAATAGAAACCTCTGCTGATCTCGTAAACCCTGTGGAGTTGTGCTCCGTTATGCGGGAGATGCCGGTTCGGAGATGCTATTTCAAGCTGCTTATTGGTTCACGGGGAGGTGTCTTGCCTTTTTCCGGATGGTATTACTCAAAGATAAGATATGGGCTGCAATCCGATGGTAGAATGGTAAGGATTAGAAGAAAAACGATGATAGATGGATTAGAGCTTACCCGTTCAAGTCCGTGTTAGAGCAGCTGCACAAGCCTTTTCAGTTTATTCTGAGGATCGGTTTAGTAAACAGCATTCCGTGTCCACCATGGCTTCTCGTCTTTTTATTTTTTGATACGGGGGGGTAGAAATTCGTCTTATTTTCTAGCATCCTCCTACCGTCCCCAATTCAGACCCGGGGTTTACCTACGCGGGGGGGGAAGAAGTTATTGTCATAGTGAACGTAGTAGTAAAGGGGAAGTATAGCTGCAGCACCTATTAGAATCGACACACCACTGCAGTGATCGAGGCGCTAGAGAGTATTACCAGGTGTTCGCAGGTTGCACCATCGCGCCAACGTCGTCACCATCGTGGGTTCCTCCTTGGATTCAGATTTACAGTTGTTGAAAATCTGGGCTGCGGAGGTAATGATTCACGGTGAGGATTTTACCCAGTGGATTGAAACCGCTTAAGCGGAGATGAGGATCATGATTGATTGATGATAACTTGATGAAGAAAACGGGCGATTCGGCCATCCACCGAGTCAGGTAGTGGGAGGGGGATACGACACACGACCCTACCAGGAGAGACAGTTCCAACGCCGCAACACAAGGTCATGCTGCTCTAGTTTGTGCGATAATCCAAGTTTCCGCAGTAGGAGTTGGCTGTGGTTCGGCATTGCTGTCTGAAGAGGTGGGGTGTGTGTCTGTTCATATGGCAAAATCTGATGCCTTGCACTCGAATGGTCTCTTTAACTGGGGTGCAAGTAACTAGCAGGTAGTACCTAAACACTGGGATTAATGTTTTTTTTGACAGATTGTCTGTGCGGGTCTGAATGCCAATACCAAATTCAGGTGCAGATGTTCGTGTAATTCTTACGGATACCTGTGGCAGCCAGGTAGCCTCCAAGAGCTGGTTAAAAACCCAACCCGAAGCCGCACGGTAGTGTGCTCGAGTACTAGTAAGTTCTTGTAAGGGCTGTCTGGGTGATGCCCGGGAGGGGCAGACGTGAGTCCTTAAGAACCGTTGTGGTTTGTCTGGGTGTCTTCTGTCTAGCTCTTTCTAGATGCATGGTGCGGTCCTGTGGTTAGAATCGGTAGCATGGGTGCTCTAGAATAGAAGGTTGTTTCGTCGGGACCTGCCTCAGCTTTAGTCACTGCTTGGGCTGTGGTTCGCCCGAGATGGCGTCTGAGTTATTATTAGCTACTAGTTTGTAAGCCTCTTGTCACAGCCTGCCCCTGTGTATGTCGTTTCTCTACTAACCTATCGAAGCTTCGATGTCTTGGCCGATGGGTTCTCCCTCCCATCATCATGCATGGGGGCTCATTTGTTTAGTGATCCCGCACGTCTCCTCCCTGTTCCCAAATGTTTTTGGGCCCTGGTTGATCGGAGTCATAGATTATTCTTGGTTGGGTGGGGGGGGTGAGCCAGTGGGCAGTCTTACTAACTACAAGAGCTGGGGTCGAATCGCGAGCGCGATGGCAACTGGGACTATTAGGCGATTTCTGCTTTTGATGGAGATGGGAGGGGGGACTTCCACACTCCTTGCGATACGATTTGGGGGATGAGGTTCGAGAAGTCATGCAACAATTGTTAGATTTGAGATTCGCCGGGCAAGTGCACCCATGTCTGTTCAGGTTAATGGGTTACTACCCCCGTACTAGTACTGTACAGTACTCCGGTGAGGGGGTAAATATTGGGACAAACAGAGGGATAATGGGATTACTCTAATTAGGGGTTATCTTACTCTTTTGGTTTTTTGATACTCCTTCCAAGGTATATGCACAGGCCTCTGCTACCCCCGCCCGTCCCAATACTTCACCCCTACCCTTAGCACAAGTACCCCCTTTTGCGCCGGCACTGGGTTCCCAGCCCTGTAGCCATCGCCTTCAACGCGCCACGATGGTATTATAGCATGGGACAAACAGGGCTCTTTGGCAGGCAACAACGTAACATCACCAATGTAGGGAAATAAAGGGCTACCTGATTCTTTACAGCACCGATCTCGATTCGTCACCCTCGTGAAGAGGTGAATACCCGTACCTCGCCAGTTCCGAACATACTAGCTCCACTGCCAGAAACGTAGCAGGGGAAAAGAGATAATAAATAGCGCAACTATTATACGAGTATCGTACATTCCGCCCGCTCAGTACTGTGAATTCGGGAGACACTGTGGTGAATCGAGATTCTTAGTTACGGTATTGAGGAGGGTAATGAGAGGGGTAATCTCGCCACCCCTACCACAGCTGATTCGGTTTAAACTCTTCGATACCATGCTCTTGGCGGAAAAACCTTCCCGATATCATTGGCCAGAAAATATACAAGTACCATCGGAAAAAAGTTAATCCTTTGCACAAAAAAAGGTTGCCACAAAAATGTGGAGAAAGGCTCAACAACAACAAAGTAAAAACAGGGGAAATAAGCACAGGTGGTTGTATTGTTAGAATGTTTTACTGACAGGGAGCCTTTCTGTGTATTGGTCTTCTCTCGCTTTAGGGTGGTCTGTTTAATGTGGTTGTGCCAAGAATCACGGGAAAATTGCCAAGGCCCTGTTCAGCATGTATGATAGGAAAAATGTATTTTTGTGGCAAATGAAATGCTATTTTTTTATATAATGATGGTGTCAAACGGGGCCTAAACTTTGTCCTATCACCCCATCTTGAGGAATTCGAGAGGGAGCTTCAAGTTAGATGAAAAAATAATATTGGCAAGCCTCAGGTAATTCTTGATTTTTGAGATTTTTTTGTAATATTCATATTATGTTGTTTGAGGAACGAAAGGACAGGGAGACTATAAATAAATGTTTTATTGTTCAGTGCTATGCGAAGCTATGTGATGGTAGTAGTACGGTGCGTTTTTGCGAAGGAGGATATATTCAAGGCGCTCCCTATTTTCCATCATATTTGAAAGGTTTTCTCGTAATTTCATTTATAACTAACTACTCAGCAGCCAGTCTAGACATATTATAGGCCTCCCAATATTCCATGAGGTAAGCAAACCCGGCGCAAAGTTCCACCTGAGTTTTATGGGCGTTCTTGCCTCACAGTGCTCTCGCCTCCCCGTGAGTTACAACTATACTAGCACAATCACGATAAGGAATAACCAGAAGAAGCTAAATTATTTATGTCCGACAAATGTTGTGACGGCAAAAAATGATAGATAATTCTGGCACTGTCTAGTCACTACCTTATCGCTACTGTATTGAAGAGAAAAGCAAAAAAAAAAGTAAAAAAGAGCTAAAAGTGGAAGGCAAGATCAGAGGAACAAGCAGATTGCGGATTACGTTACTAGGTCTCGTTGCTCGGTCAGCCCCTGGGGCGGTCCAACAAAAAGTCTCTCAATCCGGGTGTCCAGGACTAAACTTAATATGGCCCGGCACGTGAACTCTAATCTAAAACCTCATTTTATCTGGCGCCCCAAGGAGTTGTCAACGTTGCAACGGATGACACCGGGATAATCAATGATCCGAGTCATGTGTCTACCACACTGTGCTGGCGATATTAAGTTTAGTCTGGGACCTCGTGCAAGAGAACCTTTCTGCATGATAGTCTCAAGAGTCCTAGGGATACCGGTGCCGTACTCAGTCCCTCTGGGGCATATAAAAAGAAATAACAGAATCTCTAAAGCTTGCTATGCAGGCTATCATAACTTCTAGCCTAAGGTCCAAATACAGCCCTCTGCGCAGCCATTATGGAGCGAGATGAATAGAGATCAGTCGCCAGTAATTTTTTGTTACTCTACATTGAATATTTCCATTTTCGCCTATCAAATGTTCCATCCGCTGCTAGCTTCATTTTTCTCTTGGAGGGTATGATACCGTAAAAACTAGAATAATCGAGTCGTGGGCTGTGTAGTTAGAGTTGACCCCTCTGGTAAGGTCTGATGTTTTTTTAGTTTTTTTTTATATATCTCTCAAGGAGGCTGAGCCGCTCTTTTGCTGTGTTTTCGCCCCTTTGCCAAAGTAGGGAATTTTTCAACGACATAGCACACGACTCGATTATTCCTGTTTTACGGTATCTAAGCAGGCTCGACAACTGCACTTTTCTGATTATTATTATTTTTCCTTCTTTTTTCGTGGACGGCATCTACGAGTACTGGTAGTCTCCCTTAAAGCTCGCCAAACTCGCCATGCAGCCAAGGTCACCGTGCAAGGATTATGGCCAATTGGGGAGTGAAATTGTGAAGCTAGCTACTGCGCTAGCCAATTAGAGTTGGGCAATGTGTAGTCCCCCATAACGAGTTTAGCAAGTTTTTGCAGGTATCCGCCCTTACACACAAGGAATTGCCGCAGTCAAATTTTGAAAGAGTGCCTCTAGTTGGCCTGCCAGCCCTGGAGTACTTATACGCAGCTGAGATGTGACCTCACATTAATCCCTTTTGGGGAACACTTTGTAGAAATCATGATTATACAGTACTTTAGTCATGATGGCCTGGGAGCCGGAAACTCCGAGATCGTCCTGGCATAGCGCATCCCACTATTTCCGATGATCCGTACGAGTGCTAGTAGGCAGATTCGACAGCTCAACTTTTCTCTTTGCTTTTTTTGTTTTTCTCAGCTCGAGTAGGTTCGACTCCTTCTTAGCTCCTTCATCCACTCCTTGGATTCCCAGATCCCAATACTCACTCTATCAAGAAACGGAATTCCTAGAATTAAGCAATTTCGGAATTTTGTTATTGGAGCTCGTTCGTTGTTAGACTTGACCGAGATGGGGGTCGATTTCAGACGCCCTGCATGGTATGATATCTAGTAAACGATCTGATTGTTCGGAGTTAATACGGTACATGAGTATGATACCAACGGTCTTTTATGCGGCTTTGTTGTCGCTAATACAGGGCGCGGGGGCGATCACGACTGAGCCTTGACCTGCTACGTATCGTATAAAATAGCACCCGCCTCCGCTTTGCCTTCGTCAAACCCCATGCTCATTTCTCTGGACTTTTTTATTTATTTATTTTCTTCTTCACAAACAAAATCCCCACCTCTCTACAAAAGCTCTTAAGGTCATTCCGGTTAACGAACATCACGGAAGCCCGGTTTAGTCTTCAAATGAGTGTCACACTTAGTCTTGTTTGCTGTGGGTTCAACGCCCTCTGCTGCTTCCGATCCACCGATAACCCAGAAGAGCCCGAAATCGTTTACCGGGAAGCGGTAACTACGCTTGAGCCTTTAGAAAGGCCCACCATGCAATTAGCACCAGACCTGCCTACGTCGGTCACAACGACTAATATCAGTAGCGAACTTCCGGCAGCGACCGACCTAGTACTGGCCCAGCATCCTTAGATGGAATAAATTAATGTTCGGTAAGTCCAGCCATTTAATATTGTTATGATAAAAATCCCCATTTCTGGGGGAAACACATGGACAAATTTGTTTAACAGCGGGTTAACGTAGATGAAGTAGATAGAGACGCAGACCTGAGCGGCGGGTAGAAGGATATCACCTGGGCGTCACCATCTTTGTCGTCGTCTACCCTATCGAAATTACTTTGGGTGTCCGGCGTGGTGGAGAACCCATCTAAAAATCGAATATGTTTTCTTCTTTTCTTTAATGAAGCTCTTGCCCGGAGTAAAGGCTTTCTTCAGTTTCAGAAACCACTCGCCGATTGTTCGTTCTTTGCTCTTCGAGTGATATAATATGAATCACCTTAGCCAAGTAACCACCCAACTGAGCCTGGAGCAATGTGTGATGGTTCCACCATTGTACGGCCCTATCAGGAATAACTCCAAATTGAACAAAGTATCTCTTGTTGTGTTGCATGCTTACAAAAAGCTTAGTTGCTGCTGCCTATTAAGAACAAGAACATCATTTCTGTGTGTTCGGCTAAGGAATGACCAAAATTTCGTATCCCTTCCGCCCTGCGGTAAATAGGCATCTCATCGTTTAGTTAGCGCTACTGTGGGTGACCATGTAGGAATCCCGGATCCTGAGCCCTTTTGTTCCCTCTTTTTTTATCTGCGCAGAAGACAATAATCAAAATGGGAGCTAATAGCCGCGATATCACGGCTTGGAGTGCGAACGCGTGGGAATACAAGCATTTTACAAGGAAGTCGCGGTTACACCATAGTACAGATAGCAATGCCTCATACGGGCTTCTACTCTTGGGAAGCAAAGGTTGGTCTCAAAGAGGTTTATCACCAGCCGAAAAAATATCGATATCCTAATTCTCTAGATGCCCAACAAAGCTGGGAGGAATCCACCCTCCATATCCTCCTTTGGTCATTTGAAACCTTCAACCATTATGCCTATCATCTTCGTTGGTACAGTAACCTCGTACCCACCGCCCAATCGCCGTAAGAGCCGTTGCGAAGGCCTACAATGATACTTAACCATGAAGCGGGGAGTCAGCATAACGCGCCTTCCACACCTCAATACAGCAGACCCTTCAATGGTCTTAGCCACCTGAGTTGTGTAAACCAGCCTATCAACAGTAGACACAGCGAGGGCATGTGCAGCACCTCCAAACCTCTTGAGCGGAGACCCATGAGTCTTCCACCCCAACGATTGGCCCTGGCGCGCCTTATCTTTACTGAGCTCCCTGCCAACTCGCACTTCTCATCATTCGCGAGCCGCTCCAGAACAGTTTCCATCTTGCTTTGCTTCCCGTGGGGGATGTGACTGACGTTTACGAAGTTTGCGGGCTTGAGCTTGGATTTACTACCGTCCTTTGCGGTGGTCTTCGATGAGAAGGAGGAGGAGGAGGAATCTTTGGGCTCGTCTTTGGAGCTGCTGGATTTGGTGTCTATTTTAGATTTCCCTATGGCCGTTGAGCAGGTAGTGGGTGGGTGGGTAGCTAAAGGATTGTAGGGTTTGGGGTCTATCAAGGGTGCTATTGAGGTGCTGGGGTAGAGTGCTTGTTTGGTGCTATGAGATCATATCCACCCTAGGGCGTCTAAGATTTCCCCCTTTGGACTAAGGGAAGAAAATCTAGCGAAAATATTCTCCCTCTTCCCTCAGTCGGGAAAAATTAAAATTAAAAATACAACAAATCTTATTAGGAGAAGGAACTCCACCGCCCTAGCGAGATTCTCAATTATTCTAGTTCTTACAGTATGGCACTATAAAAACGGTAATATTCGAAGGTTATATCATACAATCTAGTTCGGAATGCCCTACTTTGGAAAACTTGGGGGAAGCACAGCAAGAAAAGAGCTGCTCAACCTCCCTCCTCTATGAGACATACAAAAGCAAAAATACACCAGACCTTACCAGAGGAAGCGGGTCCAACGACATAGCACAATTCTCGGTTATTACAGTTTTTACGGTATTTAGGCGCTCAGCGTATCATGATTCGTCGAGTGACAAGTCACTGAATCCCGCCACCACTGCCATCGGATGAGAGCCAGCCAACAGAGTGACAGCCCGTGAGTTCGAGTTGATGGCTGCTCCTTGCTGTGCTCCGGCATTCTGGGCCTCGGAAGATCCGATACAGAAATGAACGACGTCCGACTAGAATGCCAACACATGAATCCTCTTTTTTCTTTCGTGGAGCCCGATCTCTGCTGCTACTCTGACCAGCCAGTAACATGACCCATGACGGAAAGGAGTTCCCCAAATTTCTGCTAGAGTCGACGTGTATGGTGGGGGTAGATACCTTCGTGTGCTGGTCAAACCTCTGAGCTCTTGACTAACGTGCTCGACTAACTCTCATGTATGATTATCTACAGTCAGGCTGCAGATTCTCACTTTCGATATCTAGGGTGGCCTGGCAATATATGTGTTCCCCTTGGAGAAATCGTCGGTGCTAACAGACTTCCTGCAAGACATAGTATCATAACATGCCATAAACACGATCCGGAAACAAACCACGGTACAGAATAAAGCGCCTAGACTATACACCACACTTGCCACTACACTTTATAGAATCGCCCGTGTTAGTTTGGGCGAGCCCAGGGATGTCGAAACCGCTACTGATCTCGTAAACCAGGTCGTTTTGTGCTCTATTGGGCGGAAGGTTCCAGTTCAGAGATGTTCTTTCAACCAGCCTATTGGTCCACAGGGAGGTGTCAGCTTCGCCATTTCCCAAATGGTAGTATTCAAAGATAAGATATGGGCTGCGATACGATGGCAGAATGGTAAGGATTGGAAGCAAAACGATGCCAGTCGGATTGGAGCTTGCCCATTCAAGTTCTTATTAGAGCAACTGTTCAAGCTTTTTCAGTTTATTCTGGGGGTTGGTTTAGTAAACAGTGTTCTGGGCCCATCATGGCTTCTCGTTTTTTTTTGTATTTTCAGGTACGGGGGGGACTGAAGTTCCTCTCATTTCCTAGCATCCTCCTACCGTCCCCAATTCAGACCCCAGATTTGCCTACGTGGAGGAGCAGAGCTAGACCTTTTGCCATAGCGAACGCAGCAGCAGCGGGGGAGCATGGCTACAGTACCTATTTGGGTCGACACACCGCTGCAGTAATCGAGGCCCTCGGGATTCCCAGGTGTTTGTAGGCTGCACCCTCACACTAGTGTTGTCACTACCATCAACTTCTTACATTCCGATTTACATTGAAGTTAGTGACACTTGATCACTATGACCCCTAGAAAAGAATCGGGATTGAGGCTAAGAGTTAAAAACAGGGAGCATGGTATGGGCCCAATCGGAAGGATGTAGAGTGCTGTTCTGAATTCCAGCCTATCATTGTACGTGGCAGTTAATTGCAGGACGAAACAATAGCGGGCCCTGTTGCCCCAACATCTGCGACGGGAAAGGAAGTTCTGCTATAGTGCATAAGCATCTCATGGCTTCCGCAATTGCAATGGCTGACTGTTGACTAAGCCGGCGTCGGTATTGTGGGGACAAAACTACGTGCCCTATTTCGGTAAATCCTTACTAAATTTTATGTTTTCTGTTGGTAGCCGAGTTTCAATTATGCAACCGCAGGGTCCCGGAAGTGACTGCAGAAGGCGTGATACCAAAAAAAGGTAAATGCAGGATGGAAATTAGTATTTGGTATACTATCTGCCAACCTTAATAGCTGTTTCTATCCTATTCACAAGAGACATTGCCAGAGAATCTAAAACATATGGGTCAAGAGGTTCCCAAGAGGCAGTAGCCTCCTCTATCGATTTTTTGGTCTCATCGACAGGACCCTTCATGAGAAGAGGTTAGGACAATGCTTATGAAACATATCCTTAACCAGAAGCCAAATATGTTGAATTGGATCAAGGTCTGGTATATATAATAGCCAGGAATTTATACAAGGGTAATTCCCTCCCTTTAAAGGATCTCCTGGAAAGCAAGTGAGTTTTGGGGGTTTCATTAAAGATATTTGTTGATTCCTTGTTGGGGGTATTGGGGGATCCTTGTTGTAATGGCAGGTATGAACCACCTTACTATATAGTCTATATATTTCTTATTCATATGGGCTCAGCTTTGATTGATAATCTTGCTCGTTTATTATTACCACTTCATCTCGGCTGCTCCGCATTGCCACAAGGTTTTGCATTGCAACCGAGTGATTATCCATGATCTCAGCAATTTGGCCATCCTGAAGGGAGGTCTATGGATCAGTAATAAACCACTAGAGCGTGAATAGTTGGTGCACATTACTTTATTTATTTAACTGCGGTTGCTGGGGTGGTACCCCCTTTTTTACGATGGTGATGTAAGACTGTCTGGATGTCTGTAATATATAGCTGCTATACTATGAATTTTCAGTTGCCGCCTATGGATGCACCGGGTAGGAAGGGCAAGCCTCCTCTGATTGGCTCCAGGGCCTTTTTAACCGCTCTGAGAACCATTTGCTTCAGCAACTGTGCTAGGAGTTCAACTGACTTTTGTTTTTACAGAATTTCATTCTCTTCAGGCTTCTGTGGTATGATACCATATCCACACCTCAGCTGCACTAATCTCTAAACCCTGCCCGATCCTCACACTTAAAACAAATTAACCCTCATTCTCATCTCCTCATCTTCTACCCGAAACTATTATCATATCCCATGTTCCAACGGCCTAATCTTCATCACTCTTGTTATACCCTTTGCAATGTAGGGTATCCCCTTATCCAGGCTTTCAGCCTCTCTCTCTCCATTCCTATTCCATTTAGCCCTCTCCCTCGCCTTCACCATCATCTCCCTTCATCTCTCCTCCGAACTCTCCACCACCCTCTCCTAGGTTTGACAGACTTTTGGGCACGCCCCGGCGGGGGGGGGGGGGGTGCCTGAGGGCAAAACTCGAAACCCCCCTACTCAAGTACCGGTAGTCACTCTAGTCAGAGTGGCCGCTACCCAAACCTCTACTATAGGAGTCCAAATCCAATGCAGTAGTGTCCTCGAGTACTAGTACTAGAAGGCCACGATTAAAAAGTCGGAAAAACAGATCTTCCAGATTTTCTACTAAAATGACTACTGTAAGGGCTTGAATAATTGAACCTCGCGCTAGGACGTTATACTTGCCTTTGCTGGTAAGGTTGGGCACTTCATTTGGTTTTTATTTGTCTTAAGCTGGGACTCAGGCGGTCAGTTTTCGTGGTGATTCCGGCCCCCTATCCAAGAGAGGGAACTTTGGACAACTTACACTGAGGTTCAATTATTTAAGTTCTTACGGTAGGCAACATCTAAAATTAGAAAACTAAACCCTCTTAGAGACAACGCCCAGCTGCAGTGTCTGCCAGGTATGAGATCCCAAGAGCAACATGGCAGCGGGAAAGAAGGGGCGTAAATTAGGGTCAGGGATAGCCCAATTTTATGAGTTTACTGTGATAATGAAAACTCTTTCTAATACTTCGATTCCCACTTGTTCAATCGGGCGTAGTTTCTAAGCAACTAGTCTAGGTTTTTGACCTCTATAACATTGTATCTCCTCCTACATGGACATAGCAATTGTCAGATGTAATAATCTTTGCATCGCCAGCCCTCCCCCCAGCTTCCGGTCTTTAACAATCCCCCCCCAGAGTGCTTTCTCACAGGGACTATCGAGAGGAGGGGCAGACATGAGGGCTTGCTGACTGTTGTGGGGTTTTCCCTGCTTATGATACCTTCTTTCTAGTTCTCTCTTGGCGCAACCTACTGGTTCATACCGGTAACTTGGGTACTCTAAAGTTAAAGAGGATTCCGTCAGGAGCTAAGTTCAGTCACCACCCCGGGCATGGCCCTGGCCCTCTTAAATTATTACTTAGTCCGTAAGCCTCTTGTAACCATTCGTCTCCGTGTATATGGTTTTATTACTACCATCGTTGAGACATCTTAGTTCAAATATCCTGCCCTTCCTTACCACAGATGGGCATTTATTTGTTCCGCCTTGTCTTACGTTTGCCTTCTGCTCCCAGATATCGTGGGATCTTGGTTGCTGGAGGTCACTAATGAGTTTCGGTTGTGAGAGAAAGCTAGCGAGCAATGTTTGTTGGGATGGGATGGAATGACAGTCCGAGGGTGTGAGCAGCTGCAGGGGCTATCTTTATATGAGTGGCTCAAATCCAGAGCCGCTACTGCGATTTCCGGCGACCAGTGACCTTATTGGGGAGGGAGATGGGGGTAAGGAAATTGAGCGGACCCTTCCTCACATCTTGCCGTGGCTTACAGTAGGGAGGGAAGGGATACGAAAATGGGAGAAAACAATCAGCAAGATCATAGGGGAGAGTGAGCATACTATCAGTATCGATTAAAAATAACAAGCTTTAGCAGACACCAACAACCCAAAGTGGTTAGAACGCATTTTATCTCACCAATTATAGGATATTCTGAGCCAATAATTCAAAACTAGTAGCTACAAAAATCGGCCTTGTAGACATTATTAGTTGGCACTCTTAGGGAATCTTCAGAATCTCCAAAATTGATGCGTTAGAGAGTGGTAAACACCAATGCAACCAGCCCGGGTTTCTAATGCCCACGGAGGTGTATTTCATTCGCAAATTTTGTCTATTGATCAACTTAAATCCCTGTATCCAGATTTTTGCGTCCATACTCCAGTACTGTACCGGTAAATGATTGGTGGCCACAGCCCCTAGCGGCCGGCAACCTGGGCATATCTGAGCGCCCATCCAAATTCACGACCCATAGTTCCAGATTATCAAGTGCCAGTTGAGATAGGAAAAAAAACAATACCTGCATATATCTTGTTTTTGTGGCGAGTCCCAAATCTTCGATGTAAAGAATAAGTTGTGGGTGTCGGTGTTGTGAATCACACAAAGGATCTCTCCCATTGACCGTTTGGATTGCCTGGTAGCACACCGCTAGAACACCTAACCTTTGTTCTAGCCCCTTAAAGTGACCACTTTATATTCCCCTAGGCGACCCCTCAGTAAAAATCCATGGCATACGGCTCCTGACCCGTGAAACATGCCCCCCAAGGTATTGTCAAAAGAGGAGAGAAAGATTTGAACAACAATGTAAGCATAATTTAGTAAGACTAGAGAAATAATAAGGAAGAGCTTAGGAAGAGAACTATGGATTATTTTATTGATTGGACGGAAGCAGGGGGTAAGGAGTGGCCCCAAAGTGAAGGTTTTTGTATGAGAGGAAAAAGAAGTGAACAGCCGAGATATACCCAGATGGGCAACATGAGTGATATCCCATGTCTGAAACGCGAGGGAGGGAATACCCCCCTCAAGGGAGAAAAACCCTGCTCAAAATCGCTAAATAGTTGAACAAGAAGGCGCGTTTTACATGTTCGGGACCATATATGATATTCTAATAATAATAATATCATAAGCCTCACTGCCCGGAAGAACATATCACCATTGGAGCTCGGGCCCTTCCCAGATAACATTCAAACTTTTTTATACCATACCCCTGCGCAAATAAGTCATAGCGCACTCCCCGGCCCGGCGCGACAGCAGGTACTCCCTACCAGAAATACCCGAGCGATCAACCTCAACCAATTCTACAATGGGAATCATAGGAATAGTGACACGAGCGGTTGCAAGGAAGAAAAGGAGGGGGGGCAAGATAGGGCAACCAGAGTTGGAGCTCCGGAAGCATGAGGCTATTGTGAATGGTGATATGTAGTTTTGTGTAGTTGATTCAATATATAAGTTGGAGCGACTATCGGCATAGGCTTGGGTAGCTGATAGGATGTTTGGCCGGGGGTGTGCGTTGGCAGCCCCTACTGGGAAGCGAACCATAACATATTTTGCGCGGAAGTATCAGCAAAAGCACAATGTTTCATCCAACAATTCCCTGTGGTGATGGTCGTTCCTTGTTTAGAAGTTGAAGTTATTATTCCCCCGGCCGAGGGCGAAGCGTGTTTTTTCTAGCACAAAAAACTTGGATGGTATGATATAAGGCTCCTAGTTTTGCTGGTATTGTATAGGCTTTTCTCGAAAACTCTTAGATAGTGACAAGGGTCTAGCCTGCCCCAAGCAGCCGGATTGAGATCTCCGGCATGCTTGTGTGAGTTTTGTGATTTGACACAGAATAACAACTATTGCATCACTCAGCCTACTTGGTTGATCCAATTTTCAATTTTGGAAGAGACCGCCTCCGGAGGACTAATTGTGCAGTACAGTACACTACACTCACCAAATTCAATACCCGCAGCTTGTTCTAAACTGTAAGCAATAATCAACGGCTTCTGGCTCAGTGAAAATCTCTTAAAACCTTCCCTTCAAAATGACCCGAGCATGAAACCGAATTGGTATCCACAAAGTCAAAATTTTACAAAAATAAACCAGCTACGCGAGATCTAAGATCTAGCACCTGGCATTGGTGGCTCCTTTCTTCTTCCAGAAGTGAGAACTTTGGTAGCCTACTTAATACACTGGGTACTAGTACACTTGAAGAATTTGTGTGGATGTGAAGCAACGTTCTGGTTATTTGCAGCAGAGGATGCTACGGTAGATCAAAGCGCTCAGTGCAGTACTTGGTTGACTGGTTGGGTTGTCAAGGTATGGACTCTGATACTGTCAAGTAAGCAACAGAAATTTGGGGCAGTTTCCATGCATTCCGTTTCAATCCTGGTTCAGTTGTTGAGTGCTTTCGGCGGCAAACTGGGTGAGCTGTCAGCAAGGCAGCACTGTCATCGAGGCTTGGCATGGCTTGGCACAAGGTTACTAGGCTATTTCTGCATAAAGTAGCTAAGAGGTATGATAGGACAATAGAGAGTTTGCGCAAGGAGACCTAGGTGGCAGGAAAACAGGTTATTTTCTGTTAACCTAAAAGTCTTGGACACCCAGGTGGGTAGCGAGACCTGGAAGAGGTGTAAAATAGGGCCTTTCAGACTTGAAGAGATCCGATCGCTGCAGAACAATAAATCAGCCACAACACAGCGCTCCTTTCGCATTTTATTAAATGAATTTACTGATGATAATATTGGGCATTCAGTAGTAGATTATCACCTGTTCTATGGCAGTCAGTATGGTTAGTACCCAACTTGTGTACAAGTATCTGGGAATCCTAATTTGAACAGGTAACAAATTTGAGTGCAATGCGGTATTACCCTACTCAATTCCCATCTTCCAGCTACGAAGCCACATAGACCTGGTGCGCAAACTCATTCAGAGACCTGGGTCTCTTTTCCGTTAACTGCCACCCAGGTCCTCTTGCGCAAACTCTCTAATGTCAGGATAATAAGCGTACCTGTGGGTTAACAAACTGGCTGGTTGCAACCAAATTTGCCGTGTGCAACATTATCCTGCCGGCGACATTGTCCTATCGGGCTCTTTATCATACCAAAAAAATAACGTTATTTGCCAGCCCTAACTGTGCCCTAAGTTTATACCTCTATACACACGCGGAGGGTACTGTCTCACCGAACCTTTTTTTTTTGTTAAATCCCTGGATTTATTTGTAAAATACGGGAAGATCCCGGCAAGCACCCTAAAGTATGGCCTAAAAAACCCAAACTGCCTCACTGAACCCTCACCCGGTCTATTATATGATATCATAATATTATCATACATGGGAGAATCAACAGTATTTGGAAGTTTTGGCACTGGGCGTTAGGGCGGAAACTATGCCAAGACTTCTTCCGAATTCTCCCTGTTTTGGCGGGCCCCATCAACTTTACCTTTCACCTTGGAGGAAAGAATTGGATTCAATTTTCAAGAATCGTGGTTCTACTCAATATTTGCTTATGTGAGAATTCTTGGAAATAGTGGGGAGTTTTTCTGCATGGGAGGAGGTCAACAAGTGGATCTTGTTATCAAGATAAAAAACAGTTTATCTCTACCGTAAGAATTGAGCCTCACGCTAGGACGTTGGAGTTGTATTTGCTGGTAAGGTCTGGCTCTGTATTCTTTTTTCCCTGTCAGCTGGGGCTCAGGGAGTCAGTTTCCGCTGTGCGCTCACCACCCTCTCCAAGAGAGGGAATTTCGGATGTCTTAGCGAGAGGTTCAGTTGTTCCAGTTCTCCAGTACTTTACTCGAGTACTCGCAATGTCGAAGCGTTTTTAAAAAGGACTGTTATTGCATACCGCCCAAATCTAAGCGAAAAGGCCAACCCTTGGTGGGATGCAACCAGTGTTCGCAACAGGCCAGACCGGACTAGGAGGACTGGAGGCCGTCCGCAACAGGCCAGACCGTCCAAATGTGAGGCTTTGGACTACGGTAGGTAGTCTAGTCAGGAGAAATGGACGGACTGGACGGACTGGCCTGGCCTGAAAATGGCCTACCGGGATTTGTAGGCCGTTAACAATAGGATTTTGTAGAAGCACCGGCATCACATCAGCTTGTTGGTTATTCAACCTTATTTTTTTTCCTTTCTCTCTCATTGCTACAGCATTACCCAAGTCATCTGATCGGTAATTTTTCCTTTTTCCTTCTCTTCCTTTTAGTTTCTTCTTTTTTATTACACTTTTCTATTCAAACTTATGCCCATTTGCCTCCCACAGCCTGCAACAGTTGTGTTAAGAATTTTCAGATAACAGCCACGGTATTTGTAGGCGGACTGTAGGCGGACTATAGTCAGTCCAAACTGTTGCTCCCATGATCTATAGGACTGGAGTCTGGCTTTACCCAATCCATCTACTGGACTAGGCCGTCTGGGCACTACCGTGGACTGGACGGACTGGCCGTTTGCGAACACTGGATGCAACAGCAGTCTTTTTCAAAAAACGCTTCGACATTAGAGAGTTTGCGCAAGAGGACCTGGGTGGCAGTTAACGGAAAAGAGACCTAGGTCTCTAAATGAGTTTGCGCACCAGGTCCAGGTGGCCTGGTAGCTGGAAGATGGGAATTGAGTAGGGTAATATCGCATTGCCGGGTTGCCCTCAAATTTGTTCCCTGCTCAAATTAGGATTCCCAGATACACAAGTGGGTACTAATAACCATACTGACTGCCATAGAACAGATGATAATCTACTACTGAATGCCCAATATTATCATCAGTAAAATATTTTTAAAAAGAGTGCTGTGCTGCTGCTGATTTATTGTTCTGCAGTGATCGGATTTCTTCAGGTCTGAAAAGCCCTATTTTACACCTCTCCCAGGTCTCGCTACCCACCTGGGTGTCCAAGACTTTTAGGTTAACAGAAAATAACCTGTTTTCCTGCCACCTAGGTCTTCTTGCGCAAACTCTCTATTGCGAGTGGAGGGGGTTGCAGTACTACTTGTACTTGTACTCGGGTACAAGGGTAAGTCGGGCGCGGTGCCACAAAAAGTCTTGGTTTATTGCCTGTTCTGGGTGTCGCCCGACTTTTTTCCTCATACAAAAAAATTGGTGCAAACCGCGTTTGTATGGGTAAAAACCCTAGTTACTTTCTATGGGTGTCGCCCGACTGATGGTACCCCCCGAGTACAGTACCGTAAAAACTCGGTAGATCCACTATCGGGAATTGGGCCCCGAGAAGGAATAGTGTTTCCCAGAAAAGGTATAGCGTGGAGAGGCTAAGCTTGTTGTACCTCATTAACTGGGATTCGTTATTTGTTAACCTACTCTTCTAAGCCTGTTGTGGTTTGGTGAAGTGGTGCTCTTGAGTTCCCCGATAGTGGATCTACCGAGTCCCAACGGGTAGTACATACCCGAGGAGACACCTGTACAAGTACTAGATCCCTGCCTCTATGGGAGGGCGCACCCTGACGCATTTTCCATCCCCCCCCTCCTGCTTCCACGGTTCCTGGGAAGGCTTTTTCTTTTTCTGCTCTTGTGTATTTTTCCTATATTCTCCATATATCTGCCCATTCCTTTCAATCCTTTGCTTTTTCCGTACCATGGTTATTTTTCCTACAGCCCATCCACCTGCCACCTTCCTTCTTTCCCCCCCTCTGCTCCAAGAGTATTTTCCTGAATAGATCCATCCAGTCACCGTTCAGATCCATTGCCTTTTTTTCTTTTTCTTTTCCTGCTCCACGATTGTTTTCCCTATGATGTGTCCATCCACCTGCCACCCTTCATCCCTTCCGTTTTTTTTCCTTTTTCTGCTCCACGAGTATTTTTCCTCCACCTGCCTGTCACAGTTCAGATCCTCGTTTACCCCCCCTTTTCCGCTCCACAATTGTTTTTCCTATGATAGATCCATCCATCTGCCACTCTGTGACGCCACATAGTTCACGTGGACCGTGGTTGTCTCCAAGCGTCCACAACGACCGCGCATGTTCTTTTTCTGCTCCACGATTATTTTTCCCCCGATAGATGATAGATTCATCCATCTGCCACCGTTCGAATTCTTTTCTGTTTTTTCTTCTTTTTCCACCGGACGATCACTTTTCCTACAGTACCGTATCCATCCATCGGCATCATCACCCCCCATGGTACGTGAGGGTCGAGAGCCTCTTACGCAGGTCTGTTGTCTCTGTTGGGGGGTGCGGAGGCACGACTATGGCTGAGCCTTGATCTATTACCTGTCGTATAA
>Ga0307510_10000919_pt1 | contig 31180 bp, 17 predicted proteins | sample 12_EM_MG_FD_207224 | JGI IMG/M metagenome (GOLD analysis project Ga0307510, IMG submission 207224) | Populus trichocarpa ectomycorrhiza microbial communities from riparian zone in the Pacific Northwest, United States - 12_EM | ecosystem: Host-associated > Plants > Roots > Unclassified | place... | reverse complement strand
GGTGTGGTTTTTAAATTTTTTTAAATAATTCCACCCCCCCCCCCCCCCCCCCCCCCGAGTCTTGACTCAGAAGAGTTCCAATTCATTCTGCAGTTTTCCTTGTTCTTGCCTGCTTGCATCAGAGCTTTATTGCGTTTATTTTTCTGATCCTACCCTTGTTTGAGTATTTTTTAATCATGCATGTGTAACATAACTATGCTGCAATGAATAAAGCATTGCCATAGACACAGAGGCTGGTTCATTTGGTCGTGCGTATACTGTACATTCATGGTAAATTCTGAACCTTTTGTGTTGGCTCCATTTTGCTTACAGATGAGAATCCTATGTTGATCCTGACACATGGTGACTTGTTGACAACCGAACAGCGGATCGACATCAGGATCAAATTATGCGAGCGTCTAGGAATATCAGAGACAAACGGGGTGTATGACATTGTTTGCCTCACAGAATATGGATTTCTCGCAGAAGAATCTGATCCTGTTACAGCCTATGCCGTAACTGAAGCCGTATATAGGGCATTGCTCATCGCAGACAGGGGGCATTTTCCAAAGAAAAACCTCCAGGACTGGGCAGTGTTTCTATTTTCATGGTTAATGTGCCTAACGGGTGCTCTCTTCGCTTTCCTTGCCGATCTTTGCTCTAAACTTGGACGGAGGGATAAGTTGAAGCACTGAATGGAAGAGCTCGGCATATCCAGTACTGCACATATTTTATTTGTACTAAAGACTCTCTCCATTTAGACTTTAGATGGTCTGACTTATTGATTTGATGTAAATAATGCCAAGGCTGGAGCAGTTGAATAAATAATGCCCCAAGGCTGGAGCAGTGAAATCCATTGATTTTATTTTGCTGCCATTATCTAGTGTTTTTACTCTTGCATTCCAAAAGACAGTCCACGCAATTTGAATCCTGTGGTCATGATGTACTGAGAATTTGAATCTCATGAACGTGTCCCTGATGAGTTTGCTATCCACAATAGTAGTATTTTAGACTTGTAAAATCTGCCATGTAGAGTCTGCATATCCTGCTAGTCTCTGCTACACACCTTATTAAATTCTTATCTCTGAACAGTTCCAGACATGATTCCGTGTTATCGAGGAACATGCAGCTCTCTGCCACCCTTTGCATTGGTGGTGAACTCTCGACGCTTCAAAAGTCGGTCCTTTTTTTATGCTACGAGTGGAGTTCAGTCTCATGGCTCAATCATACAGTAATTATTGGTAAAGCCGAAGATTATTGAGGCATCCATGATGGAGGAAAATCAGCAAAAAGCACCAGCATTATTAGTTTATAGTCACTAGTCAGCTCTGTTTGGAGTTTAGAGTTTAGATTAGTGCAATTTTAACTTACAGCACAGGATGTTCCTTTCCTTTTATGTGGCTGGGGACCAGAAAGCTCCTAGGCATGGTTGGCTGTCTGTGTCTGGTCCAGAATCTTTGGGCTGGGTTTTGTCTCTTCTTGCATCGTTTTCTCTTTTTTAATCGCTACCTCAAGCCTTACCATAACTTCATTTGTTTTTCATTGCTCATTCACAACTCTTAAGAGACAAAAGGCTCCTCTCCTCTTGATTCTGTTTCAGGGTGTTTGAAGAATGTTATTTTTTATATCAGTATATTAAAATAATTTAAAAATATTAAAAAAAAATTAATTTTAAATAAAAAAAATTAATTTTCATGAAATATCATTTAAACAACGGCGTTTTCATCCTAACAACATGTCATAATCCATTTACCATATATATACACAGATTAGATTGTGTGGCCTTTGCTTCGGGCTTCGAACAATCTCTTGCTTGGGGTCCGACAAGAAAATTGTGTGGTCAATGTAAGGGATCCCATTTGCATAAAATAGAGTTAAATCTTTATTTTAACGGAAAATTAAACAAACTGTAACCTTTTTTTTTTTTCCCACCATAGAGATCCTCCTCGTATTCATATCTCTAACAATAATTTTAAAACCTAGCCAGGTCTGATGGGTTGATCCTGGATCCAGTCAATCCAAGGCTGAATTCGAGCCGGGTTGAAAAAAAAAAGAAAAAAAAAATTCAGTATGATCCGACTGACCTAAAATAGAGTTAAATCTTTATTTTAATGAAAAATAAAACAAACTGTAACCTTTTTTTTTTTCCGCCATAGAGATCCTCCTCATATTCATACCTCTAACAATAGTTTTAAAACCTAGCCAGGTCTGACGGGTTGACCCAGGATCCGGTCAATCCAAGGCTGAATTCGGGCCGGGTTGAAGAAAAAACAGGGAAAGAAAAAACTCAGTGTGATCCGGCTGACCCGGCGGGTTGACCCGGAAAGACCCGGTTAAAAAACTGGTTGCAACCCGTTGACTTTTGTTTTTTTATACTAGAACGATGTCGTTTTGATTTTTTTAAAAAAAGAATTGACTCGGGCGACCCGGTGACCCAGTCAAAACCCGGAACCTGAGCCTTGGACCGGGCTGGGTCTAAAAACTATGCCTCTAACCAAATTAAAAAGAGAAAAAAATCCTAGAATTGACATGAGAACCAGGATTTTATCCCTATATAAGGAAAACATTTAACTGAAAAATCTTCACCTAATCATTTCTATTTCAAACATTAAATTTATGATATCTATCAACGAGATTTACTCATTTAATGAATACAATTTTTTTTTTTTTAAATACATACAAATAAATAACACCAAAACTCAAAATAAAAGTAAGTGATAAAATATTTCCATGTTAATTAACGAGAATACCTAAGGTTCTTAGCTCATTAATTAATTAAATCCTAAATTTTCCAACAAAAATGAAATGGAGTTGGTGGGTTAGGTTCCTAGAATGAACCACATATGGGTATTTTCGTCAATTCAGGAAGATTCGAATTAGGGTTGCAAACCCCTTAAAAAAAATAAAAACAAAAACAAAAAAAACAAAACTAGCCGCCTTGATTCTTGAAAGTGGCAGCTGTTACTCTATCTACCAACCTCTACTCCTATTGCTCTGTTTCCTCTCCTTCTTTTCTATTAACACACCTCTCTGCATTTATATCTCTCCTTCAATTCCTGATGAGAATGTTGTTGCTCCCCTCGCTTTAGGTCTCTTTGAATTGAGACACCCATCTCTCTTCTATCTTTTTCTCATGTCTGTTCAAGTTCACTTACTTTGAACTTTGAAGTCCTTGTCTTCAGTCCCTGGCATAACCTTTTTGTAATGATCATGGATTTGCGCACAAAAGTGAGTGATCTTGTTCTTCTTGCATACCTCATATTTTTCTTTGTTTAAATTTGGTGATGACTGTTACCCTGTTTACTTCTTACTCAATGCCATCGGTTTATTTAAACAGGGACCAGAGTCAGAGGACATGGATAATACTCATCCAAGCAAGTGTAATGAGATCAAAAGAAGATGCACAGATTGCCAAACAACAAGAACCCCATGTTGGCGAGGTGGCCCAGCTGGTCCCAGGGTGTGTGTATGATTATTCATTTTGCAATAATCATCTTCTTTATCAAGTATTAAGTTTCTGTATTGTGATTCTGACTAGCTTTATTAATGATATCCAATCTTGTTTGCAGACACTGTGCAATGCGTGTGGGATCAGACAGAGGAAGAGGAGGAGGGCTCTTCTTGGCTTGGACAAAGGAGGACCGGAGCGCAGCAGAGAGAAGATGGCTAAGGGTAGCAATAGTAGCAAGCTAGGAGTTTCATTGAATCTAGATTTGATGGGGTTTAAAAGAGATGGGATGTTTCAGGAAGATTGGAAGAGAAAACTGGGAGAGGAAGAACAGGCTGCCATACTCTTGATGGCTTTATCTTGTGGGTCTGTCTGTGCTTGGTACAAGAAAGATGAAGGAAAGCATTTTTATCCATAGCAGCTTTCCAATTGCTTGTAAGCTTTAACCCCATCAAAATTCAACATTTTCTGATGGAGGTGGGGAATTGCTGAGTGTAAAATTGCAAAATATCAAGCACTTACATGAATACAAACAATGATTTCTCTTCACATCAGATTCGTGTTGTGGTGGCTGTTAAATCCAAGTTCCTGTGTAGGCTGCCGAATTACAACATGTCTGCCAATGCCCAAATGATTAGGAATAAAGATTTCCTGCTGGCCAGGTATTATTAAGATCAATATTTATTTTTTAAAAAAATATTTGTTTCTTAAATTCAAATTTTAAAATAGATTTAAAAAAATAATAAAATTGCACCCACCATTTTTTTTCCCTTAAGAAATTGCATGTGACAACTCTTCAAACTGTATTATTATTTTAAATAAATTTTTAGCTGTGCTTTTTTAAATAGATTTTTGACCGTATTATTTCTTGAGAAAATTTTCTTGCGGTGCTGCGTCAGAAAAAACTTTTATGATTGGACGCCTAAACCACCTCTTCAAAGATTATGTCCTATTTCCTTAAAGTGGCAGAAGCAGGAAGGAAGTTTCTGCATGCTTCCAGGTGCCTCTCCCACAATGGGTATACAAAGAAAAGGTACCTTAAAAAACGACACGTAATATACAGCAAGGCACGACACGCTATTACCACGTCAACACTTTCGGACCAGCTGCAAGTAACCGCAACAAGATCGCGCATAGGTACTTATTACTAGATAGGTGTGGCCCGCGCGCGGCGTATTAAACCTTTTTAATGTAAAAACAAATGTTACGCCAGGGGAAAAACAAAATTAAAAAATCACACGCGGTAATTTAGGTAATGTGTATTAAGATAATGTTTTTTTTTTAAATTATTTTTAAAAAAATATATATTAAAATAGTATATTTTTTATTTTTTAAAATTTATTTTAGACATTAGCATATTAAAATGATAAAAAACATAAAAAAATAATTTGAAAAAAAAAAATCAATTTTCTTCAAAATCGTGACCTTGCCGCAATAACAAACAATACATTAATGTCAAAGGAATAAATAAATAAATAAACACTAGAGAAAAAACTCGGGTTAACTTAGCTAATCAGTGATCCGCGTCATGAGATCGTGATAAAAAAATAAATTGTTTAAAAAAAACTAGAAAAAGGATTGAAGTTATATATATAAAAAAAAGGTCAAAAAAGAAACCAAGTAAACCTAGATTAGCTCGACGAACTCATGACCTGTGATAACCACACATAAAAGAAAGCAAAAAAAAAATAAATCATAAATCTCAAGGCCTAATAACCTAATGTCAAAGAATACAATTGAAAAAAAAAATTAAATGATGTAAAGAAAAACTTCAGTCACCCCGGGTTAACTTGACTAACTCGTGACTCGCAACATGAGATCGGGATAAAAAAATATTTTTAAAAAACAAATCTAGAAAAAAATACCAAAGTTAAATTAGAAAAAAAAAAAAGTCGAAACGAACCCGAGTTAACCTAAGTTAACTTTACCAACTAGCAACTTGAGATATCCCTACAGAAAAGAAGGAAAAACATAGCAAAGTTCAAGGTCAATAACTTAATGTTAAAGGATAAAGTTAAAAAAATAATCAATTTCAAAGAAAAAAAATGCAAAAAAAAAAAACTCGAGTAAACTTAAGTTAACTCCAATATCTCACAATCAGGGATATGAGATTAGGATAACCCTACAAAAAAAATGAAACAAATAATGAAGCTCAAGGCCTAATATCCAATGATGAAGTTGTAAAAAAAAATGACCTAAAAAAATACTGATGTTAAATTGAGATAATCTTTGAAATCAATGACTCGAGTCATAAGACTAATCTTGATATAAAAATTAAAGCAAAGAAAATAATCAACGACTAACTTAGAAAATAAAATTGGATAAAAAAAAAATTAAATGCAACAAAATGTCTAGGGAGGACATATTTGATTTTTAGAGGGCCCGACATGGTGTGGAGAGATAAAAGAGGGAGGAAAAGAAAAAATATTCACCGACAATCAACCACACCTCCTTCGTTTACATAGATCATACCACCGTGTAGAGGACAACACGCTGCTTCCAATGCCGAAAGGTGACATTTGAACACCGGAAGGCGCCGCACGGGCCGTCCAAATAGCGTGGACGTCTCCTAGCACATGACAATAAATTTTTTTTATTTTTAATGATTTTCACGTATGTTCAAAAACCCAATTTACCCTAACTGTCAATTTTATTTTTTTAGAGATGTAAGGGTAATATGGTCATTTAACTCTGTATTTGAAGGTTAAAAATACCAAAAAGCCCCTATACCAAGCTTTAATTTTTTAACTTTCAAGTGTATGAAAGTTATTATATTGTTCATTTAAAATGTAAAAGGACTTATTTAACCCTAATTAATATAAATAAATCCCATTGAAAATACCTTTATACATCTAAAACCATGTTACTTGAGTTTATTAAACAATGGAAAAATGATATTTTTACGATTCAAATCCATAGTAAATTGTGTCTTGGTGCACAATAAATAATTGATGTCTCTTAGTATTTTTTTTTGTGACGGTACACAAATTTTAACAAAATAAAAAAAATAATATATCATAATATATCAAATAATTGATGACTCCCGATATTTATTTTTTTCAGTCCCTAAAAATAAGAAATGTTGTGTTGCACACCACTAACACATATATTTTTTCTATGTTTTTTTTATTGATATATTCTCTCTACAAGTGCAAATGCTTTATGCAAAGTTGGTGCCACATTTTTAGCTAATGGTAATATTTTACATAAATTTTTTTTAAAAAGAACTTAGTGATGTATGAGAGGAAATGCTATGGATATGAACAATGTTTCATCTTTTTCTTTTTTGAGTTCTTTGTTGGCCTAACACTTTTAGCCAATGGTAATATTTTACATGAAAGAAAATTAAAAGAGCTAAGAGATGTATGAGAGGAAATACTGTGAATTTTAACAATGTTTCATCTTGTTTTTCTTAGTCCTTTCTTTTTATGGCCACTTATTTTTTTTTTTTTTTTTTGTGGTTAGATCATTTAACATTAGATTAATTTGGGACTGGAATTGATTATTTGTTTTGTTTAGCTTGGTATTGGCTACTAATAGTGTCAAGAAAGAAAATCGACTCTCGTTTGATGCTTGATTTGAAAAAATTAATTTAAATTAAAGCAATGAGAACTGAATATGAATACTAGACAAGTTTTGTTCCCTATTTTCTTCTAAACATCATGAGCATGTAAGTGATTCAACTTTTTTTTTGTTCCTTGATTTTCTGTTTTTCAATGTGTGGGAATCCTATGATGTGATGAAAAAACTTCAGACAAGCGTTTGATACTCGATTTTGCAAAATAAAATTTAATTTTATTGATCTAAAACAAATAAGGTTTGAGGGATCCAATTTGACGCTAGGACAATTTTAAGGACTAAAAAGGATAGACGAAACAACTTTGTTAGCACATGTGTGGTGAAATCGTTGTGCTCTAACATCTTTGTTTGTTATCATAACATCCCCATTCGTGATTGAGTTGAAAGTGGCGCACCGAGCTCATTTTGATGGTCCAAAATGTGTATGTAGTGAGACTCCGACGACCTTTTCTTTCTTCCCCTCTCCATTTCTCTCTTCTCTTGTTGAGATTTGTACAAGGCAGATAAAATCAAAAGGTGTTTTGTTATTTTTTTGTATCAAGTTTGGTCCTTGTTCTTTTGATTGCCTTTTGTTTTGTTTTGAATTATTGTTTTTTTTTAAATTTTATTCCTTAACATTTGGTTTCATTATATTTTTATATCAAATTTGATCCTTATTTTTTTAATTGTTATTTGTTTTATTTTACATCGTTTTTTGATTGATTTTTTTTTCAATTCCATCCCTCATTATTTAGTTGATTGACAATTTCGCTTTGAGATATTTCTCAAGTTTTTCCTCTATGAGGTAATCCCGAGCTTATAACTTGAGTCACGAGTTTGAAAGATTAGTCCAAGTTGAATTTGGTTTCTTAGGTCTTTTTTTTATATGTTTTTTTTTATTTTATCATTCAATATTTGGTTGGTTGAGAATTGAACTTCATGATTTTTTTCTCTTTTCTTTATTTGAGTTATTTTGGTCTCGAGTCTTTTTTTTTCATTGTTTTCTTTTAAAGAAAAAATATTTTTTTTCCATATTCGCTCTTCAACATTATGTTGGTTTGAGAATTGTGCTTCGTCGTTTTTTTCAATTTGCTTTCTACTTGGGTTATCATGGTCTCATGATTAAATTGCTGATTTGGCATGCTGACTCGAGTGGACCCGGGTCGGTTTTTATTCTTTTTTAAATTGATTTTATTTTTAATTTTTGATTTGCTGGGAATTGAGTTTTATTTTTTTTTCTATGAGGTTGTCTTATTCTGTTTTAATTTTTTTCTTTATTAACAAATAAGAACATGAAGACCTTTTAAGAATATTGAAAGGTTATCTTTTTATACTATTGTCAAACATTTATTTTTTGCATTAAATTATTGTCTAGTTTAGTTTATATACTGTAATTATTTTTTAATTATATTATTAAATTAGTTCAACTTATTAAACCAGAATCAATGACTGAAATCTCAAATTTTTCTTAATTTTTTTTTTAAACATCAATGTCATCTTAACATCATTTTTTTATATTAAAAAGATTTACGAGACACCAATCTAGTTTAGTAACTATACCCCTCACATATATTCTAGTCATATCCATCATTTACTTTGTTCGATATGGCATCCCTCGCATATCCAAAACCATGATAAAAATACAAAACACCATTGGAAAGGGTAGCGGTGGCAACTCAAACTACACAATATGCTCCTTCTTATATAGGGTAAAAACAAATTCGAGTTTGAACTTGGATTGATTAATTGATTGGGTCCTTGTTATCTTATGAATAAAAAATGAATAAATTATTTTCCGCATGGCAAGAATTGTTACAACCAGCAAGCAATCAGAGGGTCGAATTTGAAATCTTGAAAAAAAGGTGCCATCGTGCCTTTTTGGACAACAGCGAGGAAATTACACAGTGTACTTCGGCCTGGATCCACGATCACACGACCCCATCAACCATATCCGTTTTTGTGGATAACCCACGATTCTTTTGCCCATATAATCCTTCTTCTTAATTTCTCCCCCACTTTCCCTCTCATCAGACATGGCGAAACCAACTGCCTCCGTTCCGAAAAAGAACACCACAACAAGCAAACCCCCCTCTGCCCTCCCTCCATATTTCGAGGTCCTCTGTTCTGTCTGTGAGATTTCGTTTCTCTCTTGTTTTTTTTCTTAGTTTTTAACTTATGGTTCTGTTGTTTTGCAAATGCAGATGATAACTGAAGCAATAACAACACTGAAGGACAGGAAAGGATCGAGCCAACCTGCGATTGCAAGGTTCATTGAGGAAAAGTACAAGAAGTCTTCTCTGCCTTCAAGCTTTAAGAAAGTTCTGTCTGTCCAGTTGAAGAAGTTTGTGACATCTGAAAGGCTTGTAAAATGCAAGAATTCATACAAGATCTCTTCAACCGAGAAGCTGGAGCTGGATATCAAAGGGACCCAGAAAAACAAGGGTGCTTCCAAGAGGGCCTTGGCCACCTCGGAAAAGAAGGCTGCCAAGAAGATATCAGAGAAAGGTGTCCAGACCAAGAGGCTTAGTCAGGTTAAGACACCTGATGTTCTCAAGAAGGGTAAAAAGGAAGTGAAGGCTGGAAAAATGAAGAGATTGAGCCAGGTGAAGACACCAGATGGGTTCAAGAAGCTGAAGAATTCGACGCCTATGAAGAGGAAAGATTTGAAGGCTGGAAGTTCTTCCAATTCAAGGGCCCATAAGAAGTAATGCACATCGGTGGTGGATCTTAGTTACCAGTGGTGATTAGAGGAAAATCCCAGTATTTGATTTGTAGTAATTATTAGGAGAAGGAAATGTTAAGTCAATTACTATTATTGTTATGATTACTGATTAGTAATATTATCATGTTTGCTTTTTTATATATATCATAGTTTCTGCTGCCTGCCAGTTTGCATTTCGTTAAAAATATGGCTAACTGTTTCTGGTTTGCAAATCGTTCTTCAACATTGTACTGTTTTTATCCTTCTTTCTGTTTTGAGAATCATGGTAGTGAGAACTGCTTTTCTGGCTGTGGTGGTTCTTGTTTTGATCATTTTTAGTTGATTAATGGCTTGTGCTAGCCAGCGCCACAATAAAATCACTCCTGCGTTTTGCTTAGTGTATTTCTTACTTGTATAACCATAAAATCAAGAAGTACCAAGTCGATTGAAGATTTTTTTTTCTTGGAAAAAATTTGAGGAAACAATGGGTTTTTTCAAGATGCCTTTTAGTTTCAAGAACATAACATGTTTTAGTCCTCTAGACAGGTTCTATTTCAGCAGATTGCTCCAATTACTCATCATCTTACATTATTCAAAACAGAAACGCTTTGTTTAGGTTTGGTAAATGCCATTTTCTTCGATTGATTTCTACAAGGTTGTTCAGCGAGAACAGGATGATAAGGAGCCACGATGTTCATGTAGAGTACGCAAGCCCAAGCTCCATGCAACGTAGAGCTGGGTGTAGCAGACAAGCTGTAACAGCTGCCAGAAACCATTCACAAACTATCAGAAGCTTTTCTCCCTAACAAAGAAGGATCCAGTCACAACAACTAGAACCGAGATGTACTCCTACATCAACAGGGAGGAAAATCAGGAAGAGACAGAGGGAAGTCGACAAATATTCTCATCCAAAATGGCCAAACTAAAGTTTTCTAAATACTCTGGTGATGACCCTACTGAGTGGTTCACCGCGTGGAGCAATTCTTTGAATTTCAAGGGACTGCTAAAAGAAGAAGAAGGTGTCTTTAGCTTCATTCCACCTGGAAGGGGAGGCCAACCAGTGGTGGCAGTGGCTACGACGAGTTTATCAGGAAGAAGGCAGAATGGTGACTTGACAATCTTTGAAGGAAGAGTTATGGGCTCGCTTTGGACCTACAAAATGTGAGGACTTTGACAAAGCGCTCTAACGGGAGAGACAGTACTTGGGTTCTCTGCGGGACTATCAGAAGGAGTTTGAAAGGTTGGGCAACCGAGTCCATGGATGAACATGTGCTTGTACTGCTTCAAGGTATTCCGTTCTCCCTAACATTATACTCTTTGTTGTTAATAGGCTTAGATGTAGTATTGGGAATACAATGGGTGAAGTTGTTAAAGTGTAATTTGTAATTTTCAATTTCATTAATTGTTAGTTTTAATGAGTCAAAGTTCTCTTGATTTAGATTGAGGAAGTTTATGTACTCCTAGATTTTATTAAATTAGTTCTTGTTATATAAAGTCCTTTTCCATTCTATTTTTGTATTGAAGAAAAGAAGAAAAATAAAAAATATTTTTGGTATTTAGCTGCAGCTCTACCAATTATATCTTATACAAATCTTCTTCATTTCTGTTTTTGCAATCTGTTTCCAACAGATTTGGTATCAGAGCTAGTTTATTCTTATGGCTTCTTCATCAAGTAACTCTACTTTCTCCTATACAACAACATATATAGATTCCTATCTTTGATGGAGAGCATTGTGAATAATGGAGTTATCAGATGGAGACTAGTTTCATCTCATAAGATTTGTGGACATTAGTTGACGAGGGGTTTGAAGAACCACCCTAGACATGATCTTTTTCATCCTGGACAAAAAAAAAAAAAAAAAAAAAAAAGAATATAAGTAGAATATGCAAAGAAATGCATCTACCTTAAGAATAATTCAGGAGGGAGTAAGCAAATCAATTTATCCTAGAATTTCCTCTATTAAGAAGGCAAGAAAAGCATGAGAGATTTTGAAAAATAAATTCCAGGGTTATCAAAAAGCTATCTCTATTTGGCTGTAAAATCTATGAAGAGAATTTGAAAATCTTACAATGAAGGATAATGAGTTTGTTAAAGATTTCTCTTCAAGAACCATTAAAATCATCAATCAAATAAAAAGTTATGGAGACAATTTTTCTAATAAAAGAGTTACAGAGAAGATTTTTAAAAGTTTACCATAAAAAATTGAGCATATAGTTGTTGTTATTGAAGAAACAAAAGATCTGTCAAGGCTTACAATTTATGAATTGATAGGATTTCTTGAAGTATATGAAGAAAGAGTAAACTAGTATAGCAAATAACCAATGAAGTAGGCATTTCAGATCAAAGCATATTTTTCTGATAGAAAAGCAACAATATTTCATCAAGATTAGAGAGGAGGAAGATCATTTTTCAGAAAAAAAAAAACATATGGAAGAGCAAGTGAGAGTCAGAATCGTAGTAGAGGCAGAGGTAGAAGCAGAGGAAGAGGAAGAACAATCTTTCTGCTAAGAGGAAACATCAATTCATATTGCTTTATTTGTAAAAGAATTGGTCATGAAAGTCGAGATTGTTTCTTCAAATGTACTAGATGTAAAAATTCCTCACATTCTGATAGAAACTGTTAGCACTAAGAATAGGCAAATGGCAATAAAGAGAACAATGCAACAAACTTTTCAAAGGAAGAAGATTAGTTGTTCTATTCCTGCATGAATGTAGAACACAAAAGAGAAGAAGTCTGGTATCTTGATAGTAGTTGTAGTCATCATATCACTGGTGATTGCTCAAACTTTGAAACTCTTGATGAAGCTTATTCTTCTCATATTGAACTTGGTGAACTTTGAAACTCTTGATGAAGCTTATTCTTCTCATATTGAACTTGGTGACAATAAGAGGGTGGAAATCAAAAGAAGAGGTGATGTTGCAATCCACTCCAATAAAGATAATAAAAAATTTATTTAATATGTTTTTTACTCTCCTAGCATTGGTCAAAATCTGTTGAGTGTAGGATAAATGATGAGAAAAGGTTATAAGCTGATTTTTTATGAAGAATAATGTGAGATTTATAATAAGAAAATAAATTAGAGAATAGTTATTGTCAAGATGAATTCTAATAATATTTTTTCTTTAAACATGAAATCATTCCATAATGTTGCTTTGAGAAGTGAACATGTTAATCAATCTCATCTTTGGCATTTAAGATATGGGCATCTGAATTATAATGGCTTGTAATTGTTAAAGCATAAGAATGTGGTTTTTGGTCTTCCATTTCTAAAGACAGCTTGGAGAGCCAATGCACCTCTTGAATTAGTCCATGCAGATATTTATGGCCCTACTCGAACTCCATCTATAAGTAACAAGAGATATTTCTTACTATTTGTTGATGACTATTCTAGAATGACATGAATTTATTTTTTTGATAAAAAAATCAGAAGCATTCTTTATTTTTCTGCAATTCAAAGCTCTTGTAGAAAAACAAAGTTGGTGCTAAATGAAGACTCTAAGGACATATCGTGGATGAGAATTTATTTACAAGCCTATACTTGATTATTGCAAAGAGAATGGTGTTCAAAGACAACTTACTGTCCAACATACTCTTCAGCAGAATAGAGTTGCAGAAAGGAAAAATAAAACTATTAAAGAAATGACAAGAAGCATGTTAAAAGGGAAATGACTCCCTAATAAGTTTTGGGCTAAAACTATCAATACTGCAACTTAGATTCTTAATAGATCTCCAACAAAGAAAGTCCGAAGTCAAACTCCATTTGAATCATGATATAAACAAAAGCCTGATACCAGTTATATGCTCTTATTCCTTCTCAAAGCAGAGACAAGTTTGATGAAAAAAGGGAGAAACTTATCTTTATTGGCTATAATGATGAATCAAAAGGCTTTCGACTCTTCAATCCTAAAAAGGATCAATAACTTCTTTCTAGAGATGTTATTTTTTTTTTATGAATATGCAACTTGGAAATGGGAAGATACAGTCAATCTAAAATCAACAACACTGGAGTAACTTGCAGCTCCTAAGCAGTCTGATGTTTCCAATTCTTCTTCTCAAAATGGAAACTATCAGAATAGTTCTTGTCTTATCTGCAAAATTTCAATTGCATGTTTTTCAACTTGATGTTAAGTCAACATTTCTTAATGGAGAATTGCAGGAAGAAGTCTATATTGAGCAACCCCTAGTATATGAATTAAAAGGAAAAGAAGAAAAAGTTTACAGACTTTATAAAGCTTTTTATGGATTAAAACAGACACTTAGAGCATGGAACAACAAAATTGATATGTATTTTCATCAAAATGGATTTGAAAGAAGTCAATCTGAACCATCACTCTATGTGAGGAAAAAGGGAGAAGACTTTCCAATAGGTTGTCTCTATATTGATGATCTAATATATACAAGAACAAATAAAGATATGGTTGCAAAATTCAAAAATGCTATGATGAAAGAATTTAAAATGTCAGATCTTGGATTGATGAGATATTTTCTTGGCATTCAAGTGAAGCAATCTCTAGGAAAAAATTTTATTTTACAAGAAAAGTATGTTGCATATCTTTTCAAGAAATTCAATATGTTATAATATAAACCAGTAGGATCTCCTATGGCAGCAAATGAGAAGTTACAACAGAATGATTATAATGGATAATGTTACTGTTGGAAATTCAAGAGAATCTATTACTGATACTTACGCTGTTTAAATCCTGTTGCAACTCTGATTTGATGTAATCCTATCCTAAGGATGAAGTTTAGCTTTATCCAAAGTCCTACCTACACTGGACTTCTATAACCAGTGTATAACCAACACAAATATATATATATATATATATATATATATATATAAACTAAATAATACGAGAGGGAAGAGTTAATTAATTGTGTGTGCATATCAGTGTTAATATGAATATGGTATCAAAGCCAAAAATCTCCAACGAGAACAATTCAAATCCGATCATGTCTTCATCTTCACATCAAAGCCAAAATCTCAGTCCCAACACATTCCCATCATTTGAATTTGGAAAATCTTTAATTGCTCTAAATATCACTGCACAAATCAACAAAAAATTAACTCCGTCCACCTTCCCACAATGGCGTGCTCAATTTGAAGCACTGCTAATTGGCTACGACCTGCTTGATTATGTAAACGGCGACATTCCCTGCCCTTCAACTGATCTCAATTCCTCTGCAAACCCAAATAAAACACATTGGGTCCGATAAGACAAACTCATTCCCAGCGCCATCCTAGCCTCTACATTGCCAAAGATCACCCCTCTAATAGCTACTCCAAAAACATCTCAATAAGCCTGGCAAAAACTTCACACCCTTTATGCTAGCTAGTCCAGAACTAGAGTCATGCAGCTCAAGGAGGAGCTTACTTTAATTCAATGAGTAAACAGAACAATCACCGACTATCTGCATACTGTGAAGACGTTGGCAAATGAAATTACCATTATCGATCAACCACTTTTAGATGACGATCTTACGCTCCACATCCTTCATGGACTGGGAGCCGACTTTAGAGAGATTATTGCTCCCATTCGCGCACAAGAGAATTCCCTGATCTTTGAAGAATTACAAGATCTTCTAATAGGTCACGAAACTTACCTGCTTCTCCTAGAAGTTGCAACTTAGCAGCTAGTAGTCTTTGCAAATTACACAACTTGTATAAAGCAGAGTCCACACGGTAGTTACTTCACCAAGTGTTTCAACAAAACCAATGGGCAATCCCACTCCCCAATTAAAACCCAAAAAAATTGATGGATCTCACATGGCCAACCTCGTTCTCCAACTTATCCACTAGAAAATATTTGGGCCTCTTATGGATCCAACCAGCCAAATAGATTAAATCGTCGCTATCAACCCCGATGCCAAATATGTGACCACTTAGGACATACCGCAAAGACCTGTTCTCAATTCAACTCCAATCATCAACTCCACTCAGACATCCAATGCCATGGAAAAACCTTGGCTCCTTGACTTAGGGGCTTCTCATAATATTACAAGTGATCTTGCAAATCTCACTACACACTTAGAATATGATGGCATTGACGAAGTAATTTTAGGCAATGGTTCAGGTTTGTAAATTTCTCACACTAGCTCTTTATCCTTATAATTTCCCAAGAAAATTTTTCATTTACCTGATACACTGTGTGTTTCATATCTGTGTAAAAATTTAATCTCAGTTTACCATCTCACAAAACACAACGATGTTTTTGTTGAACTTCATCATCTCTATTTTTTTGGTGAATGACAAACACATAGGGGTGATTCTACTAAGAGGAACATGTAGCAATGGTGTATACGCCTTCCTGAAACCAATGGTGTCACCTTTTTCTAAATTTCTTACTTTAGCTCATGAAAGAACTTCCACCGATGGCTGGCATAAACGTCTTGGACATCCTTCTCACAAAATAGTTGCTCATCTAGTCAATAATTTTTTTCTTCCAAGTTCATCTTCCAAACTCTATTCCTTATGTAATTTTTGCTCTATCAATAAAGCACATCAACTTCCTTTTCGTCAAAATAGTCTCATGAATCAGGCTCCATTTGATTTAATTTACACTGATGTGTGGGGACCAGCCTCTTCCACTGGCATTAATGGTTCTCACTATTATATCATCTTTGTAGATCATTTTAACAAATACATCTTGTTCTATCCAATGGTTAAAAAGTCTGATGTCTCAATAATCTTTCCACATTTCAAAAAATTCATTGAAACACGGCTTCAAACAAAGATAAAGTCGCTTTATTATGATAATGGTGGCGAATTCATTACTTTACGATCAATTTTCTTAACTAGTGGGATAAGTCATTATACCATCGCCCCTTATACCCCACAACAAAATGGTGTCACTGAACGTCGATATCATCATCTTGTTGAAATAAGTCTTACATTACTTCATGATGCCAAACTTGATCATTCCTACTGGCCATATGCGTTTCATACAGCCTCATATCTCATTAATCGTCATCCTACTCCTCTCTTGCAGAATCAATCTTCTTTTGAATATCTTTTTGGTTAGCATCAAAATTACCTTAAACTAAGAAATTTTCGGTGTATCTGCTACCCTCTCACTCGTCCATACAACACCAACAAACTTCAGCCAAAATCTCGCCCTTGTGTTTTTCTAGGCTATTCTCAAACTCAAAATGCATACAAATGCTTGGATGTCACCACTAACAAATTATTTCTCTAATGTCATGTTCTATTCGATGAAAACCAGCATGTTTCTCCAATCCCACCTGATGTGTCCTTGCAGTAATTGTCCCTCTCCCCCTCGCCTCTTTTTGTTATTGTCCAATGCCCACCATTAACCACTGTGTCTTCACACACGTCTTCATTAGTACCACAGGAAGGTGACACTACCATTGCTGCTTCTCCCTCAGGTAATATCTCTACCTCTCCATCCTCTTCATCTCAGTTCATATCACATCCTTAGGCACAATCAACGTGCAATCCCTCACCTTTTGTCCTGCCCTTTCCTTCCCCTCCCAACCATCCTTAAACCAATGACTCTACTCCCATTGCATCACCATCCCGTGTTCACCCTATGATCACCAGGTACATGAATAATATTTTTAAACCAAAACAACTCAGCCTTGTGACTAAACACCCCCTCCCTAAGACCATCGAACCGTCCAGTGTCACTCAAGTTCTTTCCAATCCACAGTGGTGGGAAGCCATATGCTCTGAACTTACAGCCTTAATGCGTCATGACACTTGGAAATTAGTTCCTTGCTTTGCTTCCTCAAAACCAGTGGGGTGTAAATGGATTTTTCGGGTAAAGCATCATCCTGATGATTCCACTGACAGGTTTAAGGCTTGCCTTGTTGCCAAGGGTTATAACCCATAACCAGGTTTGGATTACATAGATACATTCATCCCTGTAGTTAAACCTGCAACCATTCAGTCTGTTCTGTCCATTGCTGTTATGCATGGCTGGAGTTTACGACAGATGGATGTCCACAACGCATTCTTACATGGTGATCTCTCTGAAACAGTTTTTATGCTTCAACCACCTGGGTTCAAAGATCCATCAAAACTAAATCATGTGTGTCGCCTTAAGAAAGCCATTTATGGTCTCAAACAAGCTCCTAGAGCTTGGTTTATCGCTCTCAAGGCCGCTATCACTCATCTACATTTTCTTCAATCCAAGGCGGATCCATCCCTCTTTATTTATTCGATTGACTCTCTCAAATGTTATTTATTGGTTTATATTGATGATTTGGTCATTACAGGCAACAATCCAGTCTTCGTCACCAATGTCATTCGACACCTTAGTACCCGGTTCCATGTAAAAGATTTGGGCGATCTACATTTCTTTCTGGGAATCGAGGTGATCCCAACCCATGTTGGTCTGTTCCTAACACAACATAAGTACATTCATGATCTTCTATTGTAAACCCCTGGTTATAATTTTTCTAGGTTTTTAAAATATGAGAAATTTAACCAATACTAAAATGAGTTAAATTAAATTAAAGAAACCTAAATCAAGATAAAAATAGTGAAATTAATAAAAAGAAAAGTGAATATAGTACTAAATTGTTGAAAAGAAAAACATTTATGGGGACAAAATGAATATGTAAGACCAAGAGATGTCAATATTCAAATAACAAAAGGTTAGGAGTTTATGTACAAATGATAAAAAAAGGTAGGGATAAATGTGCAATTAACAAGATGATAGCACTATAAAAATCATTCTATTTTCTCTCTTGGAGTGACTTGCGAGAGCAAGAGAGAGTTTAGAGAGAAGCTGGAGAGAAGACATATTGATGGCAAAAAATACGATAGATATAACTCCACCTTCCACCATTGGATCAGAACAATATTCGGATACGTTGTTCTCCTCCTTGTTGTGTACATTTTCACCAGAGGGATCTTCTATATCAGTCCCCATTTGAGTGATATCACAGGAGGACAATTTTAGGGAAAATACACTTCTAGATAGTCTTCATCGCTGACTGTTTTCCCCTCTGAACACCGTTGGATCGAGCTATAATTTGAATATGTTGTTCTTCCTGATGCTGTCTAGATACTGAACGGTGGAGATCAGGAACAAACATTTGGTATATAAGTTATGCTTCTCACACAGTAGGTCTACAAGTTTGAGGTCAGTTCGGTTAAACCCATGTTTTTGGAAATTTCACCATCTGATGAAGTTGATATTTGGATATTATACTTATAATGATACATTACAACTTGACCGTATGGATTGTTTGAAATATTATTCATTTGTTATTTATAGGTGATTAAAACTGTTGTCAAAATTGGTTTTGTGTGAACTAAAACAACCCTAAAATAAAATGGAAATTGAGCATTAGAGAGACTTAATTTTTAGGAGACATTGGGGCTGCTATGACAGCCCTGAAAGTGTATGTTTAGGGGGGGTAAATACCTCTCCAAAATCAAAAGTAAAAATAAAAATAAAAATAAAAATGTATAAGCTTATTGTGCTTGTTATCCTAATTTCTAAGGACAACTCAGAGTGATATAAAAAGCCAGCCACATGAGTGGGGGCAAGGAAAGTTAGCCGACCATATACAGAGCAAAGAGAAAAAATGGGGAAATTGTGGTTTTTCTTAATGAATTTATTATAATAGGTTGTTTTCTTTATGTGAATGTGTGTGTGAATAGAATGAAATTAGCATTAAAAGAATGAGGGAACTCTTGGTTCTTTAAGGACATGTTTTCGGTCAATTATGAATTAAAGGGGGAGGATGTTTAATTTGACATATTTAGCTTAATGATGTGTGTTTAATTGTGTTAAAATGAAAAACAAATGCATGTTGAAATGTCAAGGATTGTGTTTAGAAGAATATTGTTCGGAAAGTTTGTAAAATCGATAAAAATATTTTATTTTGACGTTAAAAGGGAAGATTGAAATAAATAAGATAAATTGGCTTTTAAAAAGATATTTTGACACTCTTAAATGGTATGTGATATGGCTAGGGGTTGAGATAAAAGAGAAAAAAAGTTAAATTGTAGATGTTGTGTGTAAATGGAAAGGTTAATGAATCTGGAGAGATTCGTCTCTTGACTTTTAGAGAGAATTTGAGTAGGAGGATGAGGGAATTAAGATCAAGTTCCTTCATAGTAATTGTAGTTTTGGATGTTATCTAATTAAGAAAATTGATCTTGCTCAATTTGGAGCTGTAGAACTCCAGTTATGGGTCACCAACCGAGACTGGGTTATGACTAACTCTGTAAAACAGTAGGACTGATTAGTTGATAAGCAATTTTGACTATCTTAAGGGTAGAAATGGGTTCTTCTTCCTTCAGAGAACATGTAACCTCATGTCTTAGCTTTCCAACGAGACCAATCTCGCTTAAAACAAAGCTCTATAACTCTAGATATAGTTAAAAATCTGAGGAGAGGTCGGACAGTAACAGTTCAATGTCAAGATAGTAATGGTTGGACAGTAACAGTTTAATGTCTAGACAGTAACAGTTCAAGATTTAAATAGTAACAGTTCAAATATAAAGAAAGGAATGATAACTATGGTTGGATAAAGGATGACAACATTAATGAGTGTAATGAGAAAAATGTAAAATATAAAGAAAGAAATGATTGAAAGAAAGATCTATTAGCTGTTGATATGATTATTATAAAACATATCATTGAATGAGAAAAATTTATGAGATGAGCCTGTGATTGTAGGAGGGACCACCGGTGTGGTGCAATAGCAACAGTAGGGGAGCACGGGTAGAGCTTCTACTGCAGGTAGATGATCCTCACCTAAGCTTTTTAGTTAAATTCAAGAATTTAAAATGTTAATAATGTGAGATGTGAATTTGCAACATTGGATATTATGTGAATGATGGAAGTTGGTGTAATGATGTTGTTATTTCGGATAGTATTCTGAATGTATGCGTGTGTTCAAGATGAACTACCCTTGTGTGCATTGCCAAGTGATAGGAGTACCACTATCAAAGAAAATATAAGAAGTGTAATATGTGTTTCGACTAGCATACATTTAGTGTATGTTAGTATCCCAAGTAAGGGGATCAATCAACATGCTTTGACTAGCATACATTTAGTATATGTTAGGATCCCGGGTAAGGAGATCACCATGTATTGGTTAGCACACATTTAGTGTTTGTAGGATCTTGGGTAAATGGATCACCTTGCATCGACTCCTACGAGGTGATGATGATACCATGAAATTGATATCGGTAATGTGTTAAGCGAAAATGATCATGGTTGATCTTATGAAATCTTGAATAGAGGTTGATAATAAAAGTGGAAACGGTTTTTAGTAATTGAAGGAGAAAGAGTTTCTAATAAAAACCAGAAGGGAGAAGTGAATAAAATATGAATGCATGTTTGTCTTCTTAAATTATTGGATATTTGTGTTGCTATATTATTATGATTTTCATGTTTCAATAATATGTATTTTGTTTCAGGACCATCACATGCACGACAAGAGTAGATCCTAACTTATGTTCACTTTTTATAGTCTAGGTTCTAGAGAGTATACCCTTGTATTTTGTAATATTACAACTTTTATATAACTTAATTTGTATAATTGATGTTTAAACTTGAATAGATGAACTTAATTTTGAAATTCATATAATCATGTTTCATGTATGCGTGTTTATCTCATTTATTCCCCAATAATGATATTTGTTGTTCAATGTATGTTATATATGTTGTGGTTGTGATGATGATGATGATGTTTGTGGGATTGAGACCCACGATGATTGGGTTGTGATTGAGTTACGAGATGTAAGATATTAGAAGTGTAAACAGGGTATATATCGATAACTTGGGACCTTCTGGTATAAGGGAGACTCTGCCGAAATTTCGGTGGAAATTTCGATAGACTTATATATGAGAACTGAAAAAAAAATTATCCATATTTTTATGTACCAAATCGTAGGAAAGTAACTATAATCACATATGAAAGTGTGGGGCGTTACATCTATCCCATGCAAATATGTTGGGCGTTAAAGATGTCTCTGCTCCCCTTTCAACCAGTCACTCCCTTCACTTACAGGATGGCACAACACCCACGGATAGCTCTCAGTTTCGCAGCATTATCAAGAGCCTTCGATATCTCTCATTCACACGTCTAGACATTTGCTTCGTTGTCAACAAACTTTCACATTTCATGCACAAACCATCCCAAAATCATTGTATTGCAACAAAACATCTCCTGCGTTATTTGAAGCAGACCATCTTTCATGGCATTCAAATCTCTAAAGTTTGTACTCTTGCTCTTAATACTTTCTCTTATGCTGACTTGGCTGGAAACCTCGATGACAGAACCTCCATTTCTACCTATATATATTTTCTTGGGGTTACGCCAATCTCTTGGAAATCAAACAAACAAAGAGCAATTGCTCGCTCTTCTACAAAAGCTAAATATCGTGCACTAGCAAAAGCTGCCTCTAAAACTCAGTGGCTGCAGACCCTATTCACTGAACTTGGTCTCTCATTTCCACAGACTCCAACGCTGTTGTGTGACATTCTTGGTGCCACATATTTGAGCTTCAATCCTGTCAATCACACGCGCATGAAACACATTCAGATTGATCTTCATTTTATACGTGATCTGGTCAGTCAAGGGTGCCTTCAAGTCCAACATGTGCACACACAAGACCAGTTAGCAGATCTGCTTACCAAACCTCTATCCCGACATAGAACATGATATTTGTGTAGCAAGATTGGTCTGCTTGATGGCAGCACAATCTTGAAGGGGCATATAATGGATAATGCTACTGCTGGAAATTCAAGAGAATTTGTTACCGATACTTTCGCTGTTTAAATCCTACTGCAACTCTAATTTGATGTAATCCTATCCTAAGGATGAAGTTTAGCTTCATCCAAAGTCCAACCTATATTGGACTTCTATAACCACTGTATAACCAATGTGTATCTATATATATATATGCATGGAACATGTAAACTAAATAATACAAGAGGGAAGAATTAATTGATTGTGTGTGCATATCAATGTTAATATTCAATAATGATAGTGTTGCTAAAGTGGATTCACGGATTTTTCAAAGTCTTGTTTGATCTTTAATCTATCTCTCAAATTCAAGGCTTGATATATTATTTTCAGTTAGTATTATTTTCAGATTTATGGAGGATCGTAACAGACTTTATTTTGCAGCAGCAAAAAATTTCCTACGATATCCTCCAAAGAGATTTCAACCATTAACTAACATTTACAACTCTTGTCATGTTGCTTTCTTTCCAGGTGAACCTTAAAATTTTAAAGAAGTAGTAAGAAAGGAAGAATGAAGGAAAGATATGAATAAGAAGATGATAAGTATTGAAAAGAATCAAACATGAAAGTTAGTTGATTAAAAAAAAAAAAACAAGAAGGTAGTGGGCTTAAAATGGGTGTTCAAGATCAAATACATTGAGGATAACAATATTCTGAAGCATAAGGACTCACAGCAACCTGGAGTTGATTTTACAAAAACCTTTATGCCTATTGCAAGGATGGAAACAATCAGAATAGTTATTGCCTTATCTGTATAACTTCAATTGCAGGTTTTTTAACTTGATATTAAGTTAGCATTTTTTAATAGAGAATTGCATGAAGAAGTCTATGTTGAGTAGCCCTTATGATATGAATTAAAAGGAAAAAAAGAAAAAGTTTACAGACTTTATAAAGCTTTTTATGGATTAAAACAAAAACTAAGAGCATGGAACAACAAAATTGATAGGTACTTTCATCAAAATGGATTTGAAAGAAGTCAATCTGAACCATCACTCTATGTGAGGGAAAAAAAAAGACTTTCCAATTAGTTGTCTCTATGTTGATGATCTAATATATGTAGGAACAAGTAAAGATATGGTTGTTGAATTCAAGAATGCTATGATGAAAAAAATTCAAAATATCAAATCTTGGATTGATGAGATATTTTCTTGGCATTCAAGTGAAGCAATCTCTAGGGAAAATTTTTATTTCATAAGAAAAGTATGTTGCAGATCTTTTCAAGAAATTCAACATGTGACAATGTAAACCAGTAGGATCTTCTATGGCAGCAAATGAGAAGTTATAACATAATGATAGTGTTGCTAAGATGGATTCAAAGATTTTTCGAAGTCTTGTTGAATCTTTAATCTATCTCTCAAATTCAAGACTTGATATACTGTTTTAGTTAGTATTATTTCCAGATTTATAGAGAATCTTAACAGACTTTATTTTTTAGCAGCAAAAAGAATCCTGCGATATCCTCTCACGAGATTTTGACCATTAACTTACATTTACAACTCTTGTCATGTTGCTTTCTTTCTAGATGAACCTTAAAATTCTAAAGAAGCAGTAAGAAAGGAAGAATGAAGGAAATATATGAATGAGGAGTTGATAAGTATTGAAAAGAATCAAACATGGAAGTTAGTTGATCTCCAAAAAAAAAAAAAAAGGCAATGGGCTTAAAATGGGTGTTCAAGATCAAATACTTTGAGGATGACAATATTCTAAAGCATATGCTAGAATTGTTGCAACAGGCTTTTCACAGCAGCCCAGAGTTGATTTTATAGAAACCTTTATGTCTATTGTGAGATCCCACATCGACGGGAGAGGAATTAGTTGCTGGCCTTATTAGTAGTGCTGGTGCTAACTTGTCATACGCGTTTTGGGGTGTTAGGCCAGAAGGGCTCGCGTCACCAGGAACAAAACCATGAGGGCGATATGGCCTAAAGTGGACAATATATAGCAGGTTGGGCTAGGCTGTTACATTGGTATCAGAACCGACCTTACTGGCTGTCTGATGGTGCTGACGGGGTCTTTGGGCTCGTTAAGGGGGGTGGATTGTAAGATTCCACTTCAACGGGTGAGGAGTTAGTTGTTGGCCTTATTAGTAGTGTTGGTGCTAACTTGTCATACGTGTTGAAAATCGTGCGGGTCAGCAACCCAGGTATGGGAGGGACCCAAAGCGAACAATATATAGCAGGTTGGGTCGGGTTGTTACATCTGTTGTAAGAATGGAAACAATTAGAATAGTTCTTGCCTTATTTGCACAATTTCAATTACAAGTTTTTCAACTTGATGTTAAGTCAACATTTCTTAATGGAGAATTGTAGGAAGAAATCTATGTTGAGCAGCCCCCAGGATATGAATTAAAAAGAAAAGAAAAAATAATTATAGACTTTATAAAGCTATTTATGGATTAAAACATGCACCAAGAGCATGGAACAACAAAATTAATCTATATTTTCATCAGAATAGATTTGAAAGAAGTTAATCTGAACCATCACTCTATATGAAGAAAAAGAAAGAAGACTTTCTAATGGACTATCTCTATGTTGATGATCTAATATATGCAGGAACAAGTAAAAATATAGTTGCAGAATTCAAGAATGTTATTATGAAAGAATTCAAAACAATATCTAGGGAAAATTTTTATTTCATAAGAAAAGTATGTTACAGATCTTTTCAAGAAATTCAACTTGTTAGAATGTACACCAGTAGCATCTTTCATGGCAGCAAACGAGAAGTTACAAAAGAATGATGGTGCTGCTAAGATGGATTCAAATATTTTTCAAAGTCTTGCTAGATCTTTAATCTATCTCACAAATTTAAAACCTGATATACTGTTTTCAATAAGTATTATTTCCAGATTTATGGAGGATCCTAGTAGACTTCATTTTGCAACAACAAAAAGAATCCTGCAATATCTTTAAGGAAAAAAGGATAATGAAATCCTGTACAAGAAACAATAAAGTAACAAGTTGATTGGTTTTTCTAACTGTGATTGGGCTGGAAGCTGTGATGATAGGAATAATAAATATGGTTATGTGTTTTGTCTAGAAACAAATATAATTTCATGGTGCTCAAGGAAATAGAATTCTATAGCATTGTCTTCTATAGAAGCAGAATACTTTGCTACAAATGAAGCGGTATGTCAGTCAATGTGGTTGAGAAGTATTCTTTCTGATTTGCAGTAAAAAGTCCTTAATCTTACTGTTATATTATGTGATAACATGTTAGCAATTGCAATGATCAAGCATCCAGTTTTTCATGCAAGATCAAAACATACAGAGTTAAGGCATCATTTTATCAGAGATATGGATAGCAAGAAAGAGATACAACTGAAGTTTATTATTACAAATGATCATACTGTAGACATTCTTCAGAAAGTTGTTCTAGTTAAAAAGTTCCAACAATTCAAGGAGTTTCTGAAAAATACAAATTAAGAGGGAGTATTAAAGTTTAATTTTTAATCTTCAGTGTCATTAATTGTTAGCTTTAATGAATCAAAGTTCTCTTGGTTTTTCTTAGATAGAAAAGATTTCATTAAATTAGTCCTTGTTATATAGAGTACTCCTCCGTTCTGTTTTTGTATTGAAGAAAAGAAGAATAATAAAAGACATCTTTTTTATTGCTCTGTAGGTCTACCAATTATCTCATACAAATCTTCTTCATTTTTGTTTCTGCAATCTGTTTCCAACAGAAGCAACCAGGACCATTGATTTGTAATTGGAAGCAAATGACAAAGGAGTTCCAATGGAATAATCAAGCTAGGATGTCACAAGCCATGGAAACGCAGACAATTCAATCTGCGCCCGTAAAAACCACTGCTAAAGAAATAAGGCAAGGAGGCTCGGTTTTTCCACTTTGTTTGCAGACAACGGAGCAAGAAAATCAGCTACAAGTTCATGATGACATTCAGCCCTGACTAGAAGCCTATGCTGATGTTTCCAAGAAACCCACACAGCTCCCTCCGGCAAGGGAAGCCGCCGAGCCAGTTAAGGTGCGGCCCTACAGCCATGCCTGTTTCTTCAAAAGCTAAAATTGAAAAACAATTCCTTGACGTGCTAAAAGTGGGGCTCATCAGACCTAGCTCCAATTAAAAAGAAAGATGGCGACTGCCGCTTTTACACTGACTTTAGATCCCTCAATACGGTCACCATTTAATATCGCTTTACTGTGTCTATAGTTGATGAAAACTTTATGTACTCGTATATTTAAAGCGTCTCTTAAATTAGGTTATGATTGTTTTTTCTAAATATTTTTTATTTTGTATTAAAATAATATATTTTTTATGTTTTAAAAATTATTTTTAATATTAGCGCATCAAAATGATCTAAAAATATAAAAAAATTAATTTAAAATAAATAAAAAATTTTATTTTTTTTCAAAAACGTTTTTAAAATACAAAAATAAACAGGGGTTTAATCATGCTAAAGTTTGAATGGCTATAATGATCATTTAGGATATTTATTCATGCTAAAATTCAAATGCTTTTTTTGAATGGGAGCATTTCATATTTTAATTAAAAAGATAGATACATTTAAAAAAAATTGATAAATAACTCGAAGAGAAAATTGAACATGTATAAAGACAGATTCTCTTAAAACTAAAAGGATAGATTTAGCTTTTTATATGCTACCAGCCAAATTTTAGAGAGAGAGAGTTTTTTTATTCATTTGAAGATAGACCGAAATAAATATAAGGTATTAAATTAATTATTATATAAAATATAATAATTTTTTACCTTTATTGCTATTAAAAATAAATTTCACTAAATAAAATCTTAATTTATTTACAAATAAAAAATATTGAAATTTCAAACACGTCAGATAATTTTCTTCGGTTTAAGAAAAGACAGTGGTATTTGGGATAAGACAGGTAACTAGAAACAGTGTGGACAATAACTATTTACATCAACTGACCAGAACCAGAATCCAAGGGCCAAGATCTTCTGTTTCAGGTACGCGAGATGTACATAATACATTTAACATTAAAAAAAAAAAACAAAAAAAACACACACACACACCTACGTGTGATTCTGATTTCTTTTGGTTTATCCTTTATTTTTACGCAGTTTATGTGAGAGAATTAATTGCTATATAAGTTGTGTACTTGTGTACATCTTGCAACCACCCTTCTCCTTCCTCTCTCTGCCCCATAATTCTCTCACATAAACTGCAAAAAAGTAAAGAGAAGCCAAAAAAAACCGGAAACACATACACAGGAGTGTGTGTGTGTGTGAGTATGGAAGGTGTTTCTGCTAGGATATTCACGAAGATGAAAGAATACTGGAGCAGGAGAGGGTACGAGAGGATAAATGGGTCAGGTCGGACTCGGAGGAGTTGGCCGGTGGAGGTGGGTTCGGTTAGCACTACTTCAAGGAGGAGGAGGAGGTTTGCTTGGCGGATCAAGGTCAAGCCGAAGCTTAAAGCCTTGAAAATGTCTTCTCCGAAGAGGTTTTTTGTCTGGCTACGGGATGCCTACGTGAAGATGATGCTTGGGTTTGCTAATTCCAGGGCGATAGGAACTGCAGGGTACGGCGATGGGATTGGTGCCCGCCCAATCAAGGAGTATGATGAGAAGATGATCATTGAGATCTACAAGTCGCTGGTGATGGCACAGGGTCAGTTGGTGCCCCGCGATGCACCCACGCTTGGCTCCATGCCTAAACTTACTGCTATTGCAGAGTAGATGGCATGTAGGGGTTTTTTTTTTTTTTTTTATGGACAAATAAATAAATCAATCCAGAATCAGATTGTTAATTGTTCCATAAATTTCCCAAAGGAAGAGGGAAAAGAATTATAATATAATGTCCTCTTTTTCTACACCGATATATGTTCTTTTAATTAATTGCAATAATTAAGATTAATTTCTCTGTTGGCAATAAAACTACTTTTTTTTAGCCATCTCTCACTTTTTCGGATCCACAAAGAAAATAAAATATCTTTTGTAGTGTTTTACTATTGGTTAGAAGTATCAAGCATTTTTCGTATTACTTGTATAATTAGTGAAATATATATATATATATATACAAGGTTTTTCCAAACGTTATCTTGGAGCTTGTTTGTTTTGTAATGAAAAAATATTTTTGATTAAATTTGAATTTTATTTTTACTTTAAATTATATATTTTTTTATATTTTTATATTTTTTTGATAGGTGATTTTAATTGATTGTATGTAGATACACATGTTAGAGAGAGAGTGAGATCAAAATAATAACAAAAAAATTAAAAGAAAATTGACTATTTCTTGTAAATCTTATGGGAGGACAAAAATTATTAAATCTGATTTAGTTTATATGATTTATAACCTGGGTTAAAAATTTAGTAGGTTAATCTATATTAATTTAAAATAATTTTATTTTAAGATTGTTTTTTTTTAAAAAGTAATATTATTTTAATTTGTCTATAAAGGCATTCATAATATTAATTTTTTTCTAATTTAATTTAAAACTTGCAATAACTAAATTCCAGGGATCCCATAATTAAACTGCGGGACGATTTGAGCTTGCATAATGGTTGTTAGAAATCTTGAAGATTGGAAACTTCACAAAACATGTGCTGCACGCCTGGATGCCAAATTAATCCATTCATAATCTTGGTGCCTTCGGCATCGTTTTATAAGAGTAAATATTAACATTTAACCTTTCAATTTATAAATATAATAAATATTCTTAAAAACTAAATTTAACAATTACTTATGTAGTAATTCACCTTTATATTTTCAAACTCATATCTAACATAATCTAAATATTAATAAAATATAAAATTAAAAAAAGTATAATAAAAATACACATGAATCGTAGTAGTGCGTCCCAAGTAATGGAGTGGTCAATGTACTTTTTAATACACATGATTCAACGATTCATTTGTATTTTTTTATTTTTTTTTCTAGTGTTTACCTTTCTTTCATAAATATTTGGATAAACATTTGAGCAAAATTATTTCCTGCTTTTCATGCTTGTCATGTGAACATTTTTCATATTTAACCAAACTAAAACTTTTTTTTTTAAATTAAGAAACAAAACAAAAACAAATCGAACCGATCAACTAATTCAAATTGACTAGCTCGATTCAGGTTTTTCAAATGAAAAATTAGAAAAACCTATTTATTGTATATAGTATTTTTAGGGTTTTTTTATAGCAAAATCCTTGTGCAATTTGTTTCAACTTTTAATTTTTTTTATTAATTATAAGCCTATATGTTTGTTGATGAATTAGATAATTATCTCTATATATTCAATCAGAGGCAAGAAAGGTGATTGACAATCTATGTCGCAAGGGAAGGAGAAGAATTTCATGAACCGAAGCTACCCCACCCTTCAATACTCTATGCTATCCAAATCCATCAATCAACAAGACATTTGAGCATAGCAATTGTCAACAGCCAGCCTTTCATCACAAGGTAATAGGCTCAACTATAAATTATGGCACTTCAATTACAAATCCATTGCCCTCACAAATAGTTGCACTAAGATTACAAAATCAATTTTAAATTCATTTGAGCGTAAGATTTTAACCAATTCACTGAAGAATTAATTTGTATCATCTAAGATATAAACAAAATACTTCTTGTTATACATAGTGTTAAAGAATAATATAAATCATATCTTGGGACTTCACTTAAGAGTTTAAGCTATTGAGTTGAATTCGTTTTTTTACATGGTATCAAAGCCTTAATGACCAAGCGGTCACGATTTCGAATCTCACCATCTCCATTTATTTGATAAAAATTAAGTAATGTTGGCCTATGCAAGTTTTAAGTCCAAATGGCTTTCACTTGAGGAGGTGTATTAGAGAATAAAATAAATTATATATTTGGACCTCACCTAATAGCTTGAGATGGTTCTTTGACACATAGATCCATAAAACATTAAAATAAAGAAGATAAGAGGCAGCAGAGCTCACATACCATCCATGATTATTTTCTATGTAAACCCCTCCTCACCAAAAAAATAAAATATCTTGAATTAAGTTTCAAGACCTGGAAGCAAACAGAAAAGGAATAAAAACAAGAAAAGAATCAACAAATGCACAAATAAAATAAAATAAAAAAATCAGAAAGTAAAGAAGAGGGCTGAGAGGGAGGGAGGGAGCACATACAAGTCTTGTCTATGATAGGGTAGTCGAGTAACAATAGGGTTATTGTGGGTTGAGTTGTGATTGGTGGATAAAAGAGAGGAAATGTTGGTTCGGGTTAATTAGTAGAAGGTCTTAGGAACGAATCAGGCTATGTTTATTGTTTTCGTTTCGTGCTATAACGAGAGAGAGAGAGAGAGAGAGAGAGAGAGAGAGAGAGAGAGGTTGTTCATATGAGGGACCTTGTGATTAGAAGTTGGTTTGGTTGGTTTCTAGTGGAGGAGATGTTTTGGTAGAGGAATATAAAGAAAGTACGGAGATGGAAAGAGTACGGAGAAATGGGGCAACTTGATTTCGGAGATAGGGTTTATGAGGAGAGAAAAAGAAGTTTTTATACATGTTTGCTTTTTATAGTAGGGTTTAATTTTGGTTGAACTAGTTTGGTTTGTTCTGGTTTAATCAGTTCATGCTTTTAAAATCAAAACTGAACTAAACTGAACCGAATCGAACTAATTTTTTAAAGTTTCTTAATTGGTTCATTCAATTTTTTTCCCGGTTTGGTTTTTTTGATTAATTGTTTTATTAGTTTTCATGGTTTAATTGGTTATTTTATTGTTTTTCTCACCCCAACTTGCCATAGACATAACACATGTTAGTCTTATCTTTTTGTTTATATTGAAAAAAAAAAACATTGTATATTAT
>Ga0307510_10000918_pt1 | contig 31184 bp, 13 predicted proteins | sample 12_EM_MG_FD_207224 | JGI IMG/M metagenome (GOLD analysis project Ga0307510, IMG submission 207224) | Populus trichocarpa ectomycorrhiza microbial communities from riparian zone in the Pacific Northwest, United States - 12_EM | ecosystem: Host-associated > Plants > Roots > Unclassified | place... | reverse complement strand
GATTTTATCAAGTTCTAGTAGAGAATATTATTATCTAGGAAATGAAAAATGCTTTGTGATAAAAAAAAAAAAAAGGCATTATATAAGGAAATATCGTATGAAGATGTATATATTTGAATGGATATCCCCCGATGGATATTTCTCATGGAGTCACTTATGGAGATGTCAATAAAGATAGAAAGATCTCTAAAGATTTCAATGGAGACATAGAGATCTCGCCATGGAGATTTTTCTTGGAGATACGTTTGAAGACATGAAAAATTTAATAGAGATATGAAGATTTTAATGAAGACATGAAGATCTCACCATGGAGATTTTTCATGGTGTCACCAAAAACATTGAGAAAGTTACTACTTTTATTTAAAAAGTTTAAAATATAGAGATGTAATTTTAAAAATTATTTGATCTTAAGTAGCGCTTCATAAGGATTTTTTATGTTTGTTTATATTGCATCTCCTTCTTCATACATTGTTGAAGATATCACCCCAGAGATCAATCTTTAATATATTTTTTTAGGGCATGATATTCTTTAATATCATGATTGTGGTCATGGTGATAATGATAGAACTTGTTAGGATTTGTTATTTTCATGCCACTCTTCATTTGAGGTGGATAACGTATGAAATCCTTTTCATCAACATACATAATGGTAAAGGTGTGATTGGAGGCTTAAGAAATGTCAGGCGATCATGAATGGACCTTTTATTGTTCCTCTTGGATGATGTCCAGGTAGGAGATTGAAGGTGTTGTGGAGATTATGCTATTTGAAAATGAAGTTGTCCCTATCTAGTGACATTTGCATGTTTTACTCGAATATGATTCTTCATTGCCTATTTTACATTGAGAAGAGTTCTATTAGAGAGAGTATACAAGTTTTCCTATAATGAGTGGTTATAGACTCCACTAATCAAGGCTTTAGTGGCAATTGATTCAAGTATATTTTTCATGTTTAGCATTTCCTCGTTAAATCTTTAAAGATAAGCTATAGTGCTCTTATCTTCTCGTTGGGTAATGGAAAAGAGCTTAGTCTTGCTTTTTTTTTTATCTAGAATGATAGTGCTAAAACGAAATATGAGCCTTACATAGAGATTGTGAAGGCTAATAATTAGTCAGGTTCAAGATTGTGATACCATACCTTGGCAAAACCATAAAATGTTGTTGGGAAAACTTTGCACATTGCATCAATATTTTGTTTCAAAAACTCTAGGATGCTTCTGATGTTTTTTATGTTCTCTCTAGGGTTTGTAAAACCATTATGATTGTCTAAGTTGGCCTTCTCAGAGACACATTCTTTAGAGAAGTTAGTGTGTAACACTCAATAACAAAATAGAATCTATCACCAAGTGGGACTAATGTTCATTCTTATAAGCTTATGCAATTATTGATCTCATCTTGTGTCTAAATTTTTTTCATCGGGAGCATGTGAGCGAAAGTCAAATGAGAGAACAACTCCTTTGTAAAGTTAAGGTTTCGTGCATACTTTACATATCATTTTATCTTGTTTCTTTGAGGAATCAGAGTTGTCTTTGTGCTTTTAGTTCATGTAATGAAGCTATATGTTATATTTTATATTAATGGAATGGAAGACTAAGAAGATGTTTTTGTATGGCTATACAATATTATTAAGCACTTGAACTTAATAAGAGAGTTGTTGGAGAGCTAGAGTTTCTATGGTACGGAGATCAATCTTTTTCATGTCTTGAAATTTCACCATCCATGGAAGAGTACTTTTTCATGTCTTAGTTTCACCATCATGAAAAAGTATGATAGATAAGAGAAAATGAACTAGTTTTTGTTAGGTTTCCACAAACAAGGCTACAAAATGAAGTTGTGAAAACCCTTCAGACAAAATTTAACTTTTCATGGTTATGTTATGGGTTGATAATGATGGAGTAATGGGCTTGCCTTTGGTTGATAGGCTTAACCGATTGGCTGGATGTTAGCCTAAAAAGTAAGTCCTTCAAGAATAGGAGATTATTTGAAGCTTATGTAAAAAAATATTGAAAGATATAATAAAGTAGAAGAAGAGAAAAAAAAAATGAAGTTGGAAGATATAATAATGTATAAGAAGAGAAAAATAAAATGAAGTTGGAAGAAGTGCACATCTAGGTGTAGCCTGTTTATGTGTTGGCCAGAAATTGTATAGCCTGGCCTGGCTTTGGCTGTGAATGGTCTGAGTTTTGTACGCTAGAACTTGTGTGGTATGGTCAGGCACCTTTGCATGGCAACTGCTGCATTTAACAATCTGATAACTATTATTAAATATACAATCTAACATGAAAATGCTTTTTTGTTTCCATATCCTTGTATATTATCTTTCTAAGAATTTGCTTAAGACAGTTTTTCTCAAAGGAGCTTCCTCATCCTCATCATCTTTATCAGACTTCAAATGTATGTTTAGAGCACATCGGATTATGGAATTGACCTGCATCCTCAATCTGGCATTGTCAATGAAAGTTTCTGTCAGCATCTTCCTCAACTCATTCTCCGTTCTATCACTGTCATTTGTGTTGTGAGTTTCATCCAATCTTGCCACAGAATTTTCCAAATCCTGCGCCAGGAGCTGTGCCTGCTCGAGTTTATGAAACAAATGCAAGCATGTAAAGGTTAATATAACCAGGATTGCAAGAAATTATGAGAAAAGGATGTTACAAAGGTAGGATGGTACATGAAATCATAGAAACCTGTTCAACCAGAGTTTAGTCTATAGTGTGCAGTGCAAGGAAAACCAGTCTAGATTTTGTACATGAAACACTTCTGAATTTCTTTAGAGCCTATAATGCACCCAAGACACCAAGTTGGATAACGAATCTTAACACACTATGCTGTAATTGTAAATAGTGCAGATTTAAAAAATTGCAGATTTCAAAACTGTTCCACGTAATGTTGTGTCATCACCCAGCACCAGCATCGATTTGGACTTTTTTCCCAAAAACTGGTACTTTCAAAGGTTTTTTTTTTCAGATTATTTGAAAAGTCACCTTGCATGCATCTATCCATCATGTTTGCGTCCTGCCATGAGAGATGGATAGAATTGTCTCATGCAGTAGCAATCTAAATTGTCTTCTTTCTTTGGGTAGACACATCTTTTCTACAGACTGTTCTTCGGTTTTTTATATGGATTACAATCCATATCAATCAGTTGATGAACAAAGGTTCCGAAAAAACATCAAATAGACATGTAGAAAAGGATATCCCTGTCAAGAGCATAGAGAAGGATATCCCTGTCAAGAATTTAAATGTTCACAGAACAATGATAAATCCCACTGCATTCCAAACCACTATCTGCGCACCTTCATTCTTTCATCCAAATATCACATGCAAGGAACCATTGATTCAAAGAATAAGAATAATAGTTTAACGGTTTTAAATCACTGAGGCTGATGAGAATAAGTTGGTTGTTAAATAAATCAACACCCATATAAATTCATCCAGAAATGCACAAATTTAAATTATTCACATGCAATGTAAATGCATGCATTTATGTTTGATATGAAAGCATACAAGGTACTATATTTTGTGGGGAAAAGCACCATGTTTTAAATGAGATTGTCCAAACACTATATTTCAATACTCCAAACTCCAAAGCTACCATCATGTGGAAAAAAGATTCAAGGTGGAAACATTTTCTCATTTTCAGGGTAATAAATAAAATGTGGGAAGTTACCTCTGCAAGAAGGAGGCCAATTCGATTGTCAGATGTAGTCAAGAGATCAATGGCATCAGATGGTGATGAAGTATCCACAATTAATTTATCTTCCTCCTCGATAAGGAAGTTCACACTGCATTCTTCAAGCCTGTTGTGAAGAATTTCACACTCATGCAACAGCTTGGCATTAGCAGCAATTACATTCTCGGTTATTTGCTTTTCCTTATGAACTGCTCTCTGAAATACACATAAAAAACAGTAATAATTGATGGGGTTTTTGCAACAAAGAACTATATGCACATAGTAGAATGCCACATGTGAATATGCAAATATCATTCAATAATATTACAAAAAGAAACAATACAATAAGATTGATTGAAGAAAACCTAAGAGCAAACCAAATTAATAGAAATAAGGGAGAAAATTTAACTGGTTGGGTAGACATTGAAGACCTGACTTGAACTTGTGATACAAGAAGCAAAATGATGAAACCGACACGTTTTGGTGAAAAGGGAATTTACCTCTACTTCTAATTTCTCTTTCATCAATCGGCTAAGCTCCTGCTTTAGTTCTCTCTGAGAATTTCGAAGAGATTTGACCTCTTTAACAAGGAGCTTTACATCTGCTTTTGACTTCACCTGTAACTCTTCATGATCTTTATTTAAGTCTTCAAAATCTTTTCTAGCAACATCCAACTGCTGCAGCAACATTTTGTTGTCATGCAGTATTGAAATTTTAGCAGACTCAGAACATGCCTTTTCATCCTGGATATTATCATGGATCATTCACCAGCTCTCATCATAATGGAATAGAATGAAATGTAGAGAATGATAGTTTAAAGAGAACAAACCTGTTCATGTTTCAGTTTTAGCTCCAACTCCAAACACTGCCTACGGAGTTCCTCCACGTCCCACTGCGTTTGAGTAAATCTTTCCCTTTCAATCAAAACAGCTTGTTGCATGTTTTCTTTACAATTGTTTCTAGTAGTCTCAAGATCCACTTCCAAATCTTTAACCTACCAAAAAAAGTCCTCAAAACCCGGTTATGTCCTCGCTACTGATATGTACATGAATATTATATACTGCATGGCTTATAATTGCCTACTGAAAACCACAGTCAAAAAATGCTACTACACTCATAGAATCAAGAGATGACGGCTAGATTGGAGCAAATAGAGTTAGTGCTGTCCGGTAACATGAATTTCACAATTCACAGCACAATTTTGGTTGCACTGCAGTATTTCATCCAATTAAATAACAGTGACAAACCTAAACCTTTGAATACAACGAGCCCATAATTGTTCAGTTGCACTTTACTAATATGAATGTCTATCCAAACCATTCAACATCATCTACCATCAAAAGATCATTCAATTTTACTGAGTTTAGTAAATTTGTAATAACAAATATAATGGTGTTGTCTATCCGTTTCTCTTCTTCTCAGAAAAGATAATTAGTTACACTAAAATAGGAATAAGAATATACAGAACACACAGGTGTGCATGCGCATGTTGAGAGCGAGAGGTGTTTATATCTTGCTGGAATTTTTGCCATTAAAATAGCACTAGTATAATGATGGCAAGTCTACCTAGCTCCAAAACTTCAATGAAATTCACCTGGTCCATCTCAATGTTAGAAAGAATTTTTCTTCCAAAAAAGATAAAAGATAAAACAGAGTGCTGCATCACACATCACCTTAAATTTATTCCTACGCTGCTATAAAAATGAAACTAAAGCTGAGCAAGAAAGCACAAAAGCATAGTCAAGCATACCTTTGTTGTCAAGAATTGCCTCACAGCAATCTCTTGATTTAATCTTGCTATAAGATCTTCCACATCTGTTTTTGCAGTAGCCAGTCTTTGCTGTAAAGTATTAAGAACCCTGTTCAATTTATGGCGCTCATCTGATGGAAGAGCAACTAGTACATCCCTTGATAACTGTAAATCAGAGCTTACAGAAGCATCAATGATTTTAGAACTCTCAGTTCCTTCAGGACAATCAATGGAATTATCACCAAATAAATTACCCATCCCCAAATTTGATATTTCACTAGCTCTCACAGAACTGATGTCACTCTCAATACTCTCTGTAGACAGTTGTCGGATATGACCATCCAGTCTCAGATACTCTTGTTCGGGCAAAGGTACCGTTTCATCACCAAGAAAAGATTTAGCTTTAGATGTACTATCAGCATGTTTATCTCTGCCTGTGATACTTTTAACCCTTTCTAGGTTCTCCAGAACAGAGCTCTTGCTAAACCTACTGTGTTTAACAGGTGTTTCAGTGGGATCGCTTATGTTTTGATCAGACATTGAAGCTTCCATGCCAAGATCATCATTGATATCTCTTTCAATCCTTGGAGTTGCAAACCCTGACATCTCACCAGGAGAATCATAATCATGATATGATGCAACTGATGTACTACCAGCAAGAACAGAACCATCCGAGCTGGTTTGCAGAAGAAATGATGGAACCATGCCAATAACAGATGAATCAACATCTTCCCCTTGCTGATTTGCATCATCAAAAGCTGAATAGGATAAAACTACATATTAATTCAGAAAAGCATGAGCAATAGAGTATTTTATATTCTTTGCTTTGGGAACAGTACACTGTTAAAGGTTCAACCAAAAAACAGAGTTATTTTCAAGATGCATCTACAAACACCTACATGACCTTGCTGCAGCCTCAAGCTCAAGAAATGTTCCTACTGGAGCACTTCTGGATACATCAATGTCCGATAATAGTTTTTCCATCCAATCCTCCAGAGAACATCTTCGCTGCAAAATACTAGCCATTTTGAGAATATTATTACCATTATTATTCTAAAGGAAATAGCTAATTTTAAATTCTAGATACACATTAATCTCAGATTGTATTGTTGTAGACAAGGGTATTTTTGTTATTTCTAAGTTTGCTGAAAAATCTAGAATTTCCAGGTCTTTTTAGTGTTTCTTTAGTTTAAAGTAATTAGCTTTATTGGGTATTTCATATTCCAAAATAGAACTACTAGTATTTTCTTATATAGGACTTGGAGTATTAGAAACTCTATGCAAAGCTATGTGATGCATTATTTTTAGAAGAGACTGGATGAATAAAATCCAACAATTTTGCTTTTGATTGCGATGCAATCTCCTCTTAGGTGTGACTCCTACGAATTCTAGATGTGAAGCTTAGGTTTTCTATCCTCTAGATGTGACTCCTAGAAACCATACTAGTGTGACTCTAGTAGTTTCTACAATTTCCAGTAACTCAAATCCCACATTCCAACCATCAAACAACCTCCATTGAATTCCAAGCCCAGTCAATCCTATTGCTCTTAACCATCAAAAGAACTCAAACCAGAAAGTTACTCTTAACATCACTTTTCATAACCGTAAACAGCCCCTGAAATTCACACCCAGAACAGCACCCTAAGCTGTCCTGCATACCCTTTGCTGTAAATAAACACATGTAAACATGGCTAATAAGGAAAACACAAACTTATCGAGTTTCTCCATCCATCCTTTTGATAACTAACAAAATACTACAAGAACACCAAGATGGAGGCACAGCCCCCATAAATAAGGTTTGGCAAAGGAAGGCTGATAAGCAAATTGATCTGTAAAGCTTCAAACCAAAGAAGTGAAGAAGGAATAATCTCTAGTTCCAAAGTTAAGAATATGATCTCTCTGGTTGACAAGAAAAAAGCAACATCCACCGCACCATCTTATATGCTTGTTCACCAGAAGTTTCATCCAAATCAAGCCCAAGGCTCCATTTTCCAAGCTACAGAACTTCGTTTCATATACTTTGCTTTCTAGCATTTCAGTTCTGGAACCACAGAACACAATTTCCAACCCCTTGAAATAACCAACAGTTGTGAGTTGTGGCTTAAGTTGGCGAGTAGGTTTTCGTTAGATTGGTAATTGCATGGTTTGGAGTCCTAAACAAGAACAGAATGTGTTGACATATTCTATTTAGGAAATGAGGCTTGTTGGTGTTGAGCTTGAAGTGTGTTTCCTAATGAATCTTAAAGAAAGACCTTGTTGCTAGTATAAATAGCATGTGTAGTGTCTAGTTTATGTGTGCCTCAAATATTGATTGTGTGTAATGGCAACCATAAATCAGGCAGTAGAATTTTCTGGCACACATTATTGTAGGTTTTTGAAAGGGTTGCCTTCTCGTTTAGTTTTACACAATAGTAGTTCGCGGGGGCTAATAGTTATGCAGCAAAGATTCCTTGGATGTAACTGGGTTTTGGATAGTTAGGTGTGTGTGTGTGTGATTAATTTGTGCTTGTTAACCCTGTATTTGATACTGAAGTTTTGTGGAGTAGGCTTTGCCGAACCACGTTATATTTTGTCCCTTTTATTTTGTGCTATTACTTGGTTACTTGGGTTTTGCACAACACCACCACCAAAACCAAATTGTTCTACTAGGTAAATCCAGCTAGTAGATAAGTTCTTGTGAATCTAGTTCTAATCCAAAAGCAGGTGATGCCATGCAGCCGACTAAATAACTAAGGATATCTAGGTTGAAACCCCATTATGCATGTACTCACCCCTTCATCAATTTCAGTGCCTGCACAATCCTATAAGAAGAAATTACATCAAGCTCCCACCTAATTTCAAAACACCGCATCCTCAATGGACTAACCAATCTGCATTGCCAAAATTCAGCCAAACATCACCTCTCTTTCCCAGTTTGGCCCCGTACTAACAGACCTTGGCTAACAGAGCAATCTCCCAGCTGAAATTCAAATAACTTATCACCATGCCCCTTGCATCTGCTCCCTCAACTCAAGGCTGCAAGAGTCTCTGCCTGCAACTTAACTAAATTCAGGTGCAAACCCGTTGTTTTGGTCACTCCACCTGCCCATTTCTCACACTTCGGTTTTTTTCTTTTTGGATGCTCAAAATCCACAACTTAGTGCTGGCAAAAGAGAACAGCTATAACAGTATCCTATTTAGACATGGAGGATATGAAACCCAGCTTGGAAGCATGACAATCACTCAAACTATGAAAGATCATGTGTTTATGGGTGAAACCATACAAGGGAAACTAAAAATAGAAACATTCAAACATCAACTGAAGTCCAAAATCATTATTTCAGCAAAGCTGTTTCACATTCACACACAACTGTCATTCCAGGCTGGTTCTGTCAATTGCTAAGCCATTTTCTTTACATTTTTTATATTGTAAAAGTCGTTATAATGGAGCTACTCTCCATGAATAGCAGAAATGGAGTTAAGAAGATCAATCGTTCTCATCAAGGCTTGAAGTCACATTGATAAACTTATATGCACTTTCTAGCAGAAGCGATTATCGAGCATGCTACGAGTCACTATAGACGAATAAAAACTGCTGAAGGATATTGTCCTTCTGAATCTACCTTTGATATAATATATTTTGCCAAGCTTCCCGCATACACTTCTATAATTACATATCCAGGCTACAGTTCTACTCAAGTTACAATTTTCAATGCTTTTATTCTCCACAAATAGTCAAAATCTGAAGAGAAATTTAGTCCCAAAATAACCAGAATAAGGCCTAAGGGTTCCTTTATTATCTTAGGCACTGAGCATGATGAATATAATCAAATATAACAACATAGAGAGCAAGTGTGGAATAATGGTGCTCCAGTTGCAAAATTTCAACAAACCATCCAAATTATGGAGGCATGCTTGAGTCACTAAAACTAGACAAGACAATGGAATATCTCCTTTCCCATGCTAGTTACACAGCTTCCAGGAGCAGCAGTATCTGAATGTATGTCTTTATTTGTTTGTTCCATTATTTCCTTTTGATCTATTCTCTCTTTTCACGGTTGCAATGAGGTAAGAAAAATTGAGACAGAGATTAAAAGAAATCTTCAAAGACCTTCTACATATATATGCATATACAGAATCCCAGTCCTCTGGCTGGGATAAAATTCAGTGACATCATGTTCATATGCATCGCTGATTTCTTAAATTGAAGAGCACAGACAGAACCACCTTTAAGTTTTAACTACTGGAAAATCATGGAAGCAACATGGAATCATGCAGATTCTTATATACACGACGTGGCATAAAAAACCAAGAAAATGTAAAAAGGGGGCAAAAAGAACCTACCTCTTCCACAGATGTCCTGCTCTTCATTCTCAAAATCGTCTTTGGAGGAGCTGGAGGAAGAGTTTTAAGAGGAAATGCCTTTTTAAGCTACAATCAATAGTAAAAGTGAGCTTAAAACCACTATACAACCAAATGAGAGAAAAAAAATGACATACAAGAAGTAGCAATTTTCGAAAGTCAAATAAACACCCATCAACAAAAATGACTTGACATTTAAATCACCTCATAAAATAGATTTAAAAAATCACTAAATCTTCGCAATATCCCTCTGGTGGTGGTGAGCCCTTCGGGTGACAGTACACCAACTTGAACTCTGTAAAACTGTGGTCAATGAATGTTAAAACAGAAAGCTATCTGCTTTCACAATATAAAATAAAATTGAGCTGTGGAGAATGATACCGCGACAGGATCTGAACCTCTTGACTTGGGCACAAGAATCCAAGAAGGAATGGTAACACAATAGCTCCATCCGGTATGTGGATCATGAGGCCAAACGGAATTCCGTCCATCCTAATATTCAGAGAATAGGACATTAGCAATCAAATAAAGTTCCAACAAGTGTGTAAAGCTTAAGTCATTTCCATGAACAAGCAAAATTATATATATAATTCATACACCAAAAATCAGCAAGACCCACAATCATGAATAAGAAAAATTATATGTATTGAAAAGACAAACCCATTTACGAGGAGGGAGGCACCAATCCATTCCAAGTGGGAGAGGGGACGTTCCATCATGACGGTGCCTTGGAGGGCTCTTTGGCTTATCATGGCGATCGATTACTGTTGAAGACTTTGATGATGATGATGATGACGACGACGAACGGTGAAGAAGGTGGTGAAGGTGAGAAGTGGAGATTGGATCGAAGAAGGGATCGGAGAAATCCAAGAGAGAGAGGTCGTATGTGTACATATCCATTCTTTCTTTTTTTTAATCTCTGCTTGTGGCATCTTAACAATCAGTAATTATCGGGAACGGAAGATAGATTTTTAATAGAACTAACTTGTCGATGTGGTGTGGCTCCGCACAGTCGTATGTATTTTTGCTTTTTTTTAACAAACAATTATCACCATAAACTTAAAAATATGAGGAAATGATATTATTTTAAAAAAAAAATTAGTAAAATAGCATAATTTGATATTGTTGTATTTTATGTTATTTAAAAACTATTTAATAAAATAGCATAATTTAATTTTGTCGTGTTTCTAAAGTATAACAACTACTTATCATGCTTCTGAAACGTAACAACCTAAGATACCACACTTCTAAAACGCAGTATTAATTAAAATTTAAATATCTTCATAGATCGAAGAACACATTATGTCCTAAGGTTGCAAGATTGATATCGATCAAATGATGTATTCGTAAGTATTGTAAAAATATTTAATTTTAATATGTTTTCAATTTATATTTAATTTAATTATCATAAAATGTATTATACGTGTATTTAATTATAATTTAAATTATTATGCAGGATGATACAACTATTTATTGTCATACACATAAGCGGATCCGACTACATGAGCAAGTCCATTCATATGTGATCCATATTGGTTTTGTGTACATTAGCTGTCTTAACCACATCAAGCTTTACCACAGCTTGATCCATGCACTGGTTGATTGTTTTGGCTATTGTCCGATCGTTTTCTAAAATGTTTATCAAAATGGTCTGCTAATTGCTATTATGGTTCACAACCGCGATATTTAGTCAAATATCATGATTCTGAACCGTGATGTTTTTAAATTGCGCTATTTTGCCAAAAACTTGTTCATCATGTATTATTTCGCCTTTTATTTGTATTTTGTGCGCTAATTGCCCAATATACCCATTTTTTTCTTACATCTCCTTTCACCAATTAGTCTAGTTGCACGGTTGTAGGCTTGCAGCCCTACCCTTTTGCCCATGTTTTGTTTTTAAAAAAAAATTATAAGTTGTTTGGTTAAAATTATGTTTGCCTATAATTTTTGGAAAATTACACTTTTCAACCGAGCATGTTGTGTGTGTATTAGTTTACGTACTAAGAAAAATCAATAAGAATTATTTAATCATTTACAAGTTTGCTATTATTTTTAATTTAATAATTAAAGAGCTATTAAACTTAAAAAATAACAAAAATATTATTATTTTGTCACTGGACCAATTATATATATATATATATAAAAAGTAGTTGCTCACTTTTTAACCTGGTCGGTCTAACAAGGTCATACAAAATGAAAAATATGCAAACAAACCATAACAATAAAAAAAACACTAAAAACAATTATTCAATAAGACAAAGCACAAAATAAAATCATATGGTTTCGGAACAAAAAAAAAAAAGAAGAAGAAGTTGGAAATAGATTAGGATTGGTTACTAGAAAAACAAACTCATTAAGAAACCCATCTTACCAAACATATGTTCTAAACAAAAAATAAAGAGTTTCATAAGAATGTTGATGTGACATCTTAGTCTTTAGAGACAAGATCTTAACAGACAACCCAACCGAGACCACGTGTTCCCTCCACCTAATCTAGCAACAAACAATCACTTAAACAAAATCCAATTTAATCTCTCAGACCCCCTAAAATTTCAAACCATTCTAAAACCCCACCAAAAAGCCCACCAAACATAATCCACCATTCTATTCTAGCAAAATTAAAGAACCAAGAAAAAATTATAATTACAAGATAAATCCCTTGACTAATTAAAATCAAAAACACACGACAATTGTACAACCAACAACATACCATATAAACAACACGTTACAGTAAAAAAAACAAAACACCAAGGCAAGTTAAGTTAAAACCAATTGAACCTAAAGACAACACACAATAGAAAAATCACATGACTTGCACTCCAATAAACTAAAGATGGTAGAGCAAACCTAAAAGAAAAGATTGATCAAATTACTCAATTCTTATCTAGTATCTATCATAAATAAACATGCAGAAGAAGTCTCTTATTATAAGTCAATTGTTGATCTATGTTCTAATAAAGAATGTGATGTACTTCAAGCAAAAATCTAAATTATTTAATGATAAGAGGTTGCTAGAATTTGACAGCCATAAAAAACATATATAGTCCTCCAAAATAATCTAATGGATCATCGACCCAAGGCCAAAAAAAACAAAGCCCAACAAAAACTAAAGCACAAAACACTTAATAAACCCTAAACAATGACTAATGAGTTATCATGAACCTAAATTAAATTAAAAGTCCAAACTAAAACTAAAACAAGTCCAAAATAATGAAAATAACACAAAACCAAAATAATAAATATAGTTCTTTATGAAACAAGCTTAAATAACCTAAAACAAACAAAGTAATCTATCATTAATACTCCAGCCTTTCTTTCCTTGTGTAGCAAGGATAAATAAGAAATCCTTACAAGAAAAGGATTTTTAAAACATTAAGGAATCCTTGCCACACTTGAAAACTTTGTTGCTACCCATTAAGGATCATTTTAGAACTAGAAAAATTTCAAAAGTAAGCTGCTGAATATTCTTGTATCATGAGGAAAAGAATTCTTTTCAAATAAGAAGTCCACAAGTCAAAAGGCAACACATAGCAAAATTCATCCTGCACCTTCTGACTTGTATTGTGATGTTTTTTATGGATTTTGATCATCTTAAAGTTTTAATCCAATATAGAACAATACCTCCTGAAATTTCTGGTAAAATTTCAGCTCAATCCAATGGTTGGATTGAGAATTATGCTTGTTAGGAAAATTTCAAATTTGATTGATCAACCCATACATGGATCGTATCAGTTTTTATTTGATGTTTGAAATAGTTGAGTCATGTTAGCTTATTGTTAAAGTACGTAACTTCAAATCACAACTTTGGTTGATTAATAGCCTTTTAGGTTCCATGTATCTTTCAATTTGATTGCTTCAAGTCTTTTATTATTGTTTGAATTGTTGTTTGCATATTTTTTTTTTTTTTTTTGCTTGGTAAAGTTTCAATGTACATCTATAACTTTTTTTGTTACAACCTTGCACCTTTTTATTTTTCATAAACGAATATGTCTTTCATCCCTATATTGATTGCCTTCTTTTTAAAAAAAAATCAAGTTTTTTTTTTCTTTTCTGAAATGAACTAACATGTCTGATTTTATTTTTGTTTTGTTTTTTCTACTAGATGACTAGCTTATGTTCTTGTTATTCTATTAGCATGCATCTTTATTTCATATGTGTGCATAATAATTTTTTTTTCATTTCCTTTTTTCTTTGGCACTTACATGTTTCAGCTGATCGCAATATTTGTCCAGGGTGTGCTTGATTGATCTATTTTCTCTAAGGTATCCTCTTTATTTTTTATCTACTATCATGCTTTTACCCCTTGATTTTTACTATTTATGTCTATCTTTTAAATCTTTACATTGAATATATTCATTCACTCGCCTTGATGTTGTTGTTAGCAATTAGTTTATATGATCTTAGCTCCTCTTCCACTATAGTTTTTGGTTTTATATTGTGCTAGTTAAGATGAGCTATTTTAAGTCTTCATTTTGTTTTTTTATATTAGCTTAAACATTCTGCTTCCCTCTTACTTTTATGGCCCTTGCACAATTATTAGATTATCTAAGCATTGTCATTCTCTACTCTTTATGCTTTTTGATCACCAACTGCATGCTTTCGTTTTATAGCCTTTATGTTATTTCTTCACCTTACCTTTTTATTTTCTTTTTGTTCCACTTTTGTCGACTCTCTAGTTGGCATTATCTTTTCAGTTTTTTTTTTGTTTGCTAACATTTTAGAATTTTTTTTATTTGACAACCATATTATCTCGTACTTGCTACTTGTTTGTTACGTTTCTCTTTTAGCCAACTTTGTAAGTTATATGTATTGTTGGATTGTTCCAACCTTCATTTCTGCTTTTGTTACTTTTATCTCTTATATGCATGAACACCATCCTTTCTCTTCTTTCTTCTTTTTTTTTTTTTGTTGTTTTAAAGCCATGTCTTTTCAAAACTTGGCCCTAATACGTTTCTTGAGCATGCCTCAAGTCATGCAATCGTTTTTTCACCAAACTTTTAAATGTTATCCTTACATTCCAAAACATTTTTTGTTTTTTAGTTTTGTCTAGTAATTTAAGTGTTTTTTCTCAAACTTTTAGACCTATTCAAGTTATAAAACTAGAATCAAGAAAAAAAATACAAGAAATAAGCCTATAACCTAAGTTGGTGACAGAGGACTTAGACGACAAGTGAAAATACAAATTTAGATGGTTAAGGACTTAATGAGAATTTTAGAAGGCTAAATTAATTTTATTAAGGAGTTAATTGTAAGGAAAATCAGTTTTTAAAGTCAATTTGGGTGTTAATTGGAAGAAATTAAAGTTTGAGGATTGAAATTAGACTTTGTAAGGCTTAATTGGTCAAATCAAGTGCCTAATTATGAGAAGATTAAAGTTTAGAGGTCAATTAATGACTTAATTATAGATTCCCAAGACCAAGGACCAATCTATAAGTGACGCAATTTTGAGGGTAGAAAGTGGTCAAATCAGGGGTCAAATTGAAAAGAATTGAAATTTTGGTGATCAATTAAGGATGAAATTGAACAAATTAAAAACCAAGGACTCGTTTGTAAAAGGCGTTGAACTTTGGAGCTGATATTTAAATTTGACAAGGGTACAATTACATGCAATTAAAAGTTGAGAGATAATTATGGGTGCAATTAAAAGTATTTAAAAGAGAATGGACAAATTAAAATTGGCCAAATCCAAAATTAAAAAACATAATTTCTAGGGTTTAACCTAAACGACATATCATTCACCCATTGTTCATCTCTTTCTTTGAAAATCTTGGTTAATCAAGTAAGCATGTTCAGGCAAATGACTATGGCATGTCCAACCACCTCAGGGGTTGTAACTATCACCATTCAACTGAGAAACACCCCCTCTATAATCTCATGTCCATGAAATTGGATGTTTACACCCCAATTTTTCTACAGAAATCTCTAACATCTTGTCCATATCAATTTTCTTTACATTTTCAAATTTTAGGCTAATCGAGTTAACACCTTTAAACGAATAAATGTGAAGTTATAGACCTCCAAATTAAATAAGGTTGGATCCAAAAAAAAGGTGTGCACCTCCTTTACCAATTTCAAGTGGTTTTTGATGATATTTACATTGAAATTGCTCTGGCGAAACCTTGAAAGTAGTCAACCCAATCAGCCTTGACAATGACAACCATTATTTTTAAAACCACCCAATTTTTTCATGCGTTCACACTTGAAAGCCTTTCAGAGGGTTCTTATTAAGGGCTTTAAAACCTCTATCTCAAGATCAAAATGCTAGAAATGGCTCCTTGCCCTCCAAGTCTAGCAAAACTACCAAGAAACAAAACCACTATTGTAAAACCAACCTAATATAAAAGCTTATAGCTTTTAACTTTTATATAGAACCCTCTCATTTAAATCAAAGAGCTAATCTTTGATTAATCTTTGATGGAATCCACCAAAAAATGCTATAGCTAGTGTTAGTGCTGTATTGGTGCAGGATCCACTCCGAGAAAGAAAGAACTAGAAAAACCTTATAAATACCCCTTAAAGAATAAGAAAATGAGACAGGGGGAAATACTTTATTAATGACATTTTAGGCTTGTTTTGGTGTCACATTATATTAAGTTTGGATGTTGTTTAATGCATAAAAATGTAGTTTTTCTTTGAGGCCCATTTGTTTGCAGGAAAATAGTTTCCTTTTGGAAAGTGGTTTCCTTGGAAAGTGAATTCCGGAAAAGTAAATTATTTTTTGATGTTTGGTAGTGTCATGAAAAATAAGTTGGAAAACACTTTTCAGTGTTTGGTTATGTTATGGAAAATAAGCTGGAAAATAGCTTATTAATGTTTTTTTTTTCAAGTTTATTAAAATAATAAGGAACAAATCTTACATATTAAAAGGTTGAATGAGAATGGAATTGAAAAAAAAATCTAATTTCATAAATTATCTCAAATAAAATAAATAATAATCAAAATAATAGAGATCAAATCTAATAGATAAAAAAATTGAAAGATGATGAAATTAAAATAATAATAATTACAATTTCATAAATTATTTTAAATAAAAAAAGTAATAATCAAAAGAATGAGGACCAAATTTGATAGATAAAAAATTTCAATTAAAAAAATGATAAGAGAAAAGTAAATAACAATTATGAAAATAATGACTAAAGTTAATATAAAAATCAAATTAAATCAAATTTTAAGGGATGAAATTGAAAAAAAAAATTCAAATAAAATATATAGCAATCAAAAGTTTGAGAACCAAATTTGACATAATTAGTAAATACTATAATATTTCTAAATTTTTCACAACTTCTGGAAAGTGTTTTCCGTCCAAAATAAAAGGAAAACACTTTTCTGGAAATCAAGCCAAATTTTTCTTTGACAGAAAAGTGTTTTCCGTTGACCAACTTTTTCAATGGCAAACAAACACAGGAAAGTTTGGAAAGTGATTTCCCGGAAACCACTTTCCAGGAAAGAAACGCACCCTTACTTGATGTTGCTTTGAGTTAGTTGTTAATGTTTTTTTGGATGTTTATGAAACATTTGGATATTGTTTTTGCTAAGATAGAATGGTTTTTGTAATCTTCTAAAAGCGGCAGTGGCTGTTTGATTCTTATTTTTGGATTGTAGTTCATGTTCTTGGTTCCTAAGCTTGGTTTTTGTCCTAAAGAGTCAGTTTTAGATATAAATTTAATGCATTGGTTGACTGTCAATAGAGCTGCAATTTTGGTTTAGAAATTTCATGCATGTTTTTCTATGATTTATGTCTTTTTTTTGTTTTTTTAATTAAAATGTATATGAATATGACAATGTGGTTTGTTAAGGTAAAAAAGTTGAAGTTTAAAGTTTCAAATGAGAATTTCTGGGTTTTGCAATAGCTTAATTATTTTTGGGTTGTTGCTTTTGAATGTTTTTTTATGTTCATCTAAAAAACATTGTCTTGAGTTTTAGGTTTTGTTTTGATTCGATTTTGGTTTCTGCATGTTTGTATGACTTGTTTAATCGATAATTTAGGGTTTTCATGCATCAATAATAAGTTTTTTTATATAGATTTTTAATTCTAGAATTTTAGTTTTGAACTAAAATCCATTTTAATAAAATCATGTTAATTATTTGATAAACAAAGTAAATGGATGTTTTGATAATATAAAGATTTAGAATTTTTTACACGGATATTTTAAGGATATATATATAGTCTTTAGAAACATGTTTTTTTTTGGTATTTTCTATTTTGAAAATACAAAAATCTATTCTAAAATTGCTCTAAAGAGAAAAAAATAATAATTTATGTTTCTATCTCTGTTTCTTTAACTAAATATGTTTGAATCCCTAATATATTAGTTTTTTAATCCTGAAACAATAAGTAAATTATATCTAATTGGTAGTTTATGACTGTTGTCTGTTGTTGCTCTGAGCAACTTTTTGTCCTGCGGATTTCTTTTTATGGATGAAGAACAATTATGTTATTTCGAGCATGCAAATTCTTTTTGTGCGTTGCTTTACTTGGTTGTCTTTGACAAGCTATTTATCTCGGCTTTGGCACCTTTTTTTTTTTTTTCCCCTTTTCATCTCCCCTATTTTCTTACGTATATGCTGCTTTACTCTGTTGTTTTTCCATGTCGTTTGGCCTTATGCTTCCCTTATAATACCTTCAACTTGGGCGGCTAAGTTTCTTCCTTTAGTTTTTGTTGCTTGATGAACACTACACTAATTACATGAACGCTAAGAACTGTTTGGAATTGTGATTACAATTATGATTTAAAGTATTTTTTTGCTTAGAAATACATTAAAATGATATTTTTTTATTTTTTAAAAATAATTTTTAAGATCAGCACATCAAAATAATCCAAAAACATAAAAAAATTAATTTTTAACAAAAAAAAAATTGAATTTTTTGAAAACACGGGTTGGACCATGTTTCTAAACGGTCTGTAACTCTGAAGCTTGAACTTAGTTCTTTCAACAAGTTTTCAGTATGAGCTCTTTGCGTTACTTGGATTTTGAAATGCTCGAACAGCCGTGGTTGCTTCAGTTTTTTTTGGAACCTGTTTATTTTTGTGTTTCAAAAATATTTTACAAAAATTGCAATTTTTTTATTTTTTTCTTCAAATTAATTTTTTTTGTGTTTTCAGATCATTTTGATATATTAATATCAAAAATAATTTTTTAAAACATAAAAAAAATATTATTTTGATACATTTCCAAGCAAAAATTATTTTGAAAAGTAATTACTACCACACTCTCAAACACCTTTTTAATCTAGTAGCAATCTCTTCTCTTACTTGGAGATTTCTCTTTCATGTTTAAAGACGATTTTTTAATTAAAAATATATTTAAATAATATTTTTTATTTTATTTTTAATATTAATATATTAAAAATATTAATTTAGTATATTTTTAGATAAAGTTTTTTTTTTTTTAAATATATCTTAAAACGAACATTCACAACCATCTTTGAAAATTGAGCTTAGATCAGTAAGGTCTATTCCGGGCAACTTCAAGCCGGTTCTGGACTCTTAATAATTTTACAAACAAAACAACGAATGTGAATAATTGAGATATAGGATTAATAATAGCCGCTGGATCAGGCCACCGGGGACCAGAGCATCAGAAGATATCAACGGTCAAGGTTAGATAGGTGTTAGGTGGGCTCTATGTACGGTTAGAGACATTGATGGACCTCGAAGCTTATTAGTCCATATCAAAGTTTGATTATTTTTTTGTTTGACAAATTTGTCCCTATCTCTCTTTTGGTTATAATAACAAGAAGAGGCCCTCAGCAAACTCAAACTCTGTTTAGCCCTTAGCCTAGCCCTTCTGAAGGTCCAATTTAGGGTTTCTTTGGTGTTTTTCTTTTTCTTTTTAGATTCTTTCAATTTTAATTTGAAAGCTCGAAACTTTCAATAGAAAGCTCTAAGCTTTCCGCAGCTCATCAAGTAAGCCTCAAAGCCCATCTTCTTCTTCTTCTTCCTCCTCCATAATTTTTTTTTTCTAAAAACTATTTTTATTGAATTTTCAAAAGAAATCAAGAAAATAGTTTTGATTTGATTTTTTTTGTTTGTTTTTGCAGGGTGTTTGTTTCTTTTCTTGATTTGGCTCACTTCAGTTCAGATCTGTGAATCAAGGTCAGATGAAGTTGCTGTTACTTGTTTCTGTTTATTTTACTTGATCTGTTATGGTTTTTGGCTACTGGACTTGGCTTAAAAATCGTCTTTAGGGTTTATGCTGGAATATGTTTCAGTTTAGTGGGTTAGAGTTATTTTGATTTTCGTGTTTGTTGGGTTTGGTTCATGCTCCTGTCAGTAGTAGCTTAGTTCATTTTGGGTTTGTGAAGTTATGATATAGCTCAGTTCACTGCAATATTACTGTCACTTCATGCTTGCTGGTATTCTTGGATAGCAAATTCCTAGGAGCTTTTACTCTGTACTGGTTGCTGGCTGTCCCGAAAAGACTTGTCAAGCTTTGATAAAATTCCTCAATCTGGCAGCAATCCTCACCAAATTTTCAGTTCAATGCATTCAAGTACACTCGACACAAGCATTTTCTTATTTTAGGGCCCTTTTTTTATTTGCTGGCATATTAGCATTTGAAATTCTCTCATATGGGATATTATGGAACTTCCTTTAATGCACTTGAATGCTCTTATTCTGCATCTATTTATTGGACTGGATGCTAAATTACTCGTTCTAAGAGCTCAATGGTTAGTCTGCATAATCAAATACTAATCACCTATTGATGTTCCTTTTTGCCCAAAGCTGTAAAAACCCATAGATTGGAGGCAGCTTACTGGGGGATATTGTGAGCCTACTTCTGTGCCAACATCTTTTGTGTTGGTTTCTTTTGAAATTCTGACAGGAATCCTCCGTTACTTTGCTTCTTAACTTGTAAGGTGCCACCACTTCATCATGAATGTAAACACTTGTTCTCTTTCCTGGAAAAGCTAGTATTACTTTCATTTCAGCTTTCATCTTAACAATGTTCAGAGTAGGAGCAAAATCAAATATGCTGTTTAAATGCTATTTTTTATTACATTTTCTTGTTAGAGTTTGAAATTGGTTATGACTAATCTGCACCAGAATCAAATTTATAGTTCTCCATTATCGTCTTATTTGTTTTTTCATGCCCACTTAATTCCTGCATTTTATCCTGTTGCAGGATTAAGCCTTATCATGGAAGTAGAAGACCCCATGAGTCCCATTATGGCAATTACCCCTGTGACTCCAACAGATAACAATGAACCACCCACTTCTGAGGAACAGCCTAGTAAACGTAGGAGAAAGAAGTCTATTGTCTGGGAACACTTCACAATTGAAACTGTTGGAGCTGGTTGTATGAGAGCGTGCTGTAAACAGTGCAAGAAATCATTTGCATATATAACTGGTTCAAAGCTTGCAGGAACCAGTCACCTCAAGCGACATATTGCCCTGGGGATCTGCCCTGTAAGCCGTCAGAAAAATGAATCATCACCATATACACCAGGCTCGAAAACAGACCCTCCTAAAAAACGTTTCCGAGCATCTCCTGGATTCTCAGGCATTCCCTTGGATCAGGACCGCTGCAACCATGAGATAGCTAAGATGATCATTCAGCATGATTATCCACTCCACATAGTGGAACACCCGGGTTTCATTGATTTTGTCCGGACTCTTCAACCTCATTACAATATGGTGAGTTTCAACACCATTCAAGGGGAATGTGTGGACGTGTACCTGAGGGAGAAGCAAAGGCTTTTGAATCTTATCAGTGGAATTCCTGGACGAGTCAACCTTACGTTGGATTTTGGGATTTCAAATCTAGATATTGGATATGCTTTCTTAACAGGTCACTTCATTGATGGTGATTGGAATTTACAGCGACGAATCCTTAATGTTGCCACGTTACCTTTCTATGATTCTGATTATGCCTTCAACCAAGCAGTTGTGTCTTGCCTATCTGATTGGCATTTGAGGAGCAAGTTATTTACTCTCACTCTTGATCAATCCTTCTCAAATGAGAATGTAATTGGAAATCTAAGAGGACTTCTTTCTGTCAAGAACCCATTTGTGCTCCATGGTCAGTTACTGAAAGGGAGTTGCTATGCTCGAGTGTTAAGTCATCTTGCACAAGAAGCACTCAGTGCCACAGGGGAGATTGTTAGGAGAATCCGTGAAAGTGTGAAATATGTGAAAACCTCAGAAGCTCATGATGAGAAGTTTACTGAACTCAGGCAACAACTTCAAGTCCCTAGCACGAAAATCCTCATTATTGACAATCAAACTAAATGGAACACAACTTACCACATGCTGGTGGCTGCCAGTGAATTAAAGGAAGTGTTTGCGTGCTTAGATACCTCTGATCCTGTTTACAAGATAAACCCATCAACTGATGATTGGAAGAAGGCGGATATTCTCTGCACATACTTGAAGCTTTTGTATGATGCAGCTAACATTTTGACAGGCCCAACATACCCACCTGCCCATGTATTTTACCATGAAGTTTACAAAATCCAGTTAGAGCTGACACATGCAACCATGAGCCAAGACCCCTTTGTCAGTAACCTGATCAAACCCATGAAAGAAAAGTTTGATCAATATTGGAAGGATTGCTTCCTTGTTTTGGCAATTGCAGTGGTCATGGATCCAAGGTTTAAGATGAAGCTTCTAGAATTTAGCTTCCCAAAGGTCTTTGGTGAGGATGCTGGTATGTGGATCAAGAGTGTTGATGATGGCATTCATGAACTCTTTCTAGACTATCTTGCTCCCAATATTCATCTACCAGCAGCATATGTGGAAGAAGGGCATATTAGCCTTACTCAATCAGACACCCTTCAAGAAGTCGAAGCAGCACCTGCTCCAGATGGATATTCCCAAGAACTGCACCCTCATGTACCTCTTCAAGTGGCACACCCTGACAAATCAAATCCTCAAGAAGTGCCTCTTCAAGATGGCCACCATCAGGAGGTATCTCCTCAGGAGTCACTCCTCCAAGAAGTGCCCTTACAGGCATTAACCCCTCAAGAGATGCACGTGGAAGAAGTGCCTTCCCAAGAAGTATCCATTCATGAGATGCACACTGAAGTGTCCTCCCAGGAACCGCCCTCTCAAGAAATGCATGCTCAAGATATAACACCTCAAGAATCACACACGGAAGAAGCACCTTCTCAAGAGATGCAGAGTGATGATGCCTCTCAAGTACCCCCTCAAGATATTAACACTGAAGAAGTAAACCCCCAAGATACTCATGCTGAAGAAGTTCCCTCCCATGAAGTACCTGTTCAAGAGATTCACCCTAATGAAGTTCCCTCCCAAGAGGTATCTGTTCAAGAGATGCAGGCAGAAGAAGCGCCAGCTCAAGCAATGCAGACAGAAGAAGCTCCACTGCAAGAGATGCACTCAGAAGAAGCCCCACCTGAAGAGATGCACTCAGAAGAAGCCCCACCTGAAGAGATGCGCACAGAAGAAGCCCCACTGGAAGAGATGTGCACTGAAGAAGCGCCGCCGGAAGAGATGTGTACAGAAGAAGCGCCGCCTCAAGAGATACGCACAGAAGAAGCGCCGCCTCAAGAGATGCAGATGGAGGAAGCGCCGCCTCAAGAGATGCATATCGAGGAAGCGCCGCCTCAAGAGATGTGCAGAGAGGAAGCACCGCCTCAAGAGATGCATACCGAGGAAGCGCATACCGAGGAAGCGCCGCCTCAAGAGATGCGCACCGAGGAAGCGCCGCCTCAAGAGATGCAGACCGAGGAAGCGCCGCCTCAAGAGATGCGTACAGAGGAAGCACCGCCTCAAGAGATGCATGCCGAGGAAGCACCGCCTCAAGAGATGCATGCCGAGGAAGCACCACCGCTAGAGATGCGCGCCGAGGAAGCACCACCGCTAGAGATGCATACCGAGGAAGCACCGCCTCAAGAGATGCGCACAGAGGAAGCACTGCCTCAAGAGATGCATGCCGAGGAAGCACCGCCGCAAGAGATGCGCACAGAGGAAGCACTGCCTCAAGAGATGCATACCGAGGAAGTGCCGCCTCAAGAGATGCAACTCCAAGTAATCCATCAAGAGATGCAGCCTCTAGAATTGCACACTCAAGATCTACCTATGCTTTCTATTGGAGATGGGCTTTCAGATTTTGATATATATATTTCTGAGATTACAAGTGGGCAACATTTGAAGTCGGAATTGGATCAGTATCTAGAGGAGTCTCTTCTTCCTCGTGTGCATGAGTTTGATGTAGTAGGTTGGTGGAAACTAAACAGGCTAAAGTACCCAACACTTTCGAAGATGGCTGCTGATATTTTATCAATACCAGTATCTACTGTTGCTCCTGATTCTGTGTTCGACACTGAAAACAGAAAGATAGATAGCTACAGGGGTTCACTACTTCCTATAACACTTGAAGCCCTTGTATGCGCCAAGGATTGGCTCCAGCATGGATCATCGTTGTCATCATCATCACTGGAGATTTCTAACGCACTTGTGAAGAAAGAATTTTAGGTCTTATGTAGGAACATCTTTCGACCTACCGCCTGGGCATATTTGACTTGCTTTTAGGCTTATGCAATTGTTTTTCCCTTTTCTTCTCATTTATACTGCCAATATAAGATGTTTGATTAGGATTTGTTATGCTACATCAGACTTGGAACTAATCTTGGTTTTAGCGATCACTTTGGATTAATGCCTTTTGCCATTAGCGTTTTTGTTTATGCTAATATCAATTTGCAGGGTTCTGTTTCCATTCCTGTGGGATTCTCTTCGCTTCATCATGTATGTTAAAAAAGAAAAAGAAATCAAAATTAGCATCTCATTTTCTTCGTTCTCGTAGCTTTAGTTCGGTGATGTAAACCTGCCCCCCCGGATTATGGTGAATAATCATTTAGCTTTAGCCTGGAAATGTTACCAGTTGTGGTTCTGAATAATCATTTCCATGGGGAGCCTGTGCAGGTATATTGATCGATCATAAGTTGAATGCATGCATGCGCGCTTTCAAAGGATACAGGAATTTGGCTTCGAATACTTGAAAAACTGAAGAAACTTTTACTAGAGATAGTTCATCAATGGTTCCTCCCACTGAAGTTATACTATAAACTTATGCGGAACAGAGACTTTAACAAGCACCAGTGGTCTGGTGGAGCTGTGATAATGTTGTCCATCATTAGCATCTTTTTAGATGAATGCTTTGCCATCTGAGCTAATTCCTTTTTCGTTTTCTCAGTTTTTTTCTATATAAAAAGGTAAAAAATAGCTAATTCTAATATTAGTGAATTACTTCCTTGGATGTTTGAAGCATCCACACCCAAAAAAGAAAAAACGCAATATAAAGCAGTGAGAAGGTCGCAGTGTTAGTTTTTAGGGTTTCAAGTTTAATACAACTATTAGCTGAATTAACAAAACCTAAAAGAGAGACGGTTTTCTGGAAGCTAAGATACAAAACATTGGAATAATATAATAATGATTCTGCCATTTTATACAAAAATCAATGTCCTTGTTGATGGTGTACATGATTCATTAATCATTATATTCGGACAAATTTATCTTTTTCATATTTTTATGGTATAGTAAATTAACTTAAATAACTTTAAAAGCAAATAAAAACATTAAACCAAGGTTCAAGAAAACCCCAGGTTGCAGCTAGATAGAGATGAATGGCATTGTCCGTGAACTTGATGCCGGTGACCAGTTACATCCTAAAACAAAAGAGACTGTACTGTCCATTAAAGGCTCAAAGAGCAAATGATGACTAATCTTAGGAAAGTTCACATAACCTATATTGACAATGCGGTATGAACAAGTTTCATAAGATTACACACCACCATTGCTGCTGCTGCTCCTCGCAAAGTCGCAGGATAAAAAAGTGCTGCATCACAAATATGGAAGTAGATGACAGGTCTACGAAAGTTTTAAAAGAACGAGAGATGAGAGAATCTTTACTATTTCATTTGATAGTTGAAAATGATCATTTACAGTACAACATATATAAGGATTCAGTTGCTATTACACAAAGGGTTCAACCAAGATATAAACCTAATTTGTCAACAACCACTAACAGCTTTAGCTTACTCTCTAACTCATGCTACTACTTGTCGAACATCAGCAACTCCGCTTGTCATCAAGATCAATTACCATCTGTTCCCTCACTGCAACAAAACATGATTCACCATAGCCAGTTGGGAGTTATTCAAACCCTTCTAAATAACCAGTAATATGCGAGACACCCTTGAGTAAATCTAGATGTCAGCTAATATCATTATAGACAAACAAAGCCAAATGATGGCATCTCATTTGAAGCTATGGAACTGCAAGTAACAAAGCCAAATAGAGACTTTTAATTCTTGGTTTGAGGGAAGACAATTTTCTCACAGAGTTACAGATATTCATGCTCATGTTTCCTTGCAAATAAGTTTGGCAATCGCAGCAAATTTATATAACATACGATAAATAAAGGCAAATCGATGACGAACACATCAAGTAACAATTCTGAAGTGAACACATACTTTTCCATTGTTAATAAATCATCCCTTAGTTCCTTCCAGTACTGGTTTGTAATTTCACGGATTTAAATGACACGAGGGAGGAAAAAGAAGACGAGAACACTTCAACTTCAAGTTGATGGAAGGTTTTTTTTTTTTTATGTTTTAGTCTATGGTGAAGTAAAGCTTCAACAAACCACAAATCATAAGGAATAACATATCATACACTGAGAAAGGATAAGTAGAGGCACCAAGAACCAAATGCTGCTACATTTTGATGAGGGTTTCGCATCATCACATTTACATAAATTCAAGTAGCATTTTCTTCTAACATGTCACTTCCATGTTCAATGTTTCCTTAAAACCAGCGAGGGAAGGGAGATATTAACACAGTAAATGCAATCCAAATCCATTGAACTATTTATGGAATATGATCATAATATGAACTTCTGCACGTTTGCAAATCCAAGTCGCAACAACTCAATCAAAAACAACAAAACTGGCCATCATACTCCACAGCCAAAAAGACACAAGATAGGAACTAACCTTCAGCTTGACCCTGGGTCCAGCACAGGAAGCCTACAATGTAGACTGATAGATTTATCAGTTTGACGAGTTCCGGGAATGAAGAACTGGAATATCACAGTCAAACAAGCACCCTGAGGGGCAATCCCATAGAAAGCACAATCCGGCTTGGCCAAGTGACATTGTAGACTCTTAGAAAAATGTCTTACACTGACCTGCACAGACTGAGCATCTCCCATCAAAATCGCCCTCTCTGATCGAGTCTGCGCACTTAAATCTCGATCCTCATCTGGGGCTTGGGCTTTATCTCCAACAACCAACAGCTTGCGAAACTCAGCACCAAGTGTGATCAAGGTAGTTGAAATCTGCAGGTGAAGATCCCCGTACTTGCTTATAGAAACATTCAGAAGATCACCAACATGCTTCATGCGATCAACAAAGTTCTGCAGCCGATTCAAATCAGGAACCTGAACCAGAGTCCGGGGAAGATCTTGGGCAGCGTCAAGAGCAGCTTGAAGTTGAAGAAGTTGATCCCTAGACAAAGGCTTGGAAATGGGAACATCTTGAATAACAGCAGACTTATAACCCTTTGTCTCAAAGGTAAGAAAGGGCATTGGCTGAGTAGAATTAGGAGGCAGCTTCTTCACCAATTTAACCTGAAGCCGATTCGCACCCCCAGACTCACTGGAAACAATACTGACACTGCTACGAACAGCGCGAAGAAGGAGGGAGATGTCAAAGGCGAACGCAATGCGGTCTTCATTCTGGCTGGAAATACGATAGTCGTCGAAGAGAGCTTGTTTGCGGAACTGAGCAATGGATTGGATGCCGTCGGGGGTGGTAAGGAGGTTGTGGAGGAAGAAGGCGTGCTCTCTGGTGAGGAAAAGATGGCAAATCTTTCCCATTTTGTCCAAGGCAGGCAGGAATCTCCTGTCCAACAGACTTACGCCATTGTCAGTCACAAATGCCTTGAACTTCATATCTCTCTCTCTATTCTTTTTCTTTGTGTGTGCGTGTGTGTTCTGTGAAGAAGGCGCTCACCACATCGGCGGATGCACGAAGAGGAGGCAAGGAAGGATGTGAGAAAGGGTTTCGTTATTTGTTGTTCTTATGGTCAAGTTTTGAAAATTAATTAGGTTTGGAGGGTAGATAAGAAGTTTAAATTATATAATTTATTTAGTAGCTGGAAATTATTTTTGAAAAAATTTAAAAAACATTTATTTTTTATTTTATTTTAAATTAATATATTTTCAATATTTTCAGATTAATTTTAATAGGTTAATATTAAAAATAATTTTTTAATTTTAAAATAAAAATCACTTCAAAATACAACCATTAATATGCTTCTAAATATTCTCTTTATTTTTTAAATAATTTTTTATTTAAAAATTCATTAAGTTTTTATTTTTAAAAAATTTAATTTTAATACAAATACATTAAAAAATATATATAAAAACATTAAAAAAATTAATTTTTTTTACAAACATGATCTAATTAGGGAACGAAGAAGGGTCGTGTTTGTTCTATCACACTTTCTGCTCATGGCTTTCCACTTTGGGCACCAAAAATTAAAAAGCCATAATCAAGGAGATTCATTCATAGAGTAGCGTGAGGGCAACATTCCTCCAGGTGTATGGAGCTGGGAAGTCCTCGAGGAACAACTTGCGACTTCTAATTAATGATTTTTTCCAGGAAATCAATTTTTTTTTTTTTTCAGCAACAAGACAATTTCTTCAGATTATTCCGACACATTTTTCGAATATGTCAGCTGCATGGTTTCCATGAGCTTACAGCCTTTCTTGACAGAGAAGCAATACAATCACACACACTTATCTTCTACTTTTCACTACTCTTGCGTATTACATGGCCGGTGGCCGGTCCTCTACAAGATGAAGCTTGCTCAACATGTCGGCCAAAGCTTGCTGCGTAGCCTTGGAACAGTCTTGTGATTTCCTCCCTTCCTCTACAACCCGAACAATGCATTTGTACAAATGATCATACCTGTGAATTGGGTTATTGATGTCAATACCGCGGCAGCTGTGATCAAGAACATAAGACCGCTTCATATCTTTTCTCCACCGTGTGAGGATGTATTGAGGCGGGATCTCCTCCAAGCCATTTTGGTTAAGGACACTCAATGCATGCCTACACAAGAACCCACTAAAATTGAACAATCCACAAACACAAAGAACATCCATTTCGGATGCATTGTACATGACCTCAAAATCTCTAGTTTCCCGCTTACTTCCTTCAACTTCAACTTCTTCTTTTACTAAATATGTCATCACCTGTCCATCAACATAAGCTTGTCTTGTGCTAAAACAGGAGTACATACCCTCCACCTCCCTTTCAAATCTCCTCTGGATTTCATTTGTGTACAACTTTGAGAGTTGCAGCTCAAAGAAACACCTTGATTTTAGCATAAAACTTGAATTCCTCGAATCCATATCGGCCAAGGATTCAAGCTGACGATTCGCCTGTAAAGCTTGATCATAGTTGTCCATAAATTCTTTGAGAGATGTATGTCTATCCAGATACCCTTCAAAAAATGATGCTGCAGTTTCATTTTGCTGGAGCGGTAACATTCCTGCCAGAAATGTCTCTTTCAAATAGGCTGGAACCCACCTTTTCCTATCCTCATATAATGTTTGGATCCATTTATGATCCCTGATTCCATGATGCTGTGTCATCTCTTCCCAAGCTGCTTCAAATTCCTCAGGCCTGAGAAAGCAGTAAACTACTTTACTCAATGATACTTTAATTGCTTCAAAATCAAACAATTCTCCCAGAGTCTCTGGAATTCTTTGCACGATACGTGACAAATAAAAACAATGAGAAGCTCTCGGGAAAACATCAGCGACAGCAGTTTGCAAGGTCTTATGGTGATCAGTGATGATAGCTTGTGGAGGACGTCCTAACATACATGTAAGCCATGCCCTCAACAGCCACGTGTATGATTCGGTTGTTTCATCGGCAAGCATACCACATCCCAATAGGATAGGTTGTCCATGATGGTTTACTCCAATAAATGCAACCAGTGGTACTTCAAATTTGTATGTCAAGCACATAGTGTCAATTGCAATTACATCACAAAAATAACCATACGCAGCCCTAGACCTTGCATCAGTCCAAAACAAATTCCTCATGTATCCTTTCTCATTAAGTTCTACCACGTAAAAGAAGTTGGGATCCATCAATTGCAAGCGGAAAAAAAAACTTTGAACAGCTTGGGCATCTCCTTCTTTGAGCTTCAATTGACTGGGCAGGAGAACATCATTCCCAAACTGTCCTCCATCAGTATCCACACCTCCATTGCCCTCAGCATCAACAATCACAGTGCGAAACAGCTTAATTTTCTGTACTTCTTCAGGACCATCCAACTGCAATGTCCTTTTGGTCCCAGGACCAATAATTTTATGAGATTTATAGAATTTACCGCTTCCTGGGGTAATTAAGTGATTGTGCTCAAGTTCGACTTCAATAATTTTCCACCTCTTGTTTTCCATCAACCTGAACTTCACCATCGCTGGACAGCCTGTTCTTGTTTCAGGCCTTGGTCGGTTTGCTTCACTTTTCTTCTTGAAGCCTGCACTACTGCAGCTAAGTTTTCCTCTGTATCTTTCTTTACTCTTCCTATACCATGTATTACTTACTCGAATCCCATATCCCTGTTGCTTGGCATAGCAATTGTAAAAGTAATACACGTCCTCATAGGACTCAAACTCCATGCCAACGGAAGGAGGCAGGGGGTTCTCAATCACACCAGTCTGATTGACATATTCCGTCATCGCACAATCTCCTTCAATCCCACATTCATCAGCAGCATCATCATTTCCCACCGATTCTGTGTTAAGACACTCTTCTTCCATCTACAAAATACTCAAAACCAAATGGCAATAAATAAATAATTTTTAAATTAAAGTAACAATCACTGGAAATTAATTTATCAGGTTTGTTAACAAAGAGATTAGTTGCTAGCAACCCACTTCTCTTCCATGGCATTAAGAATCCTTACAGAGAAAGCCCATGACCACGAAAACATAGATTCTTCTTCAACATCTCAAGAAATGCACAATCATTCAGTTATCTACCTCCAAAAGAGAATTAATCAGGATCTGACATAAACAAGCAACAATCTTTTCCTTTCCTTTCTTTTCTTTTGGTGCTAACAAGCAATAATCTTACTAGCAAGAAAAGTTAATGTTTCAGTGACACATCAAAACTTGAAGTCCCTAAAACACACAAAAAGAGAGTAACCATCTCCGACCAAAATGAGTACTCACCTGAAAATCAAGAGAGACCCCTCTTTCTACCTGTAAAGAAACCAAGCACCAAACCACCAACTCAGCTTCAAAACCCAACAAGGATTAAGGAAAATTTATGTGAGTGATTTTTGTTTCAGAATGGAGCTGAGGGACTTCAGTGGGAGAAAAAGATTTAGTTGAAGAAATTTCTTCCATTTTGCTTTATGGGTGCCGTTCTTT
>Ga0307510_10000917_pt1 | contig 31187 bp, 19 predicted proteins | sample 12_EM_MG_FD_207224 | JGI IMG/M metagenome (GOLD analysis project Ga0307510, IMG submission 207224) | Populus trichocarpa ectomycorrhiza microbial communities from riparian zone in the Pacific Northwest, United States - 12_EM | ecosystem: Host-associated > Plants > Roots > Unclassified | place... | reverse complement strand
TGATTGTGAAGTTGACTACGGGGATCAGACGGTGGAGAGAGAGAGAGGAGAATTACAGATGTCCTTTTGTAGAGATGATTGAAGCCTTTGTTTGGTAAAGGGAGCCAGGAGAGAGGAGAGGAGAGAGTTGTGTGTTAAATTGTAAGTTGGTGTGAATTATAGAATGAGGCAGTTATATATATAAATATATTAGTGTGGCATGTAATGTTAGGTATGCTAATTATGAATTAGAGACCGTCCTGGCAATAAACCTGTTTCTTGTGGGATTTCATTGGTCTCTTTTTTTTTCCCCCTTAGGTAAACTTTATTTTTTTTTGTCCTTGTAGATTTATTGAATTCCAATTAGTACTTTGTTAGTTTGTTCCCCTATTTTTTTTTCCAGTAGCTGTAATATTTCTTTTTCATACCTAATTATAAGTACCGAGAACTTTATTGAATTTGATTATTTGAGGATTTTGTTTGAGAATTGAGGGGGAGGGTATTTGAGGAATTAGGGGAGAGCAATTGTAACTTCCATGACCAGAAATCCAAGTAACCCTCACCTAGCTGAATTGAATATGCAGCAAGCCAGCAAGGGATATGAGTTTCAACATTAATGAGAGGAAAGAATACCCCTTGGATTTAAAAAAAAAAAAAAAAGGTTAAAAACAGAAGAGTCCTCGTGGGACAAGCCACAATCAACGTGGTATTGTCAAACGTGGAGGCTTTCGTTTTTCAAGGAGGTAATAAGATTAATTTAATTAAAAACATAAAAGCAGAAAGAAGGAGAAGAAAGCCTGAGGCAAAGGGGGTTCCTGTACGCAAGGATTAAACTTTAAAACGACACGCTTCCTTTCTCTATCCACCAATTCTTTTCTTATTTCAGCAAGTTTCTTTCTCTGGTCGACGTATCTCCACGTTCTCAAATCAATTTATCATCTTGCAATTTCTTTATTCTTACTGGTTTCAGGCACGCAATTTCTTTCCCATGTGAAGGAACGGGGCAGGGAATCCAGGACCAGGGCAAACTTTTAACAGAAAGTTTGGAAAATGCACCTACAGTTCCTAGGATTTGGTGTTCGCAATTAAATTGGAAGCAACTGAAAATGACAGGCTATCTTGAGATTCGGATCTTCCCAACCAATTCCATTATTGTGTCCATCCCAGCGAATTCAAAAGAATGCTCGTGTCAAACCTTATTTTTCGAAGCAGTCTACCAATCTTAAATTGTGATCCAATAATGAACAGTTGCATAGAGTTTCAACACCTGTAATAAAAAATGGGTCCTAGCTGGAAACAAAAGCCCATCCACCGACAAAATCTTGATGGTTACGCATCTTTCTGGGAAAGCAGCCTCCGTTGGCAGATAAAAAATTTCCATCTATTTCTGCAAAGCCATCCCAGGGATAGTTCTTCAGGATTTCTGCTCTATATGTGTCCAAGGCAAGAACAGTCATTGTCCAAAAAAAAAAACAAGGATATAGGAATGATTTTACTATAAGAATTATAATCGACAGAAATATGCATGAAGAAACTGTGATATGGAAACCAACCAAAAAGACTTCTTTCCAAGTACTGCACAAACTCTGAAGTGGTCATAAAAGATACAATTTCGCATTTGTTGTTTATGTTTGAAAGTGAAGTCGAGCAATCAAACATTCTCTGAGACATCCTTTTTCAACTCTTCAGCACTCCGTGCAGTGGCCAACCTCTCAGCTGCCAATCTCTCTTCCAGTGCTCTAGCTCCTCTTTCTCTGCAAGGGGAAGATTGATCAGAAACTATAACTTTTTGCCACCTGTGAAAACTTAATTACTATGACAATGTGCTTAATATTACATGTCATTGAAGGTGTTCAGGACATTGTATCACTGCTTAATTGTTCCTTTGGGTTCATTTTTCTATTTATAAAAAAAATGCATTTTTCATTTCTGCTGTTACAATGATACCAATACACATAACCCTAGAATTTCACAGCAGAGATCATATTATAGTGTCATGTTCAAATAAATTGGGATGATTTAACAATATCCTAGTATTTGAAAGGGACACATATCCTTATCCAAAGTTTTAAATTGAGTGGATAAACTTACCTCCTCCTAGATGCCTCGATGGGATCAGAACCAGGCAATGGAGCACCTCCCAAGGTGTGACCGTGGGCTTCAGTAGACGTTTCGAATCTACCACAAAGCATCCGATGGAATATTGATGCAATAGGATCAATGACTGGCCTGAAAACGAGATGGAGACAGATGGAAGCACGTAAACAAACTCATATATTCCTTGGACTAAAAACCTAGTGTATTAAAAGAAAAGGAGAAAACACCTGAGGAATTCAGGGAAGAAGGATGAGAATGCAAAATCATCACTTGGATCACCCCTTAGTTTTGTTTCTGGTTTCCTATGAAAGTATCTCAAGTAAATCCAGCTCATATAAGTGCCAAATATTATGGTTGGAAGATATTTTGCTGACTCTGCAGTAAAGAAGCTTATAACAATAGCTATCAAGAGCATAAGAGACGGAAACCACTGCATGGCATTTGAAACAGCACCAAGGAGAATGTATGAGTCATCCTTTCAACTTGCAAAACAAATCATCAAGTAATACTAAAAGGCAAGAGATGAATGAAGCAACACCATTGTACAGGTCCATACCTTTGCCTTTAATCTTAATAGAGACAGCTCTTGGTCAGGTATAATTTGCTTGGTACCAACCAAGAAACCTGCCAGGATCCCTTGGAAGCCAGAAATGGGCATATAACTACCAGAAAGAACAAAGGAAATCAGTACAATGGTAATAGAAACAGTAGCACAAGCCAAAAAAAAAAACATTTAGGAAGCACATGCTTACAGGTAATTTTCCTGCCTTGTTATGTAGTACAGGCTAATCGCAGTAATGAAAACACAGACAGAGGTAAGAAAGTTGACTATGAAAATGAACTTTAAGAACTCCTTAGAACCCCATACTGGCTCAAGAAGCTTTCCCATGATGAGGAGGCATAAAGTGCTTGCAACCACCTACAGAAGAATTTAATGGTGAGTGCAACTTTATGAAGGAAATATAAAAGCCACGGGGCAGTTTAGGCAAAACCAAAACAAAGAATAGCATTATCAACAGATGAACTACATACTCCATATATCGATTGTTCGATGTAACCAGCTGTTAAGAGGTTCCATGCAAAAGGAATCGTCCTGCAAAACAAAATTTCTGGTAAGGAATAAATTTCCTTGCCATTGAAATGAAGATCATACATATAGAGCATACTGCATGAATGTTATCAATCTCCACAACCTAGCACGCGGGGTTATCGAGTATAGTAGGTCCATAGCTGTCTCTATCTCTGATCCCCTATACTAGCAATTTTTTTTCTGACTGTATTTCTTCATTGATATTCACTAATTTCAAGAGAAAATCACAACTGATCAGCTGTTCATCGTACCATGGTAGAGCCATACCGACCACAAGGATGTGATTACCAATAATGCAGGCAATTACACCAAAATAAGCAAGTTATAAAGCATCATGCAAATATATCTATCCTGTGTTCTAAAAGGCAAGATCATGGAGACATGCGGTAAGACACGCCCATTTTAAAGGCTCCGTGGTCCAAAGTGATTAACATTGGAAGTGCACCGTGATCAGTATTTGACTTGCAGCATTGGTCCAACCCATTGTTTTTATGATTTTTAAGTACTTAAAAAAAAAAACTAGATTCATAATCAATTATCCAGTTAAATCCTAAACTATAATGTTTAAAAAAAAATCTCGGAAAAGATCCAGCTTGCCAGGCAATGCAGCCCTCTCTTTCAAGCTGCTTCCTCCAGGACTAAGAACACGAAAAAAAATTCCATCAAATCAACATTGAAATAATCAAGAAAGGTATGTACAAGTTCATGGATATAACAGGATTCAATTAGTAACTCTTTTTAACTCCTAGAGTCTACGCTGTAAGTGTGTGTGTGTTATTGCTTCTAGTATCTGCCTGCCTCACGTTACCATTTCCGGATCCTTTACGATCTTTAATCAATAACATGTTATTACTAAACACCATTTTTCCACTTTACTCTACTGATTGCAATCTGAAAAACAAAACCGCAAGGAATTCAAGAACTGAAAAGTTCGTTACCTGGCAGGAATAAGAGCAAGATAGTTAACAGCGGAGGGGAAAATCTGAACAACAATGTGACCAGCGACGAGAACCACCGCGAGACCTTTGCATAGCTTCGTGAACCCTGTAAACAAGCTCGCGCCCTGCCATTAGAAAACAATAAGGTTAATCAGGTCGAGATGCGATGAGAAACGGAGAGAATTTAAGAGAGAGGGGGGGGAGATTACTCCGAGAATGGGTGGAGAGCTCATAATGCAGAGATTTAGGGTTTTGAAAAGGTCACTGTTTGATTTGGTGAAAAATGGAACAGGTAGATGATCTGATATGATCTGGGATCTCTGACTTTGCTTGGTGATGAAGAAGAAAGGGAGTTTCAACTTATCTTAGGCCCGGGTTTCCAGATCAGAAACTGGGCTTATATTGGTTCTCAAAACGACTTGCCGTTTTAACTCTCTCTTTTTTTTTTAACTGTTAAAGATTGTTATCAAACCACTCTACTGGATTTTAGACAATTCACTTGTAGACAGTTATTAAAGTCGTTCCGGCGCCTGGTGATCTCGTTTCCGAAAGTTTACCACCTAGTTAAATTTAGAGGACGATCAATTTATAAGCTGGTTGATCATCGGTTATGTTAATTTAAAGATTTTTTTTCTTCAGTTTTGTCCAAAATAATATTGCTTTTTTTATTATAATCTCAAATAAAATTACCTGTTTGTTTACTATCGTGTTTTAAACTGCAATTTTATAATCAAAAGTATTGTTTTGATTACTTTTTTTATTTAAATTACAGCTTGAAACGCTACTATAGTAAATTCCCGATAGCTATGAAGCAATGTATCTATGACATGGTAGATGATGTACGCCGTAAGGCACCTTGTGCTAGACGAAGATGCAAGCAACCCTCTCCAAGTTGGATGTAGTCTTTGTTGCTTTTAGTCAACCATCACATGGCAACAATTCCCAAGCGAATCACTAATACAGGCAAAAATCTAGGCTAAGAAAACTACTACTTGTAAAAACAATATCAGCAAAGAAATTATCTCTTTAGATCAGTAATGAATCACAAATTCACGTTTTCAATTCGCTCAACTGATGCCTTATCTACCACATAACTTCAACGAGCAAAATACGTCTCTTTCCACACAAGCTCCTGGCCTCTTGCACATCGTATGTCACATACCAATGCTAAATGTTACATATTTCAAATGCATTGATTTTATAGAAACCGAAGTATATACAGTTCTTATCCTCGGTCTGCCACCATTCATTGATTGACCTCAATGTTGTCCAGAATTTGGCGATACCAACTTCCATGATGCCCACTGTTTGCAGTACAATATTTTTTGGCACCAGCTACTTGAAACCCACCTCACTGGAGTCAGGGTAAGCACCAGAGGTGGACTCATACCTTGATGTCATAAAATCCGACTACTTGGTTTTCCTTTTAGCATTATAAGCCAAAAGCACCTAGTTTTCCTATTACCATTCTATCCCACATTCTCTGCTCTCCTCCAAAAATCTACAGTCAAGGGGGATGTCTGCATTAAATCTTCTTCTGAAGAGGATTGCTAGGGCCAAATATGAATTTCATGCACTAATTGCCACTCTTGGGAGAAAGCGAGAAGGGGCCAACATAGCCTCGGACAGAGAGACCAAAACCCGGTGACAAGCCCTAACTGAGGCTGTGACAACCATCACAAATGTAGTCCAGTAGAATTTTAGCATCAACACCGGATCTTTCCTTGCAGAATCTAGTATCCTGGAAAAGATCACTTTGAGGCGTCGATCTCTAATTATGGACTGATAATCATAAACCGGTACAGTTAACCTGGAAGATGTACTCAGCTCTCTGTTGTCAGCCTCACTGGTCAATCTTACTTGGGAACCGTACCGGGTTGCCATAATGCCTCGTCCAAAAGTTTGAGTCATCCAATGATATAGTGCATCAGCAATAACTCTGCAAAGCTGCTGTCTGACGAAAATTGCCTCCTTGGAAACCATTGCTCGGATTAATGAAGCTCCATTCTGTTTGTTGAAATGCAAAATGAGTCCAATTCATTGTTAGAAAATAAAATGAGAGACAATGATGCCATAAGCCACTTCAAAAATATCTAGATAGCATAAGATGAAATCTCATCGCTGGGGAGCACCCAAAAAAGCACTAATAAAAATAAGAAAGTATCTCATGAAAAGGTTCTGGTTCAAATTCACTCACTGCAGTCATTAGAAGTTTCCTAAGCACAATACCATCTCTAGATGGTAAAAGCCTCAGAACTAAATGTGCAGTATCAAAAACACCACTGGCCCTTTTTGGTAAATAATCGAGCGAACTTTCATTCTTTGATGCTATCACCCGATTGAAGGCTTTCCTGCAGAAGTACAAGTATTTATTCATGTATTGGATGATGTGATAATGATAGAAAGATAGACAATGAAGAACATTTGCAATCAAAACTGCCAAATGAGAATGGGTGACAATGGGAAGTAATTTATGGTATTTTTGGTTCTCGTGAATCGAAAATGCTGCATCATGTGAATACCCATAAAACTTTACACTACAGATATATTTCTTGTTTTCCACAAAAGCAAAACTAACAAAAAGAACACAAGAAAATGAAGACTATTTGAGAGATAATGATTAACATCGATGAAATGATTTTTTAATTGTGTCCTGCATAGGATATCTTAAATAGTAGATAGTATCACATAGGACAACATTTTAGAGATTTCTTGTTATACCTGGTGGATCCTACTCTTAGGAAAAGAGCAAGCCTCTCCCACCGGAATTCTTTCTGCTTGTTCAAAACCACCTGAATAGCAAAAATAAATAAATAGCACATGACACAGTGGTTCTGATGGAATCAGAAATTTTCTACAGACCCAGTTTCAGCATTCTGTGTAGTAAAGGATGTATTATCAGGTCACAAGAAAGTATTCTGTGACCCAGAGACAACTAAGATGCCAAAATTATTAAGTCACAGAGAAAATTATGGGAGAAGTTATTATTTTTGAAAGCATGTGCCTGGAAAATGTGGAACATTGAGTGAAGGAGAATATCCCTGCCACTGGTCTTTTGGGAAACAGCCATGAAACCCATCAATTCACAACCTTTAACTTGCAATTTTAATCACTTGTATACCTCAAAACTAACTACTATTTCAAAGTTTCTCTTTCACGTTTTAGATAGCTCACATGAACTGTAACACACAACAAGGAAATCAATAATTATCTAGGTGGGAAAGAGACTATGAGAGTAGTTCAGTAAGTCATAATGATACCAGATGCAAAATTTTCCTCGTTTCAGCAGAATTTTCAGTGAGAAGTTTCCGAACAACATATGGGTATGCAGCTTCAAATGTCTTAAAGTTTGGATCTGCGGCTACTGCCAAACCTGAGAAAGTAAAATCAAAGCAATTGGCAGTTGTAGCTATTGTTAGGATGAGAAATGAGAGAAACAAATTTAGCTATTGTCAGGTCCTAAGACTGTTGGCTTTCAGTTAAGATCATGTTACAGTTAGCACAACAAAACTGAATATTCTGTGGAATCTCAGAGGGAATTTCCCCTGGGAGGGCTTTTGTGCTGCATTTTGCTTAGATGAGCCAACTTATTGTTATTAGAAAGGCCCCATTTCGTGTAAGAGTTAGAGCTATAAATTGGAATGTGTTACAGATCATCTGCCAGAGAACCAAGGATCTTTTATTGATCAAAATACTACAATGTGGCAAATAAATCTGAATTCTTCTTGAGAACCAGCTCCTTGCTGACAAGTTTTTATAATGCCTCTTTAAAGTTCACGTGACATGACAAATGCACACATATAAACACAAATGTGAAATTATGTGAGAAATGAGAAAACAAAATGAATCTTATAAAAGAAGTGGATGAACCCAACCTCCGCAAACCCTAATTATTCATTCCTGGATAATGTATCCAAGCCATGACCAAATTGTTTGCTAGAGCTGGAACTGCCAAATGTCACCCAAAAGCTAATTCAGGTTTATTTACAGAAAATGAAATTCCCTGGTTGCTAAAATATAGCAACTTTTAATTCAATAGTATGTTTCAAAAGAAAGTAAAACGATGCATTGAAACGGAAGAATATGATGCGATCCTACAGGTAATACTGAAATATATAGATGGGAGCTATAAAATATGGCATTCATCAACTTACCTTCCAGGGATGCAAGAGAACGGAGCACAAGAGTAAAGTATGGTGGCATGCGGAAATGATTTTTGATCGCTACAGACAATATTTTTCCCAGAACCTTCAAATTTGTAGTCACAATCAGCCATTTGAATATATAAAGCATCCAAATAAATTTTGTACGACAATGAAATAGAGAAAATTTAAGGATAGGTGAAGAAAGCAGAAGGAACTAAAAATTGAAAACAAGCCAATCTCATAGAAGTTAGGGAGGGATTTTTATTTAGTTGGTGCTGAATATTGCGTAGAATGGACAATGAATAACCAGATATGCATTGTAGCAGACTAATCTATAGTCCTTCAGCATTTAAATTAACAATGGAATATAATATTGAAACATATTCCTAGTTGGGGATCAATCATATGATCAGCACCTATAATATATGTCCAGATTCCAGTACTTCTAAAGGGCACATAATTTTGACTATCCTAATCTTCTAATTGTTAGATTCAAAACACTGATCATCTAACAGAGTGACCTTGTCTTAAGAACAATCCAGGATTCCAGGCTTGCAGCCACTAAATGGGGTCTGCATTGATGCATTAAATAATTAGGGTTTTTTTTTTTTTTCTCATTCAAAGTCACTTTCTATAAATTAGTTACTCCATGGTGGCTGTCATATGTAGTTCTTGCCTTGAGGATATTGGAAAAGCACAAGTACAGGACTAAAAATTACTTGTGGGAAAGCACAGGAGTACAGGACAACAATAGTCATATGTCCTCAACACATTATCTTACCCTACTGAACTTGACATCAGGTATTCCATCTTTAAACTCCACCTCTCCCAAAGAATTTTCCAGTTCCTGTATTATTCATAGGAACAATCAGTGATATCAAAAGGGAGTCCCAGAAGTTGAGCACTTGAAAAAATTATTTTGAACTTGATCATGATAACCCAATGCAAATATGATACCATTGTAATACGCCGGATACTAGTCCCTGGCCTCACAACATCCATGTCAATAAGAGCATGCACAAGGGATGCCCAATCCCCGTTTACAATGTGTACTATGGCAGCAAGCATAGCAAACCGATGCTTCTTTTCCATCTGGCAAAGTAATCCAAAATCCAGGAAACTGCCACAGAAATTAGCGGGAGAGGTAATAAAGCCATGAATATAAGGAGATTCAGAGCTTGCTGGAAACTAATTTGTCAAATTTTAACTTGATGTTTATGTGTCAGGAGGAAGACAGATTTTGAAGCCACAAACTTAATTATTGATATAATAATCAAATAAATTTCAGCTAGGACAGAACGCGGAGTTTTATCTATTCAAGGACATGGAAGGCCAAAACCATACCCTATTTGTCCTGATGATATGTAACGCAAGTTTCCTGGATGTGGATCACCATGCAATAAGCCTGTTTCCAGGAGTTGAACTAATGATGCTTCTACTCCTTTGCTAACCTGGAACAGTTGAAAGTATAGTTTCCCTATATTTTAACATTGTAAAAAAGGGAGTTCTGGCAGATTACAAAGCACAGAATAATGGACAAATGAAAGAGGCGAAGATAAAATCATTATTATCACACACCAAATCAAGGAGACGCCTTTTTGCTTCAAGCTTCTGTCTTTCTGAATATGCGGAACTAGTAGATAGAGATAGTAAATCAGTTGGACGCTCACCAACAACCCACTCCATTGTCAGAACTCTCTTTCGGCTTAAATCTGGAAATATTTTTGGAGCATATATGAATGAGAATGAGGAATGAGCATCCTGCAGAGAAAATAAATGTAGTAATAAGCATGAGCATTTTGTCCTAGATATTAGCTGGAATCACAATTTCCATGGCTAAATATGTGAGGCATATCACCCACTATAACCATGTGACTTAAACACAGCTAATTCTTTATGTTAATCACATTTATGTCTCACTCGACAAAGTCAGTCATTTTACCAAGTGAAACTAGAAACAGATTTCTTTTCAAACTTGAAACCACTCTCTACTTTTCCCTCATTAAATCTGTCAGAGAAGCTGCTGTTCCATGTCTCAGCATAGAAAGGTTGCCTTTCTCTGAGTTTGAATGGGTATTTAGAATGATTTTATTAGAAGGATATCCCACTTTGTATTAATACCCCTCCTGAAGAAGTAACAAGAAAAAAAAAAGAGTTGAGGCCATGTTCTACTGTTATACACAAAGATACCAGTCTGGACAGAGTGGTAAGACTACACCCTATCATCAAAAATCTAAATTTACAATTTGGATCAATTTCCTATTGAGTCGGTCATCAGCACATAGACTCCCATCCCCAAAACAATACAGACAGGACATGACCACCAAATAAATTTGTTCCACTGCAAAATTTGATTAATGCCACCTGCACAGTGGCAAAAGGTGCAGCATTCATGGAACCTCTACTATTTTTCTTCTCTGCAATATAACTAAACTGAGAGCAGTTTAACTTGAAAGGAAAACCTGTGAGTACCAGAAACTTGGAGGCATTGGCAGCCTCTATAGAATAATCCAGCTCCCCAACTAAGCCTTTCCCAAGCTCATCAGCATAGAGGCGAAGGTCACTTTTTCTCTTTGCTATCTTTTGCAACAGGCCCAGCTGAAAACATTCAAAACTAAATTATTTGTGAACTATATATACAGAGAGAGAGAGAGAGAGAGGTCAATTTAGATTAGTACAAACCCCAAGCCGAATTATATAGATATCACGAACTACAACATGATGTAGATTAGGACGCTGAACCTTCAGAGCAACGGTACGACCATCAAGGGTGCTTCCACGATATACCTAAATGTGTAGCCAGTAATAGAAAGAAACATGATAAGATGTTGAAAATACAAGCCTGCAAACATATTTATCTATTGTATAATAAGCAACATCTCTGTCCATGTGGAAGAATAACTAGGCAAAGATCCACCTGACCAAATGATGCTGCAGCCACAGGTTCCTCGGATACATAGCTAAAGAATGATTCAACAGGAGAACCCAATTCTTCCTCAAAGATTTTCATAGCCAAGGTCCTGGGAAAAGGAGGTATTTGATCATGCAGTCCAGAAAGTGCCTGCATTCGTAACTCAAAACACAAAGATCTTATTAATTACACACATCCAATAATAGAACTTCACAGTGCAATCGTGATGATGGCAATCTACAAGGAGGTCCCCATTATACAGATGCAAGAATTCATACAAGAAACTTTTTCACCCAATATACACTTGACATCACCAGTGCCAACACACAAAAAGGTAACAGCTGGCACAAACACACTCTGGAAAACATAAATACTCAAACCTAAAAGCTTGTCAGGAAATCTTTTCACTAAGCTTTTGACTCCACTTGATAATTTTTCCATACAAACACAGTATGAAATATTCATCCAGGACACACATTACAAACAGCATAAATACACAAGTCTAAAAGTATTTGTTCAAGGATTAAATTAGTATATGTTAATTTTTGAACCTAGGCATTTGACTCCACTTGATAATTTTGTCACAAAGACACAGTAAAATATATTTATAAGGGTCTTGAAGATACAAAGGATAACCATTTGACCAGAAACCACTAAAAAGAAAAATACAACAAAACATACAGGGAAAGATGAGAAATTTCATTCCCGTGAACCAATTCATGACAACACACACATGCATATTAAAACATTTGGAACTGTCTATGCATTTTATGTAGACAAAAGATACACTTTAGAAAACACTAAGGTAGAAAAATTATGTACACCACCTAACCTTGGTAATTTCAGTACCAATAATATCTGGCCTTGTGGAAAGAGACTGACCAACTGCATCAGCAAGCAAAGGCATGTAACTAGCATATTGGTAATCTTGTGACTGCAGGATAGCAATAAATGGCCAGCATATAATTTCAAGAGCATTGCAAGAATGAACAAGAAGAAGAAACAAATTAATGTAAGGAGTCACAGTTACCAGAGAGGACCTGGAATTCTAACATTTGGAATCAGATAAGAATTTCTGACCTTTGATAAAAGTGGGACCCAAATTTAGCATTGTTTCTTTTAATACCATCCCCAAATCGTACTGTGAAATGTTCCCATTTACATCCTCATCGGAACCTGATCTTAAAAACTTTCTCATCCCTGAGGCTCGAATTCTTATAGTTGCGGTAGCAAATGCAGTAAACACCTTCCAGCACGCAAAATAAAAATATAATAAAAACATATTTCACAACGAATACTACTAGAGACTAACATTTTTACTAAATTTACTTTACCAACTACAAAAATTAGCAAATAAGTGTCGGAACAATTGCTGGCATCCCCACCATTACTCTTTCATAACCTAAATAGCTGCTTATCCATGCCAATGATGCGGCAGGCCATCAATTAATCAATCTATAAAATCTAATGAGAAAAAAACCAATTGCTACGGGTGAATAAACCTTAGCAGATGAGAGAGAAGCATTATACCTCGAGAAGTCGAAAAGCGACAAGATGAGGCCTACAATTGAAGTAATCAGCAACTTCTTGAGGATCATAGGCTTCAGGTAATGGCTTAGACCAAATCTTAGACAAACAATAAAAATAACTAGCATATGATTCCAATGCTTTAAGATCAGCCAACAGCAAATCCACACCGGTAAGTCCTGTCAACACATAACACATGCATCTCACATCAAAATACAGCCAAATAAATAAAGAACAGCAACTTATAAATAAAATAAAAGAAAATGCGAATTGACCTGGATATGAAGGTTGAGGCCAGGATTGAGGTTCAATTGGAGGAGAATTATGATCTTCAAGATTTCGAAGCCATAAAATGTCGTCTAGAGTTTTGGAAACTTGCGGAATTCGGAATGCTTCATTTGCCCAGTCCATTCCTTTATTAATTCCTTTTTTGATAAACTCGAAATCCTTGCCCACCGTATCTCCAAAGTGACTGAAATTTCCTACAACACGAACTCCTTGCCGTTTCAAAATCTTTTTCGTCGTCGCCGTTTTGGATTCTCTAAATAGAGCGCGAGTAGGCATCGGCGACGACGCCGCAACGGTCACAATCGCCATTTTAGATTGCGAGTGCAGGTAATTTCGGCGATTTAATTCGGATATTGATAATTTTCGGGGTTTAATTGCGTGAAAAGAAAGAAAAAAGAAAAAAAGGAGAAGGTAGAAATGGAAGGAAGATATGGTAACAGAGGGGAGGTAGTTAGTAGAGGAGCTCTGTGTGAAGGTTTTTCTCGAGTTGTATTCATTTGCTGTGTGTGGCTGTGGAGTGTGAAAGGTGGCGTTAGTGGGGAGAGCAGATCAGATGAGGTAGTGCTTACTGGGACTATGATTGTTGGTTCTTTGATTGGGTTTTCTACTTCATGGGCGAATAGGAATTGAACGCGTCGCCCATCTAGTTAAACGTTGAATGCCGCGTACCAAATTCTGACCTCTGTTTGAAAGATACCTTTATGATTCCCATTTCTCTAACTTTGCAATACTTCTCATGTCATGCATCGGTTCGGTGCCTTGGGCTTTGTTTGGTTTCAAGGGAGATTAAAGATTTAACTTTTTTTTTTATTCCACGTTAAAAATATTCTTATTAATTTACGTGTTAATTGAGACTATATTTTTTTAATTTTTAACCCCTTTGATCTTGTTTGGTGTTTTTTAAATAAATAAAAAATCAAGGTTTAGAATGAGTGTGTTTTTATTGACGGGAAAATGAGTGATTTTACATTGTCGAAAATCTCTCAAAGCAATTATAAGGAGTAATTCAATTGATCATATCTTGGGTTTATTTTTTAATTGTCACGAGTTTATTTTCTCAAAGCCACTTGAGGCTTACATGCAAGGGCAGAGCCATGAATTTTTCCTGCCCTAAGCTATTAAATAAATATATAATTTTTTTAAAAAAATAAATTATTAATTTATGTACATGATTTTTAAAGTTAACGATAAAATTTTAATTAAAGTACACCACTCAAAATATTAAAAAATAAATTTAAAAATACATAAAATTGAAGTGAAAGTAAAAATAAATTTACTATTGAAGTTATATCCTTTGATGTTTTGTGGAATATAATTTATCTATAATCGAATCTGAATCGATATTGTAACAACCCCTCAACCGGAATAAAATAATAACTCATGTCAACTGAAAAACAAAGTAATTAAATTTTTTCCCTCTCTCAACTCCTCATTCATTCACTTTATTCTTTATTATATTAGTATTTTATAAGTTGGACATTGTTATTCTCTCACTTTTTTTATTTTTTTTCTTTGGATTTTTTTTTTATGTTTTTCACTTACTTTTCTTTCTTTCTCTCTCGTCTTTTTTTTTTTCTATTCTGCTTCTGCCCAATCGGCAACATATAAAAGGATGGAATAACTTATTTGTTTTATTTTTTAATGGAAAATAACCATTTTACTCTTAATGAGTCGTTTTGCTTTTATTTGACGGTCTTTTTTTTTATTAGCACTACCAAACTCTGTTCATCCTAAAATTTTAACCAGATTTTATTCAATATATTTTAAGATCCCTCGTAAAATTTCAGCTCAATCTAATGGTCGGATTGAAAATTACACCCAATAACATAAAACTGGTCAAATTGTGATTTTTTATCAAATTTTTGAATTTCTCCAAAAATTCTGAAATTTTAACCCAAGCTAAAACATTATATTAGAAGGCTTTAGGTAAATTTTCAGAACTTTTTGATACCTCAATCGAGAATTACAAATTTTGTTTACATAAAACTACTCAAAAAATATTGATAAAATCTTAACCTGGGCTAGAGCCCACCCGAGCCCTTTAATGCCTCCGCCCTTGCTTATATAGTCGTTAATTTTAGAGTTTATAGGATTAGTCGAGGTACGCACAAGCTGACTCGAATACCCACCTTAATCTAAAAAAAAATTCTCAAACCATGGTCTAGAATAGTAAAAAAAATAAAAATAACATGGTTTTAATTGTTAAAATATTATTTTACTTGAAAAATATTAATCTGGAGAAATCTTTAATAAGATGTTTTGCTTGGAAAAGAAAAACATTAATTTCTCTCTCCTAACATTATAATTGAATATTAAAATATTATTTAAACGTGTCAATCAATTATTGGTTTATTTGAGAAAAATATGTGGATTTTAAATCACCCCGTTTTCATATATTGCTTAGATGCCTATCAACTATCAAGTCTCAATGCTAATCACACGGTATCATTAAAACAACTTCCATCTGCGAGATAATTTTTTATATTTACGTAGGATCTATAATTAACATCAAATAGTTCATTTAGAAAATACATTAAAAATGATTTTCAACAAAAAAATCACGAAAATAAAAACTTTGCCACAAAACCATTACTTCTTCTCTTTTGTTTACGGATTTGGTTTAGTTTTTTTTTAAATCTTGATTTTTTTTTACATTATTTTATTTGAAATAATTTATAAAATATTAATTATTATTATTATTTTAATTTATTTCTCTTTCAATTTTTTTTATTTTTTAGATTTGATCTCTATTATTTTGATTATTATTTATTTTATTTGAAATAATTTATGAAATCATATTTTTTTTCAATTTCATTCTCATTCAACTTTTTAATTTGTAAGATTTGTTACTCGTTATTTTAATAAACTTGAAAATAATAAAACATTAATAAGTTATTTTTCAGCTCATTTTCCATAATATAATCAAATATTGGAAAATATTTTTTAATTTATTTTTTATTACATTACCAAACATCAGAAAATAATTCACTTTCTCGGAATTCACTTTTCAAAAGAAAATTACTTTCCAACAAATAAACGGGACTGAACCATTCCTCATTTCTAAAAATCTTCGAGGAACCAACCCTTTTGATTTTGATTTTATATTATTCACCTTGCAATTAATGTGATTTATTTATTTCAAAAACAATTTATTTAGTGATACAGATTCTACAGGAATATAAAAAACAACATCTTATGAATAAAAAGTATTCAATATATCACATCTGCTTCCATAGCTAATGATGAAACTTAATAAAAAATAATTACCGAATTAATTAGACAAATTCAAAAAAAAATGAACAAATTCAAAGAGCATAAAAATTAATTGATCAAATTAAAAACACGAAATAATAATAAATAACCGACACAAATATAAATAAAATTTTTTATATAATCTTCACGTTGAAAGTTTTTTAAAAATAATATTTTTATTAATTTTAAAAATTTATTTTTTAATATCAACATATCAAAACAATATAAAAAAATTAATTTTAAAAAATTCAAATTTTTTTAAAAAAAACATGGTGCAATACCAAATATCACCTAAACATTGTCGAGAAGTATTTATCCGGTTGTATATCAACTTTGAAAGCGTATGGAAATGTGGGTTAACCCGTGTTTTTCAAAAATTTAATTTTTTTTTTGTTTTGTAAATCGTTTTAATGCGTTGATTTCAAAAATAATTTTTAAAAAATAAAAAAATATCATTTTAATATATTTTAACATGAAAAATACTTTAAAAAATAATTATAATCGCATTCTCAAACAGAAGCATATACCCAAACCACTGCGTTCCCGGGTTGTGACTTGCGAGGCAGAGGACAATCGTTTTTTTATTCATTTTCAGACCGTTTGGCATTGCGTTTGTAATTGTGTTTTATCAAATTTAAAAATTTTTTTTTTGCTAAAATTGAGTGCGGTTTGTACTATTTGGATCGTTTTGATGTGCTGATATCAAAAATGATTTTTAAAAAATGAAAAAACATCATTGGCATGTATTTCAGCATGAAAAGCTATTTAAAAACAACCACTACCACATTGTCAAACACACATGATACCTGAAATGAAGCTTTGATTTTTGTAGCTAGCACTCAATCTCATCCACATATCCACTGGATATCACACGTACCCCACTAACCAGATTAACATATCCAACGTGGCCCAATAACAAATCCCAAGCAAGTCTCCTTAACCAATAACAATCCACATTTGGATTTTGCCTATATCCCTCCCTGCGATATTACCTGTACTGACCTCAATTTCTCCATCACCCATTCTCAAAAACGCAGCTTCACACTTGTTCACGGGTTCTAAGAGAATGGCCACCAATACATTGATGAGCTGCGGCATTGCCACCGCTTTCCCTTCACTTCTTTCATCTTCAAAGTCCAAATTCGCCTCTTCAATTCCACTTCCCAGTGTCAATGGCACCTCTCGTGTCACCATGTCTGCTAACTGGATGCCAGGCCAGCCTCGTCCACCTTACCTCGATGGCTCAGCCCCCGGGTAGATACCGCTACTATATAATAGCTTCATGGACTACTGATTAAAGCTTTGGTTTATTATTGTTATTATTTAATAATGCTACGCAGTATGTGTTATTCTGTGAACATTTTTTGCTGATGGGTTTGTTGGGCTGGTGCGTTGCAGTGACTTTGGGTTCGACCCACTTCGACTGGGCGAGGTCCCTGAGAATCTGGAGAGATACAAGGAGTCCGAACTCATTCACTGCAGATGGGCTATGCTTGCTGTTGTAAGTTTTTTTATTAATTTCAGTTGTCTTTTACTTTCCATGTTTCAAGTTATCAATCAGTTTAGCTGCTGAAGTTGTATGATATGGCATGATACAGTCTAGAAATAGAAATAAGAAGCTACGTAACGAAATGAATCCTTAATTCTGATGTGGTTATCTGTGTTAGAAAAAGTGATTTTGCAGATGCTAAGATGCTAAACCACGGTCCAAATCTTAGTGGAGTATAGGTTTACTTTTAACTAAATTGATTTGAATTCATTTTGCAGCCTGGAATTCTGGTACCAGAGGCCCTGGGTCTGGGCAACTGGGTAAAAGCTCAAGAGTGGGCTGCAACTCCAGGTGGCCAAGCTACTTATCTGGGCCAACCAGTTCCATGGGGAACCCTCCCTATCATTCTGGCCATTGAATTCGTTGCCATTGCCTTTGTTGAGCACCAACGTAGCATGGAGAAAGACACAGAGAAGAAGAAGTACCCTGGTGGTGCTTTTGATCCTCTAGGATACTCCAAGGACCCTCAGAAGTTCGAGGAATACAAAGTCAAGGAAATTAAGAATGGTAATCTCACAATCTTGGCATATGGTTCTGTACGTACTTGTATTATTAGTATTAATCCAATATGCATTTGATGTTGCAGGCCGTCTAGCACTGTTGGCATTTGTTGGGATCTGTGTGCAACAAACAGCTTATCCTGGTACTGGACCATTGGAGAACTTGGCAACTCACCTGGCTGACCCATGGCACAACAACATCGGGGACGTTCTCATCCCTAGATCGGTCTCGCCTTGAAAAATCAAATATTGTATTGCTTATCTACTGTAACCATCTGCAATGAAACAGGATTTCATTATCATTCTGGTCTGTGTAAATTTAGAAGTTACTTTCTGTGGTGCCTTGAAATTTTGTGAAAATTATACTGTCCTGTACCACTTATACCAGCCATCCATCTTACCCTAATTTATCTCTTATTCAGAGCATTAACGCGAATCCTCCATGCATCACCTTTTCTTAGCCGCTCAATAATCTGAATTTATCAAGAAACCGAAGCATCTTTCACAATGGAGTGGATATCGAATACAGGGGACAATTGTTTTTCCTCATAGATTTTGCCAGCTTTTGCTAACCAGTGAACTGTCATGTTTCCTGATCTATTAATTAATAGTTGTTAGAATTTTTAGGTTGAGCTATCATTGATTCAGTAAATTCGTGATTTAGGCTTGGACTGGATTTTAGGTTGATATTGCTAATCTCGGAATTTTTAGTGATCCAGTTCACCTGATTTAAACTCAGTCAGATCAACCCTTGGATCTATCTCTCATGAAGTATATGTTTTGCCATGCAAGAAAGATCATCCTTGCAGCAATTAACGAGCCAGTAACAACAACAGAGAAGGGCATCGCTCTTTTACCTGCCATGGTCGCAAAGCAGAATAAAGTAAGGAGCTTTTATTAGCAAAGAGAACTCTCTCTCTCTCAAAACTGCAAACAAAATGATACTAATTATTACTGATTACGGGTTCGTCAAATTCACTAGAAACTTGTATAATTATTAATTTTAAAATGATTAATCAAGATACATGTACATTAATAAATAAATAAAAAAACTGCAAAGAAAACTTTATGATTGTACAGTGAAGTGTTGTGTATGGTTTCATATAGAAACAGAGATGGTGAAGTTGCCTTGACTTGTAATAAAGACATTGAGAAATCGGGATAGTGTAACAAAATTTGCTTTACTTTTGTGTTCTCGTATTTTATGTTCATGGAATCTAATTACTTTAATTTAATTTAGTGTGTGACAAAAATTACAATAACTTAACTACTAATTATTTTATTTCTCTCACCTAACCTAAATTATTGAATATAAAACCAGTTGTGAGACTTGAACATCTTGCTCCCTGGAAACCCGAGAGGAATATGATTTAACACATGATTAAGATAGCAACAACTTAATTCGTAATTGTTTTATTTTTTCTCCTGATTAAAATCATCGAATTCAAAATCAATGATTGGATTTGGTGTATGATTAGTCATGTTTCTAATTATCCAAATCGATAATTTAGCATTAATAAACTCCTTGAACAAAAATAATTAATGTCCATGATTTGCTAATAATTAATGTCCTAAATTCTAGCTTTAAAATCTAAATTAAAGGATGGGATTTGATTGTACATATTTCTCAACCAAATCTTAGATTTAAAGGGAAGCAAATGTTTAGAGCATGTTTTTCTGTCATTTAAAATAATAAACCAATTATTTAAAAAAAAAGAAAAAAAGAAAAAAATCTAAAAGATAAAAAGAAGATAAGGCTATTGAGCTCCTCCGAGTTTTTTTTTTTTTTTTTCATCTCTTAAAAAAACCCTAACTAAATCATGGCAAACCTAGCTATTGATTTAAAAGACACCGTTCAAGAAATTTTATTGCGAATAATAATATCATATAAGTTATTATTAGTTTTATTGAGGAATATGCCATGTCATTTTCTAGTTTTGATTTAATATATGTAGTTAAATTATATATTTAAAAAAAAACCCGAATAATCAAAGAAAAAAAAAAGTTGAGAAAATGGAGGTAGAGTAGTGTCTCTAGTTCTCGATTATCTTCTTCGAACGTCGAAGTGTAAACATATTAATGCCTTACAAACACTAAGGCTTTACCCAAATAAAACCAAGAAGACAAAAGCCTAGGGCCCAATGGTCTGGCCCAATGACCTTACCTAGCAACCAGCCCACATGTATTACAAGAGAGTAGAAAACAATTCACCGCATCCTCGTTTCCACCCGTAAACGACAGAGACAGGATATCACTGGAGCCGCAGTAGCTTCAAACATTGTTGTTAAACCTACCAGGACTCGAACAGAGGTTTTCCAGGTTTTTGATTGATTTGAGTTAATTTATTTTTTTTTGAAAAGATTTAACATGTTTTTGACATGGTTGCAGAAAATTAAGATTTTTGATCTAGTTAATTTTTTTTTTTATAAAATCTAAACTTTTTCGTGTCTTATATTAGATGACGAATCAATTTGAGTTTAATAACTAAATCTTCAAACACTCAGCTTGTTTGAGATTGTGATAACGGTTGCGGTTCAAAAGTGTTTTTTACTTATAAATATTTTAAAATAATATTTTTTTTAAATTTTTTTAAAAAATAATTTTAACAAAAAAATTAAAATTTAAAAAAACACGATTTCAACCGCGTTTCCAAAACCTCCCTAACTATATAGTAAAATACGAAAATGCTAAAAGCGAAGAAGCTCCAATTGGATTTCTTGGCTTTTGAGCCTTTTTTTTTTTTCCTTTTAAATATTATATAATTTCGGTATTTGTTAATAATGCTAATCTTACAAAATGATATATATATATTTTTAATAAAATGTATATCCATTGAACGAGTGGATTCTACCATTGGCGCCACAAAAAAAGAAAACAAAGGTGCAAGCCCTTGAATTGCTCTAAGTTTCATGTGCAAAGAGTATAATGTAATACAATTTGTAAGTTGTTTATTTGTTAGCACCTGAGACTATGCCTACTGTCTCCATTTACTAAATCTTCCTTTGATCCCCGCATTAATTTGATTCTTTGATTAACTTGTCAAACACATTTTTCCAGTTCAGGTACGGACGTCCTCTACACCAATTCAATCAACTTGCTGTATTTTTCATTAATTATCTTCGTCACCCTCTTCTTTCTCAAGTCTCCTGGCCTAATGCCTGCATACTGGATCGGTTACTGAGCAAGGAGTCATGATGCTGAAGCAGATTTAGCAGGCCTTCAGAAGACTAGAATGTTCTTCATGCCATGACTTGTTATTGTTGTCGAATCATTTCAAGGAGTAGAAGAAAGCATTGAATCTTGATAAAGATCATTGCTCTGGCTAAAATATCTTGTAGTTTGATTTTAGATTTGGATTTTCTGGTGGCACCATTGCATGGCCACGGGAGCATCATCAAGAAGCATTGGATTTTAGGAAACATGTGTATAAATCAGTGCATTTTCCAGCAAGTTTTTTCTTTTAAAAGAATTGTTGTTTGCCCTAACAAAATTATGGAGCTCGTTTAAGAAGAAAATTCCTTATGCTGTGTGCTTAGAGGCACAACTCTCCCTTAACAAGAAATGATTAAATCTTGTCTGTCAACATATAAAAGACAGGGGAAATTAAAGAAACCAAATCAGAGAAAGATACGGAGATAGTGTCTTGATAATATGCTGTCTAATTCTTTAAAGTCCACTTTGGCTTGTAGCGGACATGGAGACAGAAAACCAGACTTCTACGGGCCTACAGTGGCCGGTGTCATCTCCCTTGGACACAGCCTGTTCTGGTCAAGCTTTCATGTCAGACTCCCTCTTGCTTCATACAACTCGCTTGCTCATGGCGATTCGCGTTCATCACCCATTATTAGTTCTAAGGGATTTCCTGCACTACCTTTCTACAAACAAGTAACCCTTGTCAGGTCATCGTCATAGTCATACAGTAACATCCTTAGTTACTACTATTCAAGTCGGCTGCTAGTTCTGACTACATTTTGTTGACGAGGTTTAACTATAGACAATGACAAACGATCGAGGAAGAGAATCCAATGATAAGCACCTTATTTTTTCTTTGCTGGCTTGTTAGAATGTTCGCCGAACCTTTAACTACACGGTCAAAAATATTTCTGCCTTCCAGCATTTTTGTAAACGAAACTGATAACTTGTCAATTTAAAACTTAATCTAATGACCGGTAATCCAACTAATAATTTAGTTTAGATTAGTTTTTACTTCAAATTATTATTATTATTATTAATTTACCGAAACAATACTTTCATTTATTTTTTAAAAAAATTATAATTTAATCGATATATTTATAATAATCTCGTGACGTGAGCCTTAAACTAAATTAATTTCTTAAAACTATACAATGTTACTAAACATAATAAGAAAAAAATCTAAGAGGTTTGAAGGGAAAAAAGTGAGCAAATTAAAGAAAAAGGTCAGTCACATGTTAGATTAGATAGTAAATGGTGAAATAGTAAAATAAGCTAAATCGAATCCAACTGAGCCCAAGTAGAGGAGTCAACCCCGCTAGAAAAGAGAAGCCAGCTAACCCTGTGATTTTAAATTACAGTTATTGAATTAACTACCTGTACTTTTCAGTCAGACACTTACCACTTTGACTTGTAACTGTCTGAATCTCAACTCTTCCATTAAAAAATGGCCAAAACCACCCACACCCCTCCCATTACAAAACAGCCCCAAACCAGCATTTCGTAGCCCATGAGATATCCACACTTGGTTATCTAAGAAACCATTAATTAACCAGTAGACATGGTAATCCAAAGATGTCTGTCTGGTTCAGTCATTACCATAACCGTTTTTCTGCTTCTACTAGTGTTGCCGGTCAATGTATTGGGGTATGGATCACTTGGTCCAATAGCAGCCGCATTCGGCGAAAATGGGTTCTTTTGTGCTATTGATGCCGGTGGAAAGCAAGAGATAATATGCTGGGACAAAGGTGACAACTTTTCAGTTTCAACATCAACAGCATATTTCAGCTCTCTTCCAGCAATGGCCTCTCTCTCTGGTGGTGAAGAGTTTATTTGTGGAATCACATCTAACAATTCTCAAGCATTTTGCTTTAACTTGTCAAATCCGGGTAATAATCTTGTCCCGAAAAGTTTTCAATACAATTCTTATTCACAAATTGCTTCAGGCAAATATCATGCTTGTGCTATTAAAGGATCTTACTTTTCTAGTGTAGAATATGGAAACGTGGATTGTTGGGAGTTTAATCAGACATCATTTGATTCGTTTCATAATTCTTATATTGATAGTCTTGTTTTTAGAAGGATTGCTTCTGGTGATGGGTTTAGTTGTGGTGTTATTAAGGAAGGTGGTTTGGTCTGTTGGGGACCCAGATCAGCTAATTTGGGAGTCTCAGCTGTTTCTGGTGAATTTGAGATTTTAGCCTCAGGAAGGGGTTCTGTTTGTGGTGTTTCTAATGTATCTAGTGAAGTAGAGTGCTGGGGAAATTCTGATGAGCTTGGTTCTCTGCCAGTTGGAACTCGATTTGTAGGTTTATCGGCTGGAGCACGTCACTTTTGTGGGGTTCGCGAGGATAATCATGAAGTTGAGTGTTGGGGGAATTTTGATCTGGCTTCGATTCCAAAAGGTTCGGGGTTTATGGCTATTGCTTCATCAGATTATGCTACTTGTGGGGTTAGAGAAGTTGACTTAGTTCTCGATTGCTGGGGAGTTCATGGGAAGTCCTTGCCAGATTATAGCCCCCCTTTGCAGTTGTGTAGTCCTGGTGTGTGTTGGCCTAGTTCGTGTGGTCATGGAAAGTTTGCATTCAATGCAAGCCTTCTCAATGAGCCAGAATTGACTAATTTATGTGTCAGGAAGGACTTGAAAATTTGCTTGCCTTGTGGGACAAATTGTTCCGAAGGTTATTTCCCTTCTAGTACCTGTAGTAAGAATGCTGATAGAATCTGCACTGCTTGCTCTCTTTGCCAGAACAGCTCCTGCTGGGATGTTTGCGGACTTCATTCTTCGCCAGGGGTTAAGCTGCAGGAGCAAGACATAAAGAAATTAGTTATCATCATTGGCTCATCGGTGTCGGGTTCCATGCTAATTTTAATAGTCTGGTGTTGCATTCCCCGGATTTTCAAAACGAAAGATGATCAGAATATAAAATACCATCGCAGTTTTTGCATAGGCAAGAAAGTGGTGGAGGCTGAGCCTGACCCCAATCCAGAGCCCCCCCTCTCAATAAGCATGTGTATTGGTGAGACGCAAGTATTCCGGCTTTCAGATTTGAAAGATGCGACACATGGATTCAAGGAGTTCAGTGAGCTTGGCAGAGGGAGCTTTGGTTTTGTTTACAAGGCTATCCTGACTGATGGAAGGCAAGTAGCTGTCAAGAGGGCTAATGCTGCCACCATAATTCACACGAACAGCCGAGAATTTGAAGCAGAATTAGAAATTTTGTGCACTGTAAGGCATAGTAATATTGTGAACTTGTTGGGTTATTGTGCTGAAATGGGGGAGAGATTACTAGTTTACGAGTATATGCCTCATGGCACACTTCATGACCATCTCCATGGGGAACTCTCTCCTTTAGATTGGAACTTGAGGTTGAAGTTATCTTTGCAGGCTGCAAGAGGACTTGAGTACCTTCACAATGAAGTTGCACCACCCATAGTTCATCGGGATGTGAAGACCTCAAACATTCTGCTGGACTCTGAGTGGGTGGCAAGAATTGCAGATTTTGGGATGGTAAGTGCTAATGACAGGGATGTAAATGGAGATGTGGAAAGTGATGTATATAATTTTGGCATTGTTCTGCTGGAGATGTTAACCGGAAGGAAGGCATACGATAGAGATTACGAACCTCCAGGCATTGTTGAGTGGGCATTGCCTTTAATGAGGAGGGGAAGGGCAGCTGCCATTATCGACCGGAATGTACCTCTACCTAGAAATGTGGAACCTCTCCTTAAACTTGCTGATGTAGCCGAGCTTACTTTGAGGGAAAATACCAGTGAGCGTCCCAGCATGTCTAATGTGGCAACTTTGTTGGATCAGATTGTGAAGATTGGATTGATATTCTAATCAAATTCAATCACTAATCCAGAGCTTTGCGAGGAACATTTTCAATGAGTGCTTGTCTATTGTAGTGAATATTTTCTGTAAACATTGTGTTTTACATGTCTAATTCGTTCTCCTTTTCACAAAGTGAAGGAGATGGCTTACTGTTGTTATAAGATTTTGCAATTTTCCATCCATTAAAAAGTTCTTCGATGGTTTCTCACGTCTTGTTGCAAGAAGCTTAGATTTGCCACCATTTACTTGGCAAGGCTCGTTTCTAAAAACTAAAAATCTCGGTGGTCACAAGATTCAATCACTTCTACCATATGTTCACATCACCTAGCCACCAATTAATGGCTGTTGGTGCTGAAGACAAGCAGCGCAGTCTGCAACTTCACCGTCTTGTATAATATTTACAGGGCATTGATTTAAGTTGGTGCTTAGTGGTGGTGGAAGTTGGACTTGGAGGAGAGCACAAAAAGGATTTTAACATGTATCAGAAACACTCTTTTCCAAGTTTTTGTTAAGTGTGTTTGGTATTGTGGTAGAAAAGTGGGGGTTTAAAAAATACGTGAACAGCAGGATTCGAACCTGCGCGGGCAGAACCCACATGATTTCTAGTCATGCCCGATAACCACTCCGGCATGTCCACTTGTTTTCTTCTTGATAAGTGTATTTAAATAATAATACTATAATATTTCCTATATAACTTCCCCCGTTTGATTTAAGTCTTAAGCATAACTGCTACTTCTTGATGTGTTTGTGGGCCTTTTCATGTATATATTTGGGCTAAAAACTGAAGAGCTCTAAACATGGGTGGTTTTTAGTTTTCAGTTTCGAAACATCAGTTCCATTTTGCCTGCTGTTGTTGCAGTAGCTGCTGTTGCTGGCTCTAATGCTTGCTAGAGTTGGTAACCACAAGAACCAGGGAGCAGTAGTGAGAGTTGTGAGATTGCTTTTTTTGTATGCGATTAATTTTTGAAACTTAAATTGTTTTATCTATGCGTAGAGAACATTTTCACTTCTATATATATATAAAAAGAAATTCTAATTTTTGAACTTGAACGGATACTGTTTTCATGGTCCATTGGTTCTTGAATTGTTCGAGCTTTCATATTCACACAGGCGTGTAAGTAACCTTTATACTGTACGTGGACGTAGTCATTTGTTTTCTTTCCACCGGAAAGAGAGAAAGAGATGGCAGTCTAGCTAGTCTAACCACAACTATATGAATACGAAAGCTCGAGCAATTCAAGAACCAATAATGGACATTAATTCCAGATCCCAATCGTTTTCCTCCTGGGGCTATCTATCAATGGGCATTTCCTTTTCACCCTTTGTCTTGATGTTTTTGAAAAATATCATTGAATGTTATATCTTTATTTTCAAATTATCAAATTAAATTCAATCACAATATATATAAATATAAAGAGGGTGCGCCAAACACGCATCATGTCTTGATTGATTCAGGGATGTGCTCGTTCCCTTGTTGCTCATCTCGAGTTCAAACCATGTACTGGAAATCACGGTAAGAAAGATTCAACTCTTTATTTTTATCTCGTCTCATGTAATTTTTAATTTTTATTGATTCAAAATTAAAAGATAAATTTAAATTGAAGAACATGATACTTCCTCAGGAGAATTTAAATTTTAAATTGGATCAAATATTGGATTTAGAATTAATTGTAAAATTAAGAATATGAATGCTTATATTTCCTTCCTCCCATGAAAGGATTTGGATCGAAATTCTCAAATTAATCTCCTATAGATTTTATTTGGATGTCAAATGAAGAAATTAATGTGTTGTTGCCATAAACATCACCTCACTAACACCGTCCCATTTTCCCTTTGCAGTGCAATTAAATACAGAGCAAAGACAACAAATTTATTTAGCCACTAGATGACTAGAATAATGTCTGCCTAGTGACAACCATTTCGTTCTGTAGTGATAATGACGCCCCCTCGAATGAGGAACAGCAGGGCTTCAAGTGAATTTCATGTCCATATATGTATATGATGTTCCTATGAATTGGGTATAAGCTACCGTTTGCTCACTATATCTTTTGACCCCACCTGGTATTTTTTTTTTCATCTTCTTGTTGAGGGGTTAATACCTTCTTATAGTTAATTTGGTAGAGCCTTTTTTTCCTTTGAAACCCTTGTCACCACCAAATTAAAACTAGGGTTCGCACATAAGTTCAAGAACATACACACATTGAGAGAGATCTAGAGAAGAAGCTTACAAAACTAAAATATTTTTCTCGAGAAATTGCAACAATTTAGAGGATTCAGCAATACAGTTAATTTATGCAAATATAGTTAAATTAGGTTAATATAATATAGTAATAATGGTTGTTAAAGAGAAAGGTTTAGAATAGAATCTAACATTGAAATACACACACGTACGTATACAAACAGGTAGTGAAAAGGAGAAGAGATATTCATCAAACCCATAAATATTTTGTTTGAGAGATTCCCACACTTGTGGTTCCAACACTATACACAATAAAGTAATGAATAAAGATTTTTTTCTTTATGGTGATACCTCATGCCAAGAGTTTATCCAAACTCTCAAATATTTACAATTATAATTTGTTTTTAACTAGATTTACTCTCTCAAATAACATATTGTACAATTAAAAATTATAATCTCTATAGCTCATACAATAACATTTAGGATGATTGAATGTGTGTAAGTATAATGAGTGTGATGTTTATATTCTTGTGCTAGAATATAGAGATTTAATTTAGCACAATTTAGAGCATGATAAGATTGATGATTTCTAGTTGATTTTTCTTTTGGAATAGCTTCTATATCATATATGTTTAGAATCTCTTTTTAATTTTGCATAAAATATAGCTATATATATGTTTCCAAAAGAAACTAGCCTTTCAAATGCCTCTGACGGCTAAAGCGATCGATCGATTCAAATGACCATATCATTCGATCGACTGGTTCCTACAAAATTCTGAAGTGTTCATCACTAATGAACAACGGTCGACTGATTCACTTGGTAGGTCCAAACAATCAACTGATTCAGCTTAAAAACCAGTCTTAGTAGTTTCAAACCTGACAAAACTTGAACTGATCAAATGTCAAAACAATCCTATTTATGCATGCAATGTAAAGTGTGTAAGTTCATTTTAGTTTTTTATTGAGTAAGATATACAGATTTAACAAAAAATATTAAAATGAATCTTCAAGAACTAAGTCTTCACTTGCTTTGTATCTTGAACTTATTGATAAAGAATGAGGCAATATGAGAGTTTTACTAAAGACAAATAAAAATTAACTAACTCGGGATTGACAAGGTGAAAAGAATGTCAATATTAGTTTATTATCTATATTCTATACACAAGCAAAAATTGACTATGATCTATCTAAAGAATCATAGTTGGTGGAAACTACAAGTACTCTTGCTAGCTAGTAAAATGATGTATTATCATAAAAGAAGAATTTATACTTGATAACCTTTATTTCATACATGAAAGAAGGTTAAGAAAAATATTGGCTAATGTTATGGTTGTTTGTACTTAGCAAAAGAAAGATATACCCTATGACATAAAAATTGCTTTAGAAGATCTAGTTCAATAATTCACAGATTATTAGATTAAGTCAAGTTATATGCATTTGTATAATATTAAAGACTTGTATATTCCTCGCAAAGAAAATATAGAAGGAGACAATATCAAGCTAGAATAGTTTGTGAAGTTCAGATGATTAAATAATATCTGTACTCAAGAAGACATTGTTTAAAGGAGAGTCTCTCATTACTAAACTGAATATTTAAAAACATGAATTTAAAAAATGAATTGTTGAGATAGGAAAAGATTTTCTAAATAAAAAAAGAAATTGTGTTTAAAATCCTAGTTCAACTAGTTAATTAAAATTCTTTTTGAACTAATATTTAGAATCCTTGTTGTATTACAATAGTTTAAGTTTATGTTTATCCTATAATCTCTTTATTAATATAAGGACCATGTATATAGAATTTAAGAATGTAGAATATCAACCAATAAGATCTTGAAATGTTGAATCATTTGTGTGTTTAGTGGTTTATAATTAATTAATAAAACGAGCAACAAAATAACTTGTAAAATAATGATTAATGGTTTATCATTTGTGTATTTCACCGACGGATTTTATTGTTGTCATCGACGGAAGTAGTCCGTCGGTAAAACTGGTTAATGATGTAGTGAAAAAATGATTTTTTTATTAGAGTACCACATGAAAAAAAAAAAAAAAAAAGTTAAAATGACACTATTCAAAATATTATATAATCATTTCGCCATTAGAGTCGCCATTATCGTATTGCTCTCATGCTAAAAATCATTTTCAAAATTTCTCGTTATAGAAAGTGGGTGTCACGATTGAGTACTAGCCACGGTACACATAATAAAACATTCAAGTCATCTTCAAAAAGTTACAAAAACTTGACCTCATCATGAGCCATGCCCGTCTCTCTACCCTCTGAACTGTCGATCTCTTCCTCTCATTAATTTCTTGTGGGCAAGTATTTCTGTAAAACTTTCCGAGGACTATACTGTTTGAGCGTGCTGAAGGCCTCGGGCTCTAGATTAATAATTCATACGGTCCAAAACATCACTCTCCTTCTCCGTGCATATTTCAGACGAGGAAGAAAGAAACACAGATCGAGAGAGCAAAAAATCGGGGGAAAAGGGAGTGATGCATGCGCAAATTATTTTACATGTGTGACAGTGTAAGGATTAATGTGTTGGCTAAGAAATAAGTCAACAAAACAAGTATATATACGCCCTCGTTACTTGACTTTTGCATCTTTGTGGCCAGGGACCCAGACTTCTGTTAATTAAGTGCATATCAGCTTCCTATTCCCTGTTGTTTATTCACTGGCCGACATTCTGGTATCATATGCTTAAGAGTGTGTTTAGCAATAATTAAGTTCTTTAATTTCGGACATAAATCTAAATCACTTGATACAGTTGGAGGTGCCTTTTGATTCAGACGGATGCTTTTCAGTACTCTACTTTTGTTTCTTTTTTTAATGGATTTGGAAAAATTATTAGATATGTCGTACCAGAATTAATTAATATTCTTCTAGAAAATCTAGAGAAATATCTTCAATCTAAAAATATTTTTCAAGAAATACTTCTACTCGCACCACCTTTGGAATATTATTATATAGGGTCATAATTAGATATCTTTCAAAACCATGGTCTCCGTGAAGCAGAATTAATCTAATATTGTTCTTTCAGCTAAGATTTACTTTTAGTCAACTCCCAAATCTCACGTAAAATTAAAGCAGATTAAGTTCCTCATTAATTTATAAAGCAGGCCCAGAATTCATCTACTTGGGTTAATCTGAAGATTCAAACCACCCGTACAAGTCCCCACCGCTACTACTTGGGGCGTTGGAATGGATCCCGGCCGGCAGGATCATGTCCATAACAGTGTATCTTTATTATTGATTCCTTTTGCTGAACTGACAAATGGTGTAATAGTTAAAAGAATTAAAGAACAAAGATTTAGATATTAAATCAGTTCAAGGGTGTGTTTGGAAACGCAGTGCAAATCTTGTTTTTTTGAAATTTGATTTTTTTGCTTAATTTTTTTTTGTTTTTCTATTTTTATATCGTTTTGATATACCAATGTTAAAAATAGTTTTTATGAAATAAAAGTAATTATTTTAATGCATTTCTAAATAAAAAATATATTGAATCGCAATCACTATCACATTTCCAAACACACCCAAAGTCTACTGGGGTGCAATTATTGTATGATTTGTATTGTATCGTAGAGTGTTTTTGTTATAAATATATTTTAATTAAAAATATATCAAAATTATTTTATTTTATTTTTAACATCAATGCTTGTGATTTTTAAAAGCATGTTGTAATTTAATTTTAAAATCATGTTGTA
>Ga0307510_10000915_pt1 | contig 31205 bp, 19 predicted proteins | sample 12_EM_MG_FD_207224 | JGI IMG/M metagenome (GOLD analysis project Ga0307510, IMG submission 207224) | Populus trichocarpa ectomycorrhiza microbial communities from riparian zone in the Pacific Northwest, United States - 12_EM | ecosystem: Host-associated > Plants > Roots > Unclassified | place... | reverse complement strand
TCGGCAAAGCTTCTTTAGTATTTAGGATTTATAGAGTATTTTCTGCCAGGATTTTTTCTGTTAAAATAAATTTATGGAAGCAAATTCAAGGTAATTCTAGATATCCACTCGAAGCCACTGGTATTAACATGGAAGGTGATGTAGACCAAGCACTAGTAGATAGTTATTAGAACTGAAGTTTGCCCAAATACAGGCTTTAGAAAGCCTAAGAACATGTGAGCTGAGGTCATGCAGTTTCACTCAGAAATGGTTTACAAGCGCTGTCATCACAGAAATCATTTTGAATTTTTTTTTATCATTTATCGAAACTATCTGTTCGTTCCAATGGAGCTTTACACATTGTGCTCTGCAGCCCTGTAGGGCTACATTTATTTTTATGATGTGTTTTGCGTTTTGTCTCAATTATTAATTTAGAAATATTTGATTAATAGTTTTATATGAATCCATTAAAAAGTCTCTTTTTTTTATCCTCCTATACACTTACTGAAACCAAAGTTGCTCGATCCTATAATGCTACTTGACTATCGTGGAAAGATTGTTGCTCTCATCAAGGATGACTCTAGCTATTATTACCTTTTGTCTCTAAGCTAAAAACACTTTCCTCATTTTTCAGCTCTCCTGTTCATAAAGTTGCCTGTGGGGCACGGTCAGTGTTTTATAGCCAACAGGCAACAGAATTTTTCCAAACGAGCTAAGAAAACACATCTAATGATTGTGATATACTATAATTTTTTATGGCTTACTCTGAAAACACACAACTTGATCAGTATTTTTGGCAACTTAATTAGCCATCCACGGCAGAAATTTCCAGGAAGCGGTGTAGATCATACGGCCTGAATGTGATTAATAGTACTGTTACCTGGCATGAGTAAAACCAGGCTCTTAGGAGCTCCATGGCACCAGAACTGTGAAAAGGTTTAGATTTTAGCCATGCCTATGATGTTTACTGCGAAAGCAAAACATGGCAAAGTTTACGATAAAAGAAAATGCAGAATCAAGATACTTATTAAATATAATCACAATTCATTATTGTTCATCTGATAAGAACTTTCAGAAATTAAAATACCCCACCCTGAGGTCGACCAAGGAAAAAGCAAAAGGATAATTCAGCATATTGTACCCCGATAAGAAAAGATCTTCTTCTTTGTCAGTTTGTCCTTGAACTCATTAAACTCCGACATGATGTTGTTCTTCTCAGTCCCCGCTTTTGCATTTGAAGTCTTTCCACGAAGTAACTAGTAGAGTATCATAGGAGTATTAACAGTTAGTAATATTAAAACAATATAGAAATTGCATGCGTGTAAACATGTCAAATTCGAAAGGCACATATAAGGGCCATCTATTACAGCTAATGCCATTAAAATGCACCTGCAAATACAGGTCTATCAGATTTGTGACAGATAAGATTTTGCAACGCTGCTAAAGATATAATGATCAATGTGAAATCATGTAAAAAAATAAATAAATTATCAACCTCATACCCAAACAAGTACATGGCTTATACAGAAACATATGCTCATAAGGTCCAGGACCCATTGTCCATTTGGCCACATTATTTGATCTTGACAAGGAATGGCCAACCCGAATCTTGGAACTATCTCTGTGGTTCTCTCGAGCCACCTTCATCTGAGATCATTGGAGCTTCCAGGTTGGATTTGACATCTTATTCATAAACAGTTCGACTTGTAATTATGAAATGCAACTCCTATCCTAGCCCCTCATAACAACCAAAGTGATTGAAACTGAGGTTTTCTCAAGAGAGAAGAAAGATGAAGGTAAACTCTAATATACTCGTGAAAATGAAAGTATTAATCTTTCTCAATGCTTCTTGATCTAATTGCCGAATCCCACTTTATTGCAGTTACTAGGTTGGATGCACCGTAAGCTTCGGCAAAATGGTAGTGAACCACTGAAGGATTTTGCTATTGGTAGGTATCTTCCATTTTTGTTTTTCTGCAAAACATTTCCTATTTCCAATAGGCATGAACATAGAAATGATGACCATTAGATTTTTGAGAGGGTAGAAGATTATCCATGTAGAGGAAGAGGCCAAATGTAGGTGCAAAATTAATAGGTTGTCATGCATGACTCAGATCATACACTTGCACAGAAGACAGATTCTTGGCTTTCAGGATCTTATTAATCTCCTAGCAAAGGTAGTTAACCATCATGAGAGACCTGATGTGCGATGCCACTACCAAAGGAAAACAAAAATGATGAGCATATTATAATAGAATTATTTCCAGACTTTCGGAAAAGGCGATAGCTTTCCATGCTGCGTGCTATTATGACTGGAATACCATCCATAAGACCCCGAACGCAGAAAAAATGATAAATTTTGTACCTTAGTTTAGCAAAATACGGTTAAGAACCGAGGCATGGCATTCCTGCCAAAATGCACTACTAGAATCAAGTTCATTTAACGTTTTCCTTCTTTTGTGTGTGTGTGTGGCAGGCAATGCTTGCAATTGCCTTACTGGACAGCCATCACTTGATGACCACCAACACTACAGAAAACCGAACTATGGGACCAGAACATTTAGGCAGGCCCAGAAAGAGCAGCTTCGAAATTCTTTTTCTGGCTTAGAAGCAGCTCGAGTAGAAGAAGAAGAAAAAGAAGAAGAAGGAGACTACGAAGAAGAATCATCAGCTGCAATATCCGAGCTATTCCATGGTTTTCTGGCAATCGGTACCTTTGGTTCAGAGCCAGTCAACACTGACCCATCAACACCAACATTTCCCATCTCTGTCGAGAATATAACTGAGAAAGAGACTGAGGTGACAGAGAATGAACTGAAGCTCATTAATGATGAGTTGGAAAAGGTTCTGGCAGAAGATTGCTGCAATGACTCATCAGGAAGGAACAGTTATGTTAGTGCTGGAAGAAGCAGTCATGGCAGCACTATTACACTCAGTGGCAAGCCAATGGAAGGGCGAGATTCCAATGCAGTCTGTCCCCTGCAGGGATATCTCTTCGGATCATCAATTGAACTTTCAGAGACAACACCAGTGGCAAAGAAGGAACACAGGACATCACTTGGCGAGCTATTTCAGAAAACAAAAATAGCAGAGGAAAATTCTGGGATTAAATTTGAGAGAGAGGAGAAGCGCATGGAGAAGGAAGCTGATAAATCTGCCGTGAATCTCATGAAAAAGACTCTGAAGAAGAAAATGCTCAATGCTTCTTCTAGGAGCTCTACTTCAGCTGGAGGAGGAACTCTTGATTCTGCTTCAGCAGAAACAAAACTGAGCAAGGTATGTCTACAGGTATCATAACTTCTAAACTAAAATCATTATTGGAAGTATATATAATTAGTAGGCCAATTCGAGAATCCCAATTTCAAATCCCAATGGATTGCGATGGGAGGTTTGTAAGATGAGGGAATACAGATACTGTCCCTGTTGCTTTACTCGAGACCTGCTGACAATCTAATGAACTTGAAAATAAGAATTAGGCAAAAGTGACGCAATTCACCAACTCTAACAGTTTTTATCTCCCAGCCATATGTTCTTCAAAATGCTTAGAAAATTCTTGAAATGACCTCATTAAAAAAACAAACACGAAGACAGAAATACAGATCAAGTATTGCACATATAATCGTGCACCGAACATTTTATTGGACCCCGATAAAGTAGTGTGCATATTTTCAGTTTTACTGAATAAGTGCAATATCCTGAGTTGTGAAGTTCCGCTTGATGTGTGGTATGCAGATCCTACACATGTTCCACAGGAAAGTTCATCCTGAAAGCTCAACATCCACGAGGAAGGCCGGCAAGCCCCAAAAAAATGAGAATAAGAAGAGCAACAACAATGGGGGTCAGGTACTCCCGAATGAGGACATCACCATAGTTCCTCGAACCCTTTCAAGGAGGAGCACAAGACGCTTCAAGAGTCAATCTAACCCACCCCACTTCACGTTTACGGGCTGTGAATCTAACGAAAGCAGGGAATGCTGGATTAAAACAGATGCAGACTGTAAGTATCCCTGACAGAACTGCTCTTTTACAGGACCATAATTGGGTAATCAACCTTCAAGTTACATGTTCACTAAATTTATGGTCATCACAACTTGACTGTTTAGAACTCGAGTTCTGGAAAATATGGCTGGGATCAGTTTCTGACTCTTTATGATCAATGAAAACACAAACACATCTGTTCTTTGACATTACATGGGATATTCTTCTGTTTGAGATTCTACTCTAGATTCTTTTAAGTGTGACTTCTTCTATGGTCTCCATGTTCTTTTCAAGCATTGTGAAGATTGATTGTTCAGGGACATAGTGTGGATCAGCTAATTTTAGCATCAGAACGTGGCATCATATGTCTAATTTTGTGCTTGTTTTGGTGGAAACTGTAACTGTCCTAATTCAGTTTGTGTGTTTTGCTTTGCAGACCTGGTTTTGGAGCTGTGAAAGGCAAATGCAGCTGTCAAGTATGGTTTTAAAGTATCTCCTTCAATTGGAAAGAAGTAACGTTGGGTTTGAGAACATTTCCTTATAGGTGATTGTTGCTTGTAATATGTGAGTGAGATTATTATATTATGAAGAACTCGTGTGGGAAAAATAAATAAAAAGGGCAGTTCTCACAGTAACCTGCCTTTTGAGTGATTGTCATGTAATGTAAGGTATATCTGTTTGCGGTAAGCATATGGCAGTTATAATCCAAATGAATTTCGAATGTCAACCGTCATTTCTTGGGGTAAATGAGCTGCAAACGACAGATTGGCCCCAGACAAAGAGGTCACACACCAAACCGAGCCAGAAGGGTACAAGCAAGTTACACAGGAAAAGGTAGCTCAAGCTGCCAAAGCTTTTTTACACAGGAGTGACTAACAGTAACACTAAGGCTTCGTTTGGAAATGCAGCAAGTTATTCTAAGTGTGCAACAAATTAACCACTCATGTATGGTGAGATAGTGAAAGAAAACAAAACAATAAAACTGGATTTAAGCGCAGAACATATTAAACAGCACTAAATGACACGTTAAATTAACGATTGTTATTAAAAATGGCTCCATACGAAGCTTGTAAAAAAAGGCAGAAGAAGAAGAAGAAAGTCTTGCTATTGTGGGTCTAGGATATGGTCACGCAGCAGAAGAATTGAATCCACGCTAAGCTTAATCATTATTAAGACTATTCAAGGACTGTATTGCAGATGTGTTGCTTTTGGTACTGATACCAGCTATCATGTGTCTACTATTCTGTTTTGCTGTTGATAGCCTCCTGATTCGTGCACATATTTTGATTATAGATTTTTGTCTTGGAGCTCTAAGAGGCATTTGCAGCAGTCAAGCTGCTACATTTTGTCAAATCTTATCCATTTACGAGTAGTTCTACCTTTTCCAGTCTTTAATATGGGTAGTCTTCTGGGTCATTGTTGGCCGTATCCCTATAAGCCAGATTGATACATCATTTAATGTGCTAAATCTGTTTCAAGGGGAGCATATTCATGGAGGTGTCTCTACCATCTAATTGTTAAAATCATCCTTGATTGTGACTACACACATGAGCTGGGAATCATACAGGATGAAAAAGGGTAGCAGGTGAGCCTCATCCTCAACCTTGCAGAGCCTTTTTATACATGAATGACTACACAGGTGACCTATCCAAAACATTGGAGCGAATCACTCGCCAGAGTGACCAAGACAGTCGACGATATTTGTTCTCTTTTAAGTAAAATACAGAAAGAATAATTGATGACCAGGATACCGAAAGGCAAAGTATGGAGATCAGAGAAAGTTTCACAATGAGTAGAAAACATTATGCGGTGAAATTGCTTACATGTAAAACTTCGACAGAGACACCTTCATGCCCCAAGATTCGTCAGAGCACCGTAATTTTGTGAAAAACATTACCCCATGCATCATCCCAACACACACCCACGTAATAACCTTGTTATATAACGGAATACGGAGCACTACGTTGCTACTTTTCGGTGTTTTAATAATGTTATTGGCAATTCATAAAAATAAAAAGTTATATACCATTATTAGCTGTTATATTGATAAGAACAGTCTACTTACAGACTTTATTTTTTCTTATATTTCAAGTTCATTTTTTCCCCTTTCATTATAGTTATAATATGCTGTTTATATAATCTTTATCTGCTACAAATGCTATTATTATGTGTATTTAGAAAATCTATTAGCAAATCATGTGTTATTAAAGTTCATTACGACTTAAACATAAATTCACGTACAGCAACAATGCTTATAACCCATTATTCAACATCTATGAAGTCCGCAATCGCGACCACAACAATCGTAAGCTGAAACCGTGATTTGACATTATGGTGTGATGTGATACAGTATGTATTTAATAATATGGTGTAGAGATAAAAATATTTTCTTAGCTTGGCTGAATCCTTTTGGTTTCTTGTTTGTTTTTGTACTTTGTTGTGGGTAGTTTCAGAAAGCAAGTCTTCCATATTCTTTTGCGTATTGGCGGAAGTGAATCTCCAGTTTGCATTCTCTTCATTTACATAATCTATCTTCTGGATCAATTCCTATCTAGTATCACATCCTCATTCACATAATCTTTCTAGGTCAATTCCCATCTAGTATCAGATCCTCACTGAGAACCTTTAGTTTCTACATCAGCATGAAAATGGAATTTAACCATTTCAATTACTCCCTAGTTAAGTTGGCAGTTGGCCCAAGCATCATAGGACTGAAAGGGGTTTAGGACAACAGGAAACGAGCAATTTCTTCCACTATATATTTCATAATTCAGAAAATACACAGAATGGCATAATTTTTTTTTATCCAACCATAAGCTGGGAAGGTTTTCAAGTAAAACCTAGATGAATTTGCCATATTTTTTCTAGTTAAATTAGGATTTTTTTTCTATTTAGTTACTCTTTTATTATTATTTTAAAAAAAAACTTTGTTAATAATGTTTTTAAGAGCTGAGTAATAAAATTCTAAATTGAATTTTTTGTATGGTAATCCATCAGGCATAATTTTGTGTTGTAATATTCAGTTTTGATCATAAAAAAAAATTGAGTGATAAAATTCTGAATTGAAATTATTGTATGGTAACCATATTAGGCATAATTTCGTGTTACATGTGATTGCTCTATTTCTTGTGCTGTTTCAGTTTGCATCGCTTCACCAACACGTTCTAATACAAATCAATGGTGCAAAAAACAATGAAAGGAAAAAAGAACAGACACAAAACCATAGCATGGAAATGTCATTAGCATGTACTGTCCATGTAGTTCACGAGCAATTCCTGAACCATGCCTCTATCTGGTATCTTCCCAGCAGCACCATATATTGGAGCTAGGCCTCCATTTATTGGACCAGGATTCTCTTTCACCTGGAAGATTTCAGGAAAAAAAAAAAAAAAAGGGACGAAAAATGAAAAATCAAACGAGTGAAACCATATCCGGAGGTCCTTCCCACTAGCACCTCCCAAAAGCAAACATAACAACCCTAAAGATGAGTAAATTACAAGAGTTACTTTGATAACTCCTTTGGTGAATACAACTTACAGTTTGTACAGATTCCTTCAAATCCCGGAGGAAGTCCTCAACAACGGGTGCATGTTGAAGGGTAATGCAGATATGAATGCTGATTCAACCACATGAATAATTGTAATCAGTGTATAAAAATATGCTCATAATTGCATGCTCAGAAGCAATTCATGAGACTGAAATACAGCAGGGAATAAACTACTTATACCAGCCACTGCAAACAATTAGAATAATAATATTAAATCGAATGCCTCACATCAATGAACAATAGCTTGGCGCCAGAGGTGGCTATCTTCTAACAAGAATAATGAGGACATGGGAGAACCAAGCATAAATGCCCTATATAAACACAGTTCTCCTTCAAAAACAAAAACCTACCTGTTGGGTCTTTGCAATGCATTCAAATGCCAGCCTTTGGATGACATGATATCATTGACTTCAAATATGTCTAGATCATTAGATCCAAATGCCACAATTGTCATGTCTGGCCTTCCAATGATAAATAACTCTGGTATTTCTTTAATCCTGTAAAAAGAATGAATCATTCTCAATTGTTCAACGAATTTACAACCCAAGAAAATAGGAAAATGAAGTTAAAAACAACACAGACCCTTTCTGTATTCTCTTTGATACTTCCATTATTGCTTTAGTGTTTTCCAGGTACCCTACAGGATGTAATGAAACATCAGGTTAAACAGAAGCATTCAATGGAACATCTGGATAGGCAGTAGGGGAAAACAACATGATAGTACCTTCTAGCCCCAGAGCCATCAACGCCGCCCAAGCCCCAGCAATCAGACCTCCAGGCCTGCTTCCAGCAATAGTAGGAGAGACATAGAGCCCACCTGACCACTCAGTCACTGCAACAACAACACAATGAAAACACAATTAGAATACCAGAAGCACAGGCTTCAAACAGCCAACTAGAAAAGCCTATTGTATAAAACTTGATATTAAGATAAACTCTGCCTCTTTTCCGTGTTGATAATGCTTATGAATGCCCAGGAAATTTACTAAAGTAGGTCTTGAAAATCATCCAAAAAATAAGGCCTCATTTGTTTGATAATCTATTTGATAAATAGTAAAACTTACCAGCAACAAATTGATGCTGTTGGGAAACAGCCAAGCGCACAAATTATCAGTAGCATGCCCCCCAAGATGTCATCACAAGAAACTCATATCAGAAAAAAAATCAAGAATTTAAAACAAGAACCACCAATAAAAACATGAAATCCACAAGTCAAGTAACACATTTGATATGGATCTCGATTATTAACAATGTGAGTGATGCAAGATTTCTGCAATTTGAATCACTGATGATGAAAAAGGGAACAAATAATTAACTATGTGAGCTACACAAGAGATCCACAAGTCAAGGAACTGAACACTAGTTCTGCAATGCCAGGCAGCGTGGTGAGAACTAAAAGCACCAGTATATTATCTTTCATCAACATTTGTACAGCCAGTTCAGGATCCAAATTTGAAATAGAGAGACATGCATCACTCATGCCTAGAGTTACAGATAAAACTATAGTTTTTACCTTTCTAATATCATGATTTCTGTATAGAACTACACTTGTTCCTTTTGGTGCCAGTCCATATTTATGCACATCCGCTGATATTGAGGTTACTCCTTTAACAGAAAAATCAAAAGGTGGAATCGGGTACCTGAAATGGGAAGAAAACCTGAACTTGCGGAAAAGCCAGAGCAAGAAAATGAGAGAGCAACTGACAGTCTGATATTTCATACCGTGTACCAAAATCTATAAAGCACACAACAGACAGATGTAGAATAATAACAGAGCCAGTTACAACTATCATTGAAGTTCAACAATGGTCATATGTTGTCCTGGTGAAAGCATAGTGGAACCTTGGACTGGACCCTTTGCATAGACCTAGAAAGAAAAGGAAGTTCAAGGTAGAATAAGGGCTCTAAACCCCTTAACCAAGACCCCATAGCGCTGCCCATGGTGATGGGGTCTCACCATAGACATACATTCTTTGTTGAGCACCATCTACCATGAACAGAGTGCCTCATGGTCCCCTGAGTGTCAGATTTTGAGAAATGATTTAAACTAGGGAAACATTGTTCAATATACACCATTTATTGCATTTCCCTGTCCAATTTCCAACAGGAAAGATAACTCTTTTTTTCTTGCAGGAAACTAACATCCTTCTTGTGGACCTACATAACTTAGAGCTTAATTATGACCTCAATATAGACTAGTCTTCGATCAATTGCACTCTCTTGGATCAAGTAATTAGTGTTATGGGCACTAATATAAAACCATTCTTGGGAATTCACCTAAGCTTTTGAGTTGAAATGATTTTTCGACAACTAAGAGACAAGGCTACAATCTTCTTTCTTGCCAAACCAGTTAATTTTGTAAATTGTCTGCAATCTTATTTCTCTCTTATCAACTATGCCTTAAGGAGAAAAAAAGCCCCACAGCCAAAATGCTATCCAAGAATTTCACAATCAAGCTTTAGCCCCAAAAAGTTATTATTCAAGCATTAGAATAACTTCTGGTAGTGTACATTTCACAGAAATATAAAAAGGGCCACAAATTTGTGATATTTGCAGACTCTGTATAAACAAAGAGGCATTTGTAAGAGTTTCAGGGATAATGGCAAAAATGGCAAACAAACCAGTAATCACTGAGGAAAAAACAATTGCTTGGGAAAAAAGATATACCCTAGCTTACGAGCGAAAGGCAATACAAAGCCACCAAGACAAAGGTCAACATGGAAACATATTCCATAGCTATATGCCAATTCACCAAGCTCCTACAAAATCAATTTTGATATTTTGGGAATTAAATGATACTCTGAACATTGATAAATTTGAATAAATTGAGAAATGAGAAGGTAGTGGGTGTGTAGATCACTCACCTCAATAGGATCAATGATGCCATGAGGAAACCCAGGTGCAGATCCAACAATCTGCAGTATCATGGTATCAATATTAGGCCTACTGGTAAGTAAATCTTATGTTAGAGCATTTAATATGATGACAACATCAACACTGGAGCTTTTTCTTAGGGCAAGAGCTCAAGGTGTTGAATGACAAAATGAAACAAAAGGGTTTGCAAATGTGTACCAAAACAGTGTTCTTGTTAATCTGCTGTCTTATTGCTTTGACATCAGCTTGAAAATTTTTATTTACTGGAACACGCCGCAGCTTGATGTTGAAATATTGTGCTGCCTTGTCATATGCTGAGTGTGCAGATTCAGGTATGATCCTGTGCTTGGGAAGAAAATCACTCACATTAACAACTTGCAGACCAGGAATTAATAAAAAAAAAACAAGGTGTTTGAAATTGGCCTACATTTCTGGTCTTTTGATTCCCTTCTTAGCTTTCATATAGTCACGGGATGATTTCACGGCCAATAATATACTTTCAGTTCCTCCTGAAGTCATGTTACCGCATATTTCTCCTCCGGAAGATTTGTTTTTGCTGCCAAGTAGTGCTGCCGTCATAGCTACCACTTCTGCCTCACATTGTGCTATGGTTTGGAACACGTCCAAATGCAGTGGATTAGTATGTGCAAACCTGAAAATGAATTCCAATTAAGCTTCACTAACACATTTATGAGGATGTGTACATGGGAGGAACAGGAAGACCTACACTAATCATCATATGGAAAACCAATATATGAGGGTAAAATCCTTTATTGGACAGCACATAATGTCATAACCATGATGTTTTCAACAGATATTACAATCCCAACCAAATTTAGTGCGTCTAGGGATGAAATGCAAAGAACTAAGCGCATCGTAGGAACCACATTAAAGCATAAGACAAAACTGCGAGGATGAAATAATTTTCTTATGAAGGTGTCAGTGTTAACTACAAACCTGACTAAACTTAATGTCAAAAATGTCATTTTTTGAAAGATCTCTCAAATGCCCGTCTTTCCTTTTTGACATTAACAAAAAAGAACCTGTTCAGTTTCTACAAACACAAATGACAGACATATTCCAGGTTCAACAAATAACATAGTTTTTGATAGTTCAGAGTAAATATGTGTAAGATCAAATTAATAACTACTAAAGATTCAATGTTTCTAAATAGTTTTTAGAAAATAAAATGATCCAAGCAATTATGACTACCTGTAATGCCCACTTCTGCAAGGACACATATCCACAGACAACGCATAACAGATGTCTTCAAATGACCACCAGTGTCCTATGATTAACAGACGTGACAAGAATTTCTTTTCTAAATGAGTAAGCTTAACAATACTATAGAAGTTAGCTCCTCCATTAATTTCCGTGGTCATCATGAGTATGACAAGTACTGAAGGTTGCACTAAACATTCAATACAAACTTCAGGTTTATTAAAATACACAGCATCCAAAATTTTAGTAAATACTATTCAAACTATACCTCAAAGAAAAGACAAGTAACTTGTAATAAAACTTCACACTGACAATAAATAAATAACTAAATAGAGCACTACATGTTCCGTATCTTACTAACATTGAGCATGCCTCATTTATCAGAGAAAAATGTCCTTCAGATTCACTCCCTCCAATGTAGCTGGACAACAAAAAAACAGGTAAAAAAAAACACAGTAACTTGCTAAACTCGGATAGAGCAGAGAACCATCTCAATACCAAAGCACAATTTTTTTTGTCTTAATATGTGCGGTGTTAATAGCAAACATACACGGTACCAGAACATTTTCCTTGCCAAACCACATCATTACTTTTCTCCTGTTTCAATTTCTCTATCACTGCTGCTCCTAAACCTTCCTTTGGTAGCTCCGATCTCCAGCCGTCTCTTTTAGATTTACTTCCAGACTGCAACTTCTCCACGACCTGCATGTTCAACAAACCAAGTCCTTTTCCAGATGAAAAATCAACACAATGAAAGAGTTAAAAAATACCATGGTTCTACACCAAAAGGCTTGACAAGCAGAAATAAAAGATCAAAGAAGGGCACATGGTGGCCCTAAGATCGCTTTAAGTTGATTAAGAAGAGGAAATAGAGCTCATAACCTGCTCTAATTAGACTTAAAACTCCCTGATTGTCTTTCTAGCATTAAGAAGGCACTGCTATTGAGAAGTCAATATACAGACTCTTACGGCTTCTAAGTGATTAATGTCATGAAGATACGACATTAAGAAGCGTTTTTTAAAAATTTAAAATTTTTTTATATTTTTTTATTTCAAATTAATTTTTTTTTTATGTGTTTGTATTTGAGATAGATTTTATGGTTACGATTTTAAAAAAATAAGTTTAAAAAAAATACGGTTAGTTGTGGTTATTTAAATTTAGATACATGTTTGGTAAAAATTATGGTTAAAGTTTATGCATAGCAAAAAATTGCAAAAAACATGTATAGAATGTTTGGTGGAAATGTGGTTGCAGTTGCTTTTCAAAGTATTTTTTACTTAGAAACGCATCAAATAATATTTTTTTTATTTTTAAAAATTATTTTTCATATCAGCACATCAAAATAATCTGAAAACACTAAAAATATATCAATTTAAAGTAAATAAAAAAATAAAAAAATTTCAAATTTTTTCAAAAACGTTTTTGAAATGCAAAAACAAACAGGGTTTCACGGAACTAAGTTAAAAAAACATGTAAAAACTGTTGCATAAAAACTACGTTCAAGACTCAATTTTTTAATGGGCTCCGCAGTATAAAACATAGTTTGGTTTGTTACCAAACACTTTGCTGTGTTTGTTTCACTGCAGAAACTGGAGAAAAACAAACGCAGCCTAAGGCATCCAACAAAATAACTTACGACATGTTGTAATTGTAGTAACGGTTGCAGTTCAAAATATTTTTGTTTAGAAATATATCAAAATGACGTTTTTTATTTTTAAAAAATTATTTTTGAAATTAGCATATTAAAACAATCTAAAAACATAAAAAAAAAATTAGCAAAAAAAATATTTGAAATTTAAGGAAACATAGTTATTTTAATATACTGATACCAAAAATAATTTTTTTAAAAAAAATTAACATTTCTAAACTAAAATCCTTCGAACCAGCACCTTAAACCACTACGCTATAATCCCGCCCTTAGTATCCTACCGACTTTTTGGGTAGTATCCTCATTAACAAATGCAGCAAATCAAAATCTGCTTAATAGATTCTCCATCCAGCCAATTAACTTAGTAAGCCTGACCGATTCTCATGACCATCATGAACAGCCTACACGTAACAACTACTGCAATCCACACGGTCCCAGATGAAAATTAACCAATAAGTAATCTATTCATCAACCCAGAAAGCAGAGCAGATCCCAATATTAAATTAACATTCATATTAGTTTTTCAAGGAACCACGAAGTGGAAACCAGAAAAACAAGCATTTAATGCAACAGTTCTTTTTCTTATATTTATATAAATTTCATTCTGATCATGTTTCAATGCAACTGAAAAACACCCCTTTTAATGTTTCCCCTGCATGATTCAAAATTCCCATTTTCATAGTTATCTCAAGATAAAAATAAAAAAGACCCCACAAAATCAGACATAAAAGAATACAAACAAAACCCATCATTTAATGAAATAAAAGAAAATCATCTTTCTCACCTTCTGTTTCTCTGCATCTATATAACCCTTGACACCAGGCACCATCCTTTTTTTTCAAAATAAAAAACAAAAAGAAAACAAAAAAGACATCATGTGAAAATTATTAAATAGATCCCCTTTCAGAAATTAACATACAATTGATTAATCTCTTACTTGATGGAGGTGATTAGAAACCCTAAAATGGTGGGTTTGAGACCATTATCGTGAACAAGAAGAAAAAATGATTGAAGAATTCCGGCAGTAAAAAGAGTGAGAAGAGGAGCAAGAAGCAAAGCTAGAGGCTCATAATTTGATAAAAAAGAATTAGCAAAAGCTCTAAAATCAATCAAAGAAGAAATAATACGATCCATCATCGTAGTTGTTAGTGCTGATGAAGATGATGGATAGATAGTATTAAGAAGGCGATAGAACCACTGAGAAATGCGTGTAAGAGTCAATAAAACGTCTGTCCTCCTTTTATAGAGAGATTAAGACACGGCACTGGTCATCAAGACAGATAATTGGATAGATATCGGAATCTCCCTTTTTTTTAAGTTGGTATTGCGTGCACGGTACATAATCTGTTTTGTGGAATATCAGTGTGTATTTGCTAATATGATGCTAGGTTTAAAAAATGTTTTTTAATTGAAGATTTATTAAAGTAATATTCTTTAATTATTTTTAATTTTTAATGTAAAAATGTTAAAATCATAAAAATAAAAAAAAATATTAAGTAAAAAACAGTTTGAAAAAGATTTTAAAAAAGAAATTCAAAAAATAAAAAATAAACACACCCTTAATCAATTTCTTGCCAACCGCATTGATGTTCCCTCTTTCGTGCCTTACTTATTACGTCACTGGTGATTGACTTCTTGTCATTTTAGTTTGTTTTTCAACAACGTTGTTCCTTCTCCTAAAAATAAAAAAATAAAAATAAAAAAGAAAGAAAGAAGAAGAAGGCTGGCGGATACTTTGAATTTATTGTTGTATTATTTTAAAATTAGATACAATAAACATAAACAAACAAGAGACATCTATGGAGACTATTTTTAAGAATATTTCTTTAATATAAAATTATCTTATAAGATCCAATAAGTTTTCCCTCTAAAAACGAGGGTTAAAGAAACAACAACAACCAGGATAAAAAAGAAATATAAGCAAGCCTTGTAAACATAAAAAAAATAAAAATACGATGATTTTTTTAGCATATTTTAATTATAAGAGTACATGGTATTTATAAATTGCTAACATGTAATAGTTAGAAAATAAATTAAAAATTAAAGAATTGTTATAACAGTTAAAAAAATAAAAGAGCTGTTGTGAAATTAAAGAGTTATAATTGTTTAAAAAACTTTTAAAATAAAAGAGTTGTAGTTGTTACAATAATTAAAAAAATAAAAGAGTTGTTGGGGCAATTAAAGAGTTGTAGTTGTTTAAAAAACTTTTAAAATAAAAGAGTTGTTACAACAGTTAAAAAAATAAAAAAGCTGTTGGGGAATTAAAGAGTTATAGTTGTTTAAAAAACTTTTAAAATAAAAATATTGTTAAGATTTTGTGACGGTTAGAAAATTAATTCTAAAAAGAGACGTGATGTTTTACCATGCCTCCACTATTTTTAATTTAGAAAATTATCATGGGTCCCACACAACCATAAACACATCATAATTCTTAAATTTAAAGTGTTTTGGGCCTGACACCATAAATACAAGTTTTTTAGATGTAGCACATTTGCCTAACCCATATTTTCTTAGATTTAATATGATAGTCAAACTCAAATATTTTAGATCTGGCATGTTTACCACACCCTATAAAAATTTATGACAATCACCATCACAATTCCAGACAAGACTCCAGAGCTAATTTAGTCGAGTTTCCAATAGAGTTTTCATCCATATCTAATTTTACAACATGCATGTTTGAATGTTGTCATGTAATAAGAGAAATATACTGCATATGGTAATTTTACTCTCCCAAGCAGATTAATATTCATTGGTTTCGCTAATAGTAATTTGGAAAATATTGGTATGTGCATAAGTCGTTTCAGAATTGGTTTCGCAGAGATAATTGTGAAAAACCGACCATCGACTGAAAAGGAGTCAGTGGTGATCCATGGAACTATCCCTATCATGCCTTGAACACACGATTCTGGAACGTGGAGCTGTCTCTTTTCATTTATCATTGCCGGGGGCAGAAATCCCATCAAGGTCTGCTTTTCCTGTCTCGCATGTGAGATCAATTTTCTTGTTCGATCATGAAAATCAAGTGTGACTTGAAAATATTAAAATTAAATCATAACTGGAAAAAATAAATTAAATATTTCAATACAATCAAAGGATCAAAAACTAAGTCACCTGTTGACAATTTACAAACCCCCGTCGAGAAAAATAGCCTTCTTGCCACATCAACAGCAGATATATGCCTCAGCACAATCACAGCAGCAACCAGATTCAGATCTCTCGTGGCTTTTTTCTGTACAACTAGTAGAAACAACAATAATAAAATAAACTGTTAAACGCTGAGTTTATTCTTTAAAAATCACCAGTTCGGATCTCATAAATTTCAGGGTCACTAGAAACTTACATGGTCGTTAATTTCAAGGCCTATAAGATTAGTCGAGGTGTGCGCAAGCTAGCTCGAACATCCACATTAATAAAAAAAAAATTAAATCATAACAAAATAATAAAAAAAAAGAAGCAAAATGAAAGTTGAGCTTCTTCCAATACTTTTGCCAAAATCTGATTTTTTTAAAATTATTTTTTTTAATGATTTTAGATTGTTTTTATATGTAAATATTAAAAATAAAATTTAAAAATTTTAAAAATATATTATTTTAATATATTTTTAAATAAAATAACAACTGGTATTGCAACGTGAAACACTACTCTAAAAAGAAGGGCGTGTAAAGCATGACATATTAATTGTCGGTAGAGATTTTTTATTGGATTGTGTTTTTAATATTTGTTAATATTTTCCATCAAAGCTTCTTCGCAATAGCTTCACTGTGTTGTATAAAATATTTGCATTAAACAAAAAAAAAATACTGATAAATATCGACAGAAGGATCTAGTTGAAAACTGTGTGAAATATCAGGAAGCAATGAATAGCTAAAATTTTGTATTCGGACGAGGTTGAATGAGATAATAAGACAGTGCAAAAATCATCAGGTATATCGAAACTTCTCTCACATAAATGTGAACTCTATCATAAAATTATTTAGATTAATTCCAATCAACTTATGATCTTTTGCTTGAATTAAGGTACGAGCAAAGTTTATTTACTATGATTATACTTAGAGCCAATAATATTTTATTTGAATCTGAAAAATTGAACCAAATTTTTAATTAATATTGATTTTTAATTAAATTTGGTCACCAAAACTGAATTTATTGTAGTTTTTTAGTTTATTTAGTATTGTGGAAGCGGTTATTTTTTAAAGATTTTTTATTTAAAAATACATCAAAATAGTATTTTTTTTATTTTTTAAAATTTATTTTTGATATTACTAAATCAAAATAATATGAAAATATAAAAACATTTATTTAAAATAAAAAAATTATTTAAAAAAAAAACATTTTTAGAATGTAAAAAGGTTCGGCTGTACAAATTTTGAATCGGTGCCGCCCGAAAACCGAATTTAGATCCCGTTTGTTTGCTGGAAAGTAGTTTTTTTTGGAAAGTGAATTCCGGAAAAGTGAATTATTTTCCAATGTTTGGTAGTGTAATGAAAAATAAGTTGGAAAACACTTTTCAATGTTTGGTTATGTCATATAAAATGAGCTGAAAAATAACTTATTAATATATTTTTTTTCAAGTTTATTAAAATAATGAGGAACAAATCTTACAAATTAAAAAGTTAAATGAGAATGAAATTGAAAAAAATATAATTTCATAAATTATATAAAATAAAATAAATAATAATCAAAATAATAGAGATCAAATCTAAAAAATAAAAAAATTAAAAGATGAAGAAATTAAAATAATAATAATTAACATTTCATAAATTATTTTAAATAAAATAAGTAATAATCAAAAGAATGAGAACCAAATTTGATAGATAAAAAATTTCAATTAAAAAGTAATAAGAAAAAAACAAATAATAATTATAAAAATTTCAATTAAAAATAATAAAATTTAAAAAATAATTTTTCAAAAACCAGTTTTCGAAAAACAATAAAGCCTTAGGATAACCCTAATTCCTAAAATAAACAGCACATGACCTGCACGTGTTTTTCTTTCTTCTTTCCTGCTCTGCCTCCTACTCTCCCGGTCTTTGCTCTCTGTCTGGCTCCAATTCTCTATACCAAATTAACAAAAATCACAACTACACTCCAAGTATCAAGCCCACCTCAGCCACTAACCCATCCAAAGACCACCAGTCTCTATCTCGAGCAGCGGCACTCCACCTCGTCTTGAAAGTTCAAAGGCAAGTTTCAATTTTTCTGTTTCCTTATTTGGACAATACATGAATTAGAGTTTAATAATGATGTCTTTTTTATAATTGTTTTTGGGTTTTATTTAATGATTTTACCGAAAATTGAACTATCATTTTGATTTAATTGAGCTTTAATTGAATGGAATGCAATCCCTTTTTATGTCAATGAATTTGTGTGTGTGTGTGTGTGTGTGTATCGCTCTTTGTTGCACAATTTCTGTTGCTGTTGCTCTTGAGCATGCCTTCTCGTATTCTGGGTGAGAATGATGTGTTAGCCGTTAATCTTGACAGGTTCAGTTATTATCTGGGGTTTTGAGTGTCATCGTGTTGGGTATTTAACAATTAGGTGGATGGCTCTTCAAGGAAAGCGAGTTCGGCTGAGCAGAATTTGTGTTCAGTTCAAATTGCTGAAATTGGAAATAAGCCCTCTGATTGAATTGGTTTTCAGAATGTTTTAGGTAAAGGGGCTTCTATCAAATCACTGGTTATCTGACTTTTATTTTTTGAATTTCTGTTGTTTTCAGTTTTGCATGAGTGGTTGGCTCAGCTGTAGCTGTTTAGGTTCAAGTGAGATCAATATTCATTACCCACATGAGTACCAAAACGGTGGGGAGGCAACAGCATGAGAAAAGGAAAACAAAGAATGAGGATGATTCCTTGAAAGCCAAAGATTCATTGCTTGTGAGTGGAGGGGAGGGTTTAACTCTGAATAGTGAATGCAAGAAAAAGACGAAGAAGAAGAAGAGTGAGGGCCATGAGAATAGCATTGAGGATTCTGCAGTAAGTTCTAGTCTAAGTGAGGGTAATGTTAATGCAGCAGGCAAGGGTGAGAAGAAGGAGAAGAAGACAAAGAAGAAGAGTGAGAAATATGAGTTAGTAAGTTCTAGTCTAAGTGAGGGTAATGTAGACTTGAATAATGTTGCTGACAAGAAGGAGAAGAAGAAGAAGAGAAAGTTGGAGCATGTTAATAATGAGAAAGAATCTCAGGTGTCCAAGAAGAAAAATAAGATGAGTGAAGTGAGAGAGGCTTTGGGGGAGACCCACATGAGAATAGATGATAATTTGGGATTGCAAAAGAATGTCCAGGTGGATTTTGTCAGCAATTCTGAGTCAGAAGTGAGAAGAGATAGGAAAAAAAATCACAAGGAGAAAAACAGAGAAGGTAAAGCTATCACTGTTTCTTCTGTGCTCAACAGTGTCGATGATAACAGAAGGGGAGAGGTGTTTGAGGTACAGAAAGGCCCTCGGAATGAAGATATTGCTAACATGAATAACAGGGAAGGACAGGGCCGCAAGAAGGAAAAGAAGAGGAAACAGAATAAGTATGATGATGGCAGTGGTGATACTGAGATAGTTAAAAGTGTAGCTGATGGAAAAGATGCTGGAAGAGAGGAGTCAATTGAAGTTGTTGAGGACAAGGTAGAGTCTTCAAAGAAGGAGAAGAAGAAAAAGAAGAAAAAGCTCAATGTTGTTCTAGAGGCTGCATCAATGCAAATTATGGCTGAGACAACAGGTAACCAAAACAGTGTAATAGAAGGTGATGGAGGTAACAGAAGTTCGATTAAAAATAAGGCTAGAGATGGAAAACTAAAGGTCAATGCTGAAGGTGGAAACAAAAGGAAGAAGAAGGCCAAGTCTTTGGAAAATCGTTCAAAAGAAAAAAGTAGTGAAAGAGTAACAGAAATGGAGGAAGACGCTGAAAGCACTCGTCCATCTGAAAAATCTTTATCAAAAGTGACATCTAAGAGAGTAAGTTTCTGTGAAGATGTCGAGATTTTCCCTTCATCTGATGGTCCTAGTGATAAGAAGGCTGTTGGGGAAGATGGCTTTGTGCGAGGGAAGCGGTTCTCACTTGAGGAGGATGAGATGGTTAAAGAAGCTGTTTTAAACTATATTAATGTTCATGGTTTAGGTGCAGACGGTCTAAACATGGTGCTGAATTGTAAAAAGCACCCTGCGATTAAACATTGCTGGAAGGAGATAGGGGCAGCCTTACCCTGGAGGCCTCGTGAGAGTGTCTATTATCGAGCCCATATATTGTTTGAAAGGGACCAGAATTCTTCTTGGACCCCAGAAGAGTATGATCTCATCCGAAAGTTTCATGAAAAACATGGATCAGACTGGAAGACACTGGCAGAAGCCTTGGGCAAACATAGGTTTCATGTAAAGGATACGTGGCGCAGAATAAAATTGATCAATATGAAGAAAGGGAAATGGTCTCAAGATGAGTACCAGTCTTTATTTGATTCGGTGAACTTGGATCTGCGCTTGAAAGCTTTTGTTGAAAGGAAGACAAAGCATGGGATGTTACGAGATAATATTAGTTGGACAGCAATTAGTGAGAAGTTGGAAACTAGGACTGATGCTCTCTGCTGCCAAAAATGGTATGATCAATTAACGTCACCTATGGTAGCTGAAGGTAAATGGCTTGATACAGATGACTACCGGCTGCTGATGGAGCTCTACGACTTGGATGCTTGCTGCATGGAAGATGTTGACTGGGACAATCTTCTAGAGCACAGGTCTGGAGAGCTGTGCAGGAAGCGATGGAACCAAATGGTCAAACACCTTGGTGACCATCGTAACAAATCATTTGCTGATCAAGTTGATGTTCTCATTAACCGGTACTGTCATGACGTGCTTGAAGCAAGAGAGGCCTACAATAGCAAACCTGCTGTTCCTTGAGGTTACAATCCTTTTGGGTGGTTTATTGCTCCTTTTTTTATCCGTGTCTGAAGTGTTGGTGTCCCTGGTTAGGTTGGCATGGAAGTCTTTTTCCCAAGCAACTGAAATTTCTTAAATTACCTTTCCTTTTTCTGCTGCTGTTTTGTCATTGTAATTCATAGATCAATACTTTTTATTATTTTGCTTTCTAGACTGATGCTGTTCTCCACTGAAATATTTCTCCTTGTGCTCTTTTATTTTTTACCGTCTTCATATTTCTTCAGCCAAGAGAGGATATTGAGGAGCCAAGAGAGGATATTGAGGAGGTGCCTGAATTTAATTTACCTCGTCATCAAAAGATGAAAAAATGATCTCAAATTTCAGTGAGGACCAAAGCTCGAGGTTCCTTTGGTTTTCATGGAGGAGATGAAGTTTCCTTGCCCATCTTTATTTGTGAATACAAACAAGCAGTGCCTCTCCAAATGTTTCCATTGATGATGTAATTTATAGCTTGGATATGCTCCAATCTCAAACCCAAGTGTTGAAGTCAAGGAATATATGGACAAGTGGGAGTAGCCTAGTAATAAAGACTCCTATCTTGGTTTAACCGAGTCTGGTTCCCCCCTCCCTTGATCCACCCAAAAATAAAAGAAAAAGAAAAGCAAAGTCGGAAAACGATTCTTGAATCAGTTTCTAAAAGTGGTTCAAAAAACGAAAAATCTTCTGAAAAAATCCAATACTGGTCTCTTGTGCTGCTTACCAAAAAAAAAAAAAAAAAACCGATTTCAATCTTATTTCAGGAAGAATACCAGTGCTCATCAAAATCATTTTCTTTTGCTTGTGGTTCAACCACTGTTAATTAATCTTCCTGTTAGATGGATGGAGCGTTATGATATTTGATTAAAGTTAAATATCATAAATGTGTTGAGAAATTTATGAAATATTTTTTAAAAAAATATGCATGAAGGACGTAAGAAAAAATTTATTTTAATTATTATTAACTTGTACCTGGGAGGAAGAGGGACGCGGATGCCTACAGCTTCTTTTGACAATGTTAAAAATAATTTGATAGATGGTAGGTCTCCCTCCCATTTAAAACAACAACAGACAGCTTAACTGTTTGAATCTCCTACTCTTCCTCCCTGCCATTTCTTCCTCCGAGAAAAAACCAAACCTTACCCTCCTCCCTAAATCCTGAGGCCTCTATTTCCCCTATTTTCCAAAAATCAACATCCCTTCCACTTCCTCTCTTCCTCTTCATGAAACCCACCTCCTGCCAACCTTAATTTCCTCTACATTTTCTTAACAATCTTTATTTCCTCGTAGGTACTCTACCACATACATTACGATATAGTCAGTCAGTTACTTTTAACATCTTTGAATCTTGAACTGTTACATTTTTTTTCTTAACAAAGATATGAGTAGAGAGAAGTTTAATAAATTAAGACACGACCATTGTTGTTTTCTCTCTGTATCCATCTTTGTTGTTGCATTTGCTTTATCATTGAGCCCTGCTTATTGTCAAGATATCGATGGCTATGATGACAATCCAGCCACACAGGAGCTATTTTCAGAGCTGGTTTACAAGAGTTTCTCAAATTTTACCTCCGTGTTCAAGCAAGATATTGTCAAATATTTTGGTTTCTGCATAACAGACGTGTAGATAACTCAGCCACTCTTTTGTATAAATGTAATGTTAGATTTCAGGAATGGAAGCTGATTATTAAAAGAAGGTAATTTTCTATTTTGATTTGGATTTGCAGGGATGAAGATTGGAATATGGCATTCAATTTCTCCAAAGGTACACAATTCATATCCAATTGCGCCAAGAAGACAAAAGGTACGTACAAAGTTTGGAGCCATGAAAACAAGGATTATTTGATTAAGGTTCCAGACTGCTTTTTTTGTGTGTATTTTATAAAGGTATCTGCCTTTTGGGGTTTAAATGAATGCTACACAACTTAATTAGCTCAATGGATATTTTGTTTGAATTCCCTTTACCTTATGGAAAACCAATTCACAAGCTGGAAAGAAAGAGGGATTTGAGTATTTGCTTAATCAGATGGAAGTATCTGAAGGCAATATAAAAAGCCTATACGAAAAAAGCCATAGCAGTCTTTTTTTAGAAGAAGTCGATATATAGAGCATAGAGCCATAGCAGTTCCCTCAACGAAAGAGGGTTGAGGTATAGAGCATAGAGCATGCCTGCTAATTTTCCTTTATTCAATTACAAAGCAAATTATGATGCCTAATTTAACAGATTAAAGTTTAAATTCTTGGTTTGCTATCTTACTCGGATCGATGTACTTTGGTACTTGCCTTAGTTCATAAAGAAACGATATTATTGAAATACCTGCTGCTCCCCTTAGTTTATTAATCCAATTTCTTTCTGTAGTAATATGTTCCCGACATTTTTCATGTTATTTTGGTGCTTCAGGAGACATGCTAAGGCGTACATGCACAGCAGCAGAAATAAAGTTCTATTTCAACAGTCTCTTTGAAAAAGGAGCAAAGAAAAGCAATTATTTGAAACCTAACAAGAACTGTAATTTGAGTTCATGGGTTTCTGGGTGTGAGCCAGGATGGGCTTGTGGAGTTGGTAAAGGTGAAAAGGTTGACCTCAGAAATTCAAAGGACATGCCTTTTAGAACGACAAATTGTGCAGCTTGTTGTGAGGGTTTCTTCTGCCCTCATGGTATTACTTGCATGATACGTAAGTATTTGGAAAACCATCATCAACCATGGAAATAGTTGAGAATTGCATTTGTTATGTTCCCTTGGTATTTTTGCTGCATTCCTTGGGCTAATTACAAGTTTTTTATTAGCATGAGTAGATCTTCTTAATCTGCGTGCATTGGACTGGTGACCACTTCTTTTTTTCTCTGTATTTTCATTCTCAGTGAGTACCTCACATCATGAATGATGAAACCATTCAAATTATAGCTTCGAATGTTATGTCAATATTCCTTAAAAAGAGTACGGGGATGTGGTTTGCACATCTCCACTCCAGAATCTAGATGAATCATAGGCCTTATATATCCTATGCAAGACTCTATTTTCCATCCGAATACACATTTCAGCTCCCCCCATGTCCCATTTTTCTGAAGAGCAAAAACTGGCAAGAAATTAGTACGTTGGCAATAAGAAAGTATTAAAGTATTTTCACCTTTAATGGAGGAAAATTGATGAAATGAACTTTCCTAGTCTGAGTCTCTAATTGCAATTTTATAAACTTCTGCCAAGGAAAGGGAGCATGAAGAAACCACTTATTTTTCATATTTTGTCCATGCATTGCCAGAAAATAGAAGATGATCCAATGGACAAAAAAGTCTAGAAAGTATCTATTTATTTTTGAAGCGTGGATAGTTATTTTCTCACTTTCCAAGCTTCCTCGATGATTATTTTTTCACTTTTCCGTTTTCACCGAAGTGTTCATTCAGATATGTCTAGGAAAGTACTAGTATAAACTCTCGAGTCTGTATCAAGTCAATGGATCTCCTTAGTATATATATACCGCTCCTGTTTCTAGGACATGGACTTTTTGAAACATCTAGGAATTTGTCTGATGCATAATAGTGAGATGTGACACTGCCACTTAAAAGAGTGTCCTTGGAAAACAACAACGATTGTATTAGAGTCCCACATATAAAAGGCATTCACCGTTTCTCCTGAATTTGGTTCTATATATGTTGAATTGTTTTAACAATGTTTCTGGCTTTCAGTTCTGAACTTTAAATTGTTGTTTACATTGATTTCTTTCTGGTAAGTTAGTTTGTTGGATTCATTGTTTGTGCATATGTTCCTAATTGAGCCACAACTAATATTCTTTATATGTTGGCATTTCTGTCTGTCTCTGAAGCTTGCCCACTGGGTGCTCACTGTCCCCTTGCAAAACTGAACAAAACCACTGGCATATGCGACCCGTAAGTTCATTCGTGTTTTGTGCTTTTGTAGTTTTCAAGTTTTTTCTTCTTTATCATACATACATTAATATTTATTAGCAGAAATGTTTTGCAGATATCATTACCAATTGCCTCCAGGAAAGCCAAACCATACTTGTGGTGGAGCGGATATTTGGGCTGATATTTTGAGTAGTCGCGAGATATTCTGTTCAGCAGGATCATACTGTCCGTCCACAATTCAAGAGATTCCATGCAGTCGTGGGTATTGTTAAATTATCCTTGAACTTCCAGCAGTAATCTATTGAATTGCATGTCTCACCTCTTCTTTAATTTGATGTTGGCATTTTTTGCTTCAAACATATCACAGCCATTTGTTTTGCTTTTCCTGTTACTAATTAAACTAAGTAGCTTTTTTTCAGACATTACTGCAGGACTGGTTCAACGTCTCAAACAGGGTGTTTTAATCTGGCAACTTGTGAAACACAATCAGCAAATCAGAATATCACTGCATATGGCATTTTATTTTTCGTGAGTCATCGATTCACCTTCCAACTTTCATGATAGTAATGAAACACTATTGAGCACTACATGTTCTGTTGGTGGGAAATATTGATGATATACTTTAAACTCGAAATATTCTCATGATCTAAGTTTGCATTATAGGTCATCTTTTGTGCACAACCATCAGATCTAATCGCTTCACTTGTCAATGTAGGCTGGATTAAGCTTTCTGCTTATCATTATTTATAACTGTTCTGATCAAGTTCTTGCAACTCGAGAGAGAAGACAAGCAAAGACAAGGGAGAAGGCAGTTCAAAGTGTAAGAGAAACTGCTCAAGCTCGTGAAAAATGGAAATCTGCAAGAGACATTGCCAAGAAGGGTGCGATTGGATTACAAACCCAGCTGTCACGCACATTTTCTCGTACAAAGTCTAAAAGGCCAGTAGAACAGCTAAAAGGTTTTGGTCAAGCTAAACCCGGATCGGATGCTGCTTTACCACCCATGCCGGTAAGCAGTTCATCTCAGCAATCATCTGGAAAAGGGAAGAAAAAGGGAAAGAGCAACCTCACACAGATGCTGGATGATATTGAGAACAACCCCGAGGGTCACGAAGGCTTTAATTTGGAAATTGGAGATAAAAATATCAGAAAAAATGCACCAAGGGGTAAGCAGTTGCATACTCAGAGTCAAATGTTCAGGTATGCATATGGACAAATCGAGAGGGAGAAAGCTATGCAGGAGCAGAACAAGAATTTGACCTTCTCTGGGGTAATTTCAATGGCTAACGATACCGAAATCAGGAAAAGGCCTTCTATTGAGGTTGCTTTTAAAGATTTAACCCTCACTTTGACGACTAAACACAAACATCTGCTAAGATGTGTGACTGGGAAATTATCACCTGGCCGAGTTTCTGCTGTCATGGGTCCGTCTGGGGCTGGAAAAACAACATTTCTTTCTGCTTTGACTGGAAAAGCAACTGGCTGCACCATGTCTGGTATGGTTCTTGTAAATGGTAAGATGGAACCAATCCAAGCATACAGGAAAATCATTGGTTTTGTGCCTCAAGATGATATTGTGCATGGAAACCTAACAGTGGAGGAGAATCTCTGGTTCAGTGCAAGATGCAGGTATTCAACTATTAATTCACCATTCATTACTAACCCCAGTTTTCGTAATCTCAATTCATGTAACCCTCAGAATGATGAGTCAATGTTTGACATCCAACAAGTTTTCATGTATTCAGCAAAATAAATTCATCTAATGTTAGTCCTTCCGGAGTTAAACCAACATGGACAGATACAATTTCCTAACAGATGGAAGTAGAACCTGGCTTCCAGGGACTGTTTAACAACAGAAACTGTAAAATGATTTTCATGTTAATACATTTCAGACTCGTAGATGTTTGAGTTGGTAAACATTTAAACTTAAGAACATTTCTATAAATTTTTATGCATTAGGTGGTCAATTTCGATTGTACACACATATATATACTGTTTCTACCAAACAAAGGAAGTTACCTGTGCTAAAATTTTCTAAACATATCTGTTATTCCAACTGATGGCATTGGAGCTTCCTGAAACTTTGGAGTTTCGACATGGTGTGCCAAATATTTTTCCTCGTAAGAGAAAACCTTTCTGTTTCTTCTTTCAATCTGCTTGGCATCATTCATATATGTAGGCATTTTGCTTCAACACAACATGAATGTGCAATTGTTCTCTCCTCTCTGTTCCTTCTCTGTTAAGTATTTATTTGCTCTACCTGCTTAGATCTCCCTTTCTCAAAGCCATACCCTTTATATATTGATTTGCTCATGCTGCTTAGATATTTCTCTCTCCCTCTCGTTCATAAATTCACCGTCACAAATGCTGCGGCTGTTCAATAGTACTTGCTTTTTTAGCATATTTGTTTACTGGGTTTTTGTTATATAAACTTTCTGATTAAGTTAGCGAATACATTTTCTGGTTTTTTTTTATTATTATTATTGCAGACTCTCTGCTGATCTACCAAAACCAGAAAAGGTTCTGGTTGTTGAAAGAGTTATTGAGTCCTTGGGACTGCAGGCAGTGCGAGATTCTCTGGTTGGGACGGTGGAAAAGCGAGGAATTTCTGGAGGTCAAAGAAAACGTGTCAACGTTGGTCTTGAAATGGTTATGGAACCTTCACTTCTAATATTAGATGAACCCACATCAGGCTTGGACAGTTCATCGTCCCTGTTGCTACTTAGAGCTCTTCGACGCGAAGCTCTTGAAGGAGTAAACATATGCATGGTTGTACACCAACCAAGGTAATTTACTCCTATTACGATAAAGAGTTGTATTTCTTGGGGATGTGCTATATTTCAAGTTTTTCTCTGTTCCAATAAGTAGAGATTTCTGATTATGTAATACAGTGGCCGTAAGAGAATATTAACTTTCCTGTTCTTCCTTTGCTTTCTCGGTTGCTTCAGCTATACATTATTCAGGATGTTTGATGATTTGATACTTCTAGCTAAAGGTGGCTTGACAGCATATCACGGATCGGCCAAGAAAGTCGAGGAGTATTTTGCTGGCCTTGGAATTACTGTACCTGAGCGCGTGAATCCTCCAGATTACTTCATTGATATTTTGGAGGGCATAGCGAAACCAAAATCAGGGGTGAACTATAAGCAACTTCCAGTTAGATGGATGCTTCACAATGGCTACCCTGTTCCAATGGATATGCTGCAGAATACAGATGGATTGGGAGCATCCTCCGGTGAAAATTCTGCTCATGGAGCAAGTGAAGTTGGATCTGAAACAGGGTCTTTAGCTGGAGATTTTTGGCATGATTTGAAATCTAATGTTGAGTCAGAGAAAGACAACTTGAAACCCAACGTTTTGAAATCAGGTGACTTATCCGAACGGAGAAGCCCTGGAGTATATCAGCAGTATAGATACTTCCTGGGGAGGTAAGAGCGATCTCATTTCTCTATCTGTGCTGCATGTAAAGTGTAACCCTTTACTATTATAATGATAATAGCGATTGTGCTAATTGAAGTTCTCTCAAGTGAGATAACTTGATTTTGGGATGATTATTTTTATTGACTTTTTGCTCATCATAACAAGCTAACATAATCTTCTTGAATGACTTGTTGCAGGGTTGGAAAGCAGCGGCTACGAGAAGCAAGGGCACAAGCTGTAGATTATTTGATTTTATTGCTAGCTGGAATCTGCTTAGGAACACTAGCTAAAGTGAGCGATGAAACTTTTGGGGTGGTTGGTTACACATACACCGTCATTGCAGTTTGTAAGTGATCGAAATCTCCAAGTTCTTATATACGCAAGGCTCCATTAGAATATTCTTGCTTGGGACCTAGGCTTCTGATGTTGAAAATGTAGGGTAACTTGTAACAAAAAAATCTGCACTCTGTTAGGTGCCTGTTGCTTTACATGCCAATTCGCCTTTTTAAATTGAAAGTCAGCTTCCCTATGTTCCTTTATGAAGTGCACTTTTGTACAAGATTCATTCTCACCAGTCTAAGTGTTTTTGTCGGACTTTCAGCACTACTGTGTAAGATCGCGGCTTTGAGGTCATTTTCTCTGGATAAGCTACATTACTGGAGAGAGAGATCTTCTGGGATGAGCAGCTTGGCATACTTTCTTGCAAAGGATACAATAGACCATTTCAGCACAATTGTCAAGCCACTTGTCTATCTGTCAATGTTCTACTTCTTCAACAATCCACGATCAACAGTCTTCGATAACTACATAGTCTTAATCTGTCTGGTGTATTGTGTGACTGGAATAGCCTATGCATTGGCCATTTTCTTTGAACCTGGTCCAGCCCAACTGGTGAGCATTTGAAGAACAGTTTGCATTCAGAACTCGTTATCTCCAAAAATCAAGTTGACAAAACATGAATCCATCATCCATTACCCTTGTATACTAAACACCCAAATCATCCACATACACATATAGAAATGGTTTTCACTTGCCCTAACAAGGCATTTTTTGTGTCGTGCAGTGGTCAGTGCTGCTTCCGGTTGTTCTGACCCTGATAGCAACCCGTACTGAAAATGATGGCGTTGTGAATTATATATCTAATTTGTGCTATACTAAGTGGGCGCTGGAAGCATTTGTGATATCAAATGCTAAAAGGTTTGTGCCTGACCTTGCTATTCCTTCTCCATATGTGAAAATTAATTTGTCTTTTGCATGCAATATACCAGTTCCTTAACCTCTGAATATTGTGCCATCCAGATATTATGGTGTTTGGCTGATAACAAGGTGCGGTTCACTCATGGAAAGTGGGTATGATTTAGGTCATTGGTATCGGTCTTTAATCCTCCTCGTTTTGACTGGCATAGTTAGTCGTGTTGCTGCCTTTTTTATTTTGATTACCGTCAACAGGAAATAAAGTTTTTCTGTGCTTTCTTTTTGTACAAAATAGAAAAGAAAATACCAACTCATATAGATTATTTGAGAGGGATCGAGTTTAAAGCCACGCTGCTACATTGATGTGGGTGTAGATTAGTGTTGAAATTAAACCATACTAAGGTAACTCTGCTTCATTTCTGCGTGATGATTTGTATAGACAGATGGACCTTTTTTCTTCCCTATTTCTTACAACATTACACACCAGGAATAGAAATCTATTGCACTTTGCCTAATTCCCTCCAGGTTTTGTGTTTGATGAACAGGATAGAAGGGATACACTGCACCGCCATTTAAGAAAATAATAATCTCTTTTGCCATCTGAATATTGAAATACAAGAGACTTCAAGGTAGATGTGAGATAAATTGAATAAAAACAGGACAGTTTTCTATTGTAAAATATAAAAATATGTAACTATACATGAATGTCTTCAGTAATTTTGACACAAAAAAGCAGCATTGAGGTAAACAAGGTAAGATGATTATTGTCTTAATAGAAACTCCTCAAGTGCTAGTTCCATTTTCGATGGCTGCATCCAACTGAACAAGTGCTTGAACCCCTTTTTCCCCCCAAGAAATCTGTAATCGACAAAAACCATGGCCCCTCAGAGCTATGCTGCAGTTCCACCCTTGAACACATCAATTATAACTTGTGAGGTCGACTTAAACATTTATATAACAATATAACAATAAAGAAAAATACGATAGAAAATCAACAGAAATAAATATGATATATATTGACGGCAGATACAGATATTATCACGTTGTTTTGTGGAGTGGCGTGTTCTGTTTCTACCGTCATGTTCAAAGAAACAGTATTGAAAAGTATGTTTGGAAGTAAGGCCTCAAGAAAGCAATGGCAGCAAGTAATACACGTTATGATGTAAATGTTTCTGCTTTAATATGCTATTGTCAGGGACATGGCTGCTTGCTTGAAAACTTAGTCGAATTATACTTACAAACTAAAAAATTAGGAGTCATACACACATGCTTCACCTTTGATATATTTACAAACTATAAAACCAGGGGCCATACGAACCTTCTTCTCGTTAGCTAGTTTTTTTTTATAAAAAAAAAAAAACCTTTCCGGAGCAACATTATCTTATCATTCTAAAAGCATGTTTCAATTCTAAGAAAATAACACCCTTATATTTTTTTTGTGGGAGTGTATTAAAAAACATGATAAAATTACAATGCTCGTGTTTTGTGACGAGAAAACCTTTGAAAATGTCATTTTTTTTTTCAACCCAACACTGTCAATTTGTCTTTAACCCTCAGCAACTGCATGCAGAGAGAGAGAGGG
>Ga0307510_10000914_pt1 | contig 31211 bp, 32 predicted proteins | sample 12_EM_MG_FD_207224 | JGI IMG/M metagenome (GOLD analysis project Ga0307510, IMG submission 207224) | Populus trichocarpa ectomycorrhiza microbial communities from riparian zone in the Pacific Northwest, United States - 12_EM | ecosystem: Host-associated > Plants > Roots > Unclassified | place... | reverse complement strand
GCCCCATGGGCCTTTAGAAAAGGACGGAAAAATGAGAGGCATGCGGGGTATAGGGGGAGATGGTATTACCAGGTGATACAGGGAGATATGTATGTAATACATGAGGGAGAATATTTTTTGCTGATGGGAATCACATCGTCCCTTGCCTATCGAGCTGCCACCAAACGAAGACCCACTCGAGTTTGTCTGGGCCTGCGAAGATTATCTTCATCCAAACCCCCTATTGGCGAATGGTCTATCAGACAACAACCTTTCGCTTGCAACTTCGGAATCCAGGCCATCCCCGGGTGGCACTTTACTACAGCTTTGAATACTTTCCAAAGGTTTTATCCATCCTTCCGGTACTATTCTATATGTTAACCTTACCTATCTAGAATTCCAATCCAGCTTCAAGCCCCCGTACAACTTCCTATCAATGACCTTCCAAGCCACTATGATACCCCCTCCCGGATCCCAATTTTCCCTACCCATCTGGACATCGCTCCCCCAGACTGATTCCCATTGCTGTATTTTGTACGAAGAAACCGGCAGTCTGGGCCATATTTGACTTCTGTTGAGCTAGTATGCATTTTTCTTGGATATTTTGAAGGTGTTTTATCATACTGTTTTTTCTTGATCATACTTGCTTTTCGTCTGAATTTGTATTGAGTGGGTTTTGTTTTCATTTTTATATGTCTCACCAGCCATGTCGCAATTATGAGGAATACTTGGCGCTTGGCAAAAAACCGTATAACGAGAAAAAATACGGTATTCCAGGCTCTGGCTCTGCAGTTGTACAAGTTACAGGCATATACTTGGCGGATTCAAAAGTCTTCGGAAATCTTGGCGCCAAGTGTCCAGGCGAAAGGTGTGAGATGGCGCCAAGATTTCCGGATACTTTTGAATCCGACAAGTACTCGAGTAAAACCCGAACATTTGAGTCCGAATTTTGTATGGGCGGTCAGACACGCATAGACAATTTGCCAACAAATTCTTCATCCCTGTGTTCGGGTTCTTTATGCCTGTAACTTGTAGCAAGGTCAGTATCGTAGTTTGTCCCGAGATTGTGGATACTGGATGGTCTCAAGGCAAGGAAGCGAGCGTTTGAAGGATCGTCACTAGAGACAAGCTTGCAAGGAGAGCATTGACCCATTTAGAATATCCCCCGAGCACCTACCTCCCCGCCACCCCCGGAGAGAGTCAATTCTCGCGTCCCGTGACAATTCCCCTTGTTCCCCTTTCTCCCGAGCCACATCCATACTCGTATCGCAATTTAAAGACAAAGAAATCGCTACACCATTCGCTGAATGAATGGGAAAAAATTGTCCCAAACTCATGGGCGGAGGCTCACCTTGCTTGACTGAAACCCCATTGTGAGTTTCACACCCAGAATTGGATCTTGGTTCTCGCTACCACCCTCGAACACTACCGGTGGGTCAGCTGTCTCTCGGTTCATATGCTAGATACTAGTATGCTAGCAAGCTACAGGATGAGCACGATACTCTCGAGCACTCGAGGTACCGGCAGTAACGGATCTACGATCTTGTCTTTGGGCTAACTCTTCTTGAGTTTATCAAGGCATCAAGGAAATCCAAGTCATCAATCTTCCCCACCACTAAGGCCATTTTACAGATCGAAACCTGCCGACAGCTCTAAGGATACCACTCCGAGACTCATCTTCATACAACAGGGGAGCCCAGGACACCAGACGGTCGTTTATTGTGCCATGGAAAACAGGGGTCGATTAACGCCTGAACTACGCATAGTCAGGCATGGCAGCACTTCAAAGCAAAGTCTCCCTACTGCACCTCCCTATACGAGGAGAAATTTGATTATTTCGAAACCAAGTCACGAAAGCCACCCCTGGCCCTAGCATACAATCACTCTTCAATTTCCGAGTGCTAAAGTATGAAGTGGACCTGGTCAGATGTTAAAATATTCCGGATAAACTATTTCTCCGTAGCTTGCCGCTAGCCACGCCTGCAAGCTCCGGTGCTGCAGCGATTAGGTGCTACTGTCCCTAGACTATTGGTAACCAATCACCCCTTGGACACCCTTGGGCATCAACCGCGAACCTCGGGAAGAAAACACCCCCCTTTGAAAAGACCCCCTATTGTACCGCTAGTCACTGCATGATACGGTAAAGCACCTGAGGGGGGGGGGAAAGCTCAGGAAAATATTTTCTCCCCCTCGGATTGCGCTTGCTTTGAAATCAAATTCCGGGATCTGACTGGTGGATATCTTACCTAAACACAAGGGGCCAACCTACGAACCGATAAACCCGCTATGGTAAAGGCGTATCGCCCAGCGCATACAGAAAGAAGAAGGAATTCGAATGATGAGAAATTGAGATCGGCGGCTGGGGATCGGTTTCGAACCTCTTCAATATCATAACTGCTTGGAACCCCTGGATGGATGGCGTTCAGCATGGATTCATGACGTGATGTGCCCCTCCCCCCCAGCTGCCGAGCGGGACTTTTCAAGCATATAAAGTGCAACTAAGTCCGGAGAAGCCTTCCTCTAAATTCGTCAGACCTTCCAGCATCTTAACATCTTCCAAAGCCCTGCTGCCAAAATGTCATCACATCTCGCTACGGCCAACGCTCAAGAGACGAGAGTTATCAAGAGTACTCCTGCAGTCGGCGTATGTGTCTTCAAGTCGGAAATTATGATTGAAAGTCCCTAACGTAAACAAGGTTTCATACTTTACACCTGCCCAGAACCCTCCGTCTGGAACTGCCAGCGATCCCCAGCCCAACGGGCAAATACCCCCAAAACTGTTCCAGCCACTCACCATTCGTGGTTTAACTCTCCAGAACCGCATCTTTGTTTGTCTCCCCAATTCCACCCCCTTACCAACTTGATACTAACAAACTTGCAGCTCCCACCTCTGTGCCAATACTCCGCTGAAGATGGCCACATGACCGCCTGGCATATGGCCCACTTGGGCGGTATTATTTCCCGAGGTCCTGGCCTCGCAATTGTCGAAGCTACAGCAGTTGTGCCTGAGGGCCGTATTACCCCTGAGGATGTTGGTCTCTGGAAGGACTCCCAGATCGAGCCCATGGCGAAGATAGTCGAGTTTGCACACAGCCAGAATCAGAAGATTGCTATCCAGCTTGCACATGCCGGGAGGAAGGCGAGCACTGTTGCTCCGTGGCTGAGTACTGGCGACCTTGCGGCTGAGGAGGTAGGTGGCTGGCCTAATAACGTTTGTGGCCCCAGTGCTATTGCTTATGATGGGCGCTATGCGCGGTGGGCACCCTCTATTTGATGTCATTAGGTTTGGAGCCCCCACGGCTAATAACTACATGTTAGGCCTCACGAGATGACTCTCGAGGACATTGGGAACCTTAAGAAGGCATGGGTTGCAGCTACCCGCCGAGCTCTCAAGGCTGGCTTCGATGTGAATTCCTCCCCCTAAGGTAATTAATTAACCCGACTAATAAAATCCCCTAGGTAATCGAAATCCACAACGCCCATGGCTACCTTCTCCACAGCTTCGTCTCCCCCGCAAGCAATAAGCGTACAGACGCCTACGGTGGCTGCTTCGAAAACCGCACCCGCCTAACCCAGGAAATTGTGGATCTGGTCCGCTCCGAGATCCCCGATGGCATGCCCCTCTTCCTGCGCATCTCCGCCACGGATTGGCTCGAGCACACTGGCGAGCCCAGTTGGACCGTCGACCAGACAGCCAAACTAGCCAAGATCCTAGCGGACAAAGGCGTGGACCTCATCGACGTTTCCTCCGGCGGCCTGCACCCAGCGCAGAAGATTGTGTCGGGGCCTGGATACCAAGCCCCCTTCGCGAAGAGGGTGCGTGAGGCCGTCGCCGGGAAAGCCCTCGTCTCCGTCGTCGGCGCCATCACGGAGGGGAGGCAGGCGCAGGCATTAATTGATGATGGGTCCGCGGACGTCATCATGAGCGGGAGGCAGTTCCAGAAGAACCCCGGATTAGTCTGGGCGTGGGCTGACGACTTGGGCGTCGAGATATACGTTGCTAATCAGATCGGGTGGGGTTTTGGAAGGGCCACGGCGATTGGTGGTCGTGGGGGGCGTCGAAATAAATAGGGGAGTAGATATGTATTATAGTGGTGTCCTTGGGTAGATTCCTTGTTTGAACAGAGGAATCTCCTTCACATATTGATACGGGATACTTTGTCCCAACGGGACCCGCCACGACCCGTGTGTTTTCCTTTATGGCCGGTTTAATCCTAGCTGCTCTCAGGGACCAACAACACGCACCTGTCGATCCAGAAGGTCACCATAGGGCAGGTAATTGATTCCCTGTCTCCTTACCCACAACCCCCCGATATCCCCCTCTCGAGCATGACACTGTGCCCCATATCATACATACCTCGCAGTCGAGGGCACCCGCACCCCTGCCATATAACCGACCAGCCAAGCCCATATTCCTCCCCCTACGAGTGACTTCCTATGATTCACCTCCCATAGTGCCCATTTGAACCAAACAATCTTGAGGCTCGAATTTAATTAAAGTCGAGTATAACTTTCCTCTAGATAGGGGGCCACCACCATATAGTAATTTGGTTAATTTCAGGGCAATCCCTATATTATTATTATATATTTTTAAAAATTATGTAGGTTGCCCATTCCGTGTCCTTTTAAACCTATCTATTATACCTTTTTTTCCACTTACTGATATCCCAGCCCTTGACCGGGTCTACGATATTATGCACAGACGGGTCTTGTACGATCAAGGGAATGTACCTGCACCTGCACCTGCACCTATAATGTACTCGTGCGTCTTTGCCAAGAATACCTCCGTTAACCGAAAGTGGAGTACTTTCTAGGCTCAGTCCGGATTGCAGGACATGAAGAATACCTACTTCTACAATAGGGTGTTGCATATGATGAATAAACAATCATCTCCTAACCCATATACCAAACACCCACATTCTGAAGAGTAAAAGAAAACAAGAAACCAGTTGTGATTCTTGATTAGGTTCAGAGGGCTGTATTGAGATCCAAGGGAATATTGGCACTGTGTATGCAAGAACACGACTGGTACAAGTATTCATTGCTCACTGAAGTTGCCACTGGTTGTTGCTGTCGTTAGAGTCCACATTTAGTGCACAAGTACCTAGGTATCGGCTAGCGGAGGTATTCTTGGCAAAGACGCGCGAGTATGGTAAGTCAACTATGTTTCCACTACTCACGTCGCCGGATTGCTCTGTCACTTTCAGATATGGAATCGCTCATCCTCGCATATTTTAGCCAATAAAATACACGAAACAATCACTATTGCATCAATGATGAAATGGGAAAAGACACCTTAAAACAGGGCCAGGACTCTAGTTACATGCACAAGTATTATAGTGCTCAAGAATCTGAGGAAGCTTATGAAGTAAATTCCAAATACTATCCATCAAAGTTATTATTTCCACCATGAATGGTATATCTATTAAGTTTCTCGTGAAAGTTGTGACAATGCCGTATAAATCATTTCTTGTGGAAATGTCCTCCAAACCACAACCAAGGTCCTAGCATTAATGCGAACCCCAATGGCTATCGCATCAAATCCAAGTTCCGCATGCCAATTTAGGGCCAAACCCACAGCTCTCTTTAGAAGCGGAATACCCTGTGGCATCATGAACTCTCTTGCACTGATGATTTTGGCTGGTTAGTCAGGCTGGCCTCTCACTCAGGTTGTCTGCCAGAGTCTGAAGCCAAGGTACGGTAGTCTTGGTTCTTGGGGTTCTGAGCTTTCTGAGCTAACTTAGGATGTAACTATTGCTTCTCAACAAATTTTATTGGCCAAAATACCCAAGGATGAGCGATTCCATAATAGGAAGTGACAGAGCAATCCGGCGACGTGAGTAGGGGCATCCGCGAATCCGGAAATTTAAAAGTAACCCCCCTAGCACCGCGGCTATCAACTCGTGAAGCCTGTTTTGGAGTTGGGCATGATACCCTGAACAAGATTGCCATTAGTCAGGAATCCTCGATTGCTGTATTGTGGCTGCCTGGTACCGAGTGATTGAGTGTAAGTCAGAAAGATGTTTGATTTCTCCTTTCCCTCCTCGTCCATTTGCTCCTCCGCCACTGAGATCAGGTCTCGCATTGCTATGTACAAAATAAAACTTTCTCCTGTATAGCCTTAGCGTACAAATCCATAGCCAAGTACTACACTGCGGACCTCCAAAGATGAGCGGACACCTTGGGGTCAAGGCTCTGTGCCTCAGCGAACCTTAGCATTACCGGCATGGTGCCCAGATACCAGTACTTATGAAATTCAAGCGTGCTCGAGTAAGTAAGCAGGGTTTACTGCGACATTGGACTATGTATCCCCTACTCGGTTGATACGGTAGTGCCGAATTTCCCTACATCACGCTAAAATGCAAACTAAAAAAACTAGCTTCTCATTTTTCTTGATATGTCAATCGAGTGATATCAAAAGCATTCTAGGTCAAGTTATTGACGCAGATCTTTTTCTATCAACAGGAGCACTAAACCTGATATGAGAGTGATTTTAGCCATAGCTGTGAGGTAATGAACCCTTTGGTATTTACTAACCAACACCCAGAGTCATGTGATAGCCCTACACCTCCATGGTTGAATCCACCAGTCAAAGAAATGCGCTAATTTCACTAGTGCCTATGAAGACTGCACTAGCATATAAATCATAATCACTCTGCCGAGGAATTTTTGCTCTTATCATGGTGTTCTGATCGGGTGAGGGGTAGGGTGCCTCTTGCTTTTTTTGATTGCATCGGCAGCTTAAAAAAAGTATGATAAGAAAAGCAAAACCCACGAGGGTGCATAACCTTCATATCTACAAGTATCATACTCGAGTATGATACATGGGCCTTGGTTTCACAAATTCCTTTGCCCACCAGTTGGGTTGCGATTAGGTTGTGGCTGAGCACTGCAGAAGGCTTCATAAGCCACTCGAACGCCCCCCGCTGGGACAGATGCTAATTGGTTGATTTTCTGTGAGGAACCGGCTGCTAAGTATCGCTTTATCTGGTCCGAGTGAGGGGCGAGCCCTTGCGGCTTGTGTAGTCGTCTAAGCAACCCCTCTCTTCCAAAACCTTCCGGAACTTTGGCAACCGACCCAGCCCTTCAGCAGCCTGTTCTCTCCAGTACGGTATTTCAAGAACAAAGGATGTCTCAAGCCTTTGCGAATAACATTAATTCTTTCAATGTGTCGATCTCCAATGCTACCGATGATGAGCCTAAAATCCTGGCTTGGTTGTCACCCTTAGAGCCCCAGGTGCGACATCAGGATATTTGCGATCAGAGGGTGGATGGTATAGGGAGCTGGCTACTGGAAACAAAAGAGTTTAGAAGCTGGTACAATGGCAATGAGAACGGCGAAACTGATCATGCGGCCTTGTTCTGCTACGGGAACCCGGGGGTCGGCAAGAGCCACATCTGGTATGAGAGACGATCAGTGCGGAAGAAGGGGATTATTATCGCTAACAGTTCACGATGGTAGTTCCTTGGTGGTGGACTATTTATGCGACCAGGCCATGGAGCAGGAAATGGCGGTCGCTTGTTTTTACTACGACTTCGCTTCGCGGGGGGTCCAGTCTCCAACCAATATGCTCGGATCTCTGCTCAAGCAGCTTCTGAGTGGGCTAGGAGCAATTCCGGGAGAAATAGCACGGAAATTTCGGGGCCAGAAGAAGGTGATTGGTGGCCGGAGACTGCACCTTCTTGATGTTGTGAAAATGTTGGCCGATGTCTCATCCTTACAACGCACATTCATATGTGTTGATGCTCTCGACGAATGTGTTCCAAAGCATCGAGTGGAGGTTCTTGAAGCGTTGGGAGAAATTCTTCTGAGGTCGCCAAACACGCGAATTTTCATGACTGGAAGGTCGCATATCCGGGGGGTGGTTAAGAGGGGACTGGGTGGGAGAGCAGCAAGTGTATTGATTAAGCCTAGGGATGACAATATAGTCACATATCTGCGCACAAGACTTAAGAAGGACACAACCCCGGAGGTGATGGATAGCGGGTTGGAGAATGATATTATGAAGAGTATTCCCGAAGAGATCTCGGAATCGTACGTAGCATCGGGGGTCCGAGAAACCTTTGTAAGTTATGTACGATACTAACAGGTGCAAATGTAGATTCCTACTGGTCTCACTTAAGGTGGACACAATCTTAGCAGAAACAACAATCCATCGGAGGCGGAACAGGCTTAATGTGATGGGGGATGGGTCAGGGTTGGGAGATGCTTATGGGGCAACACTGGAACGGATAAAAACTCAAGAGGGAGAGAAAGCAAAACTTGCGATGACCACGTTGATGTGGATATGTTATTCGGAACGACCATTACGGGTAGATGAACTGTGTCATGCGCTCGCTGTGGAAATTGGGTCTGCACATTTCAATAACGACAATGTGCCCGCAATAGACACATTGCTCGTCTGCTGCCAAGGACTAGTCATGGTAGACAAGGAAGCCTCGACCGTGCGGTTGATCCACCACACACTCCGCGAGTACCTGTGCACTCATCACAGCCTTTTCTCTCGCGCCCATTTGGCGATGGGAGAAACCTGCTTAACTTACCTAAATTCAGAGCAGGCCAAGGCCCTTCCAGCTAAGCCACAACCTGACCTCTCGAGCATGCCCTTCCTCAAATATTGTTCGAGGTATTGGGGCACCCATGCAAAAAGGGAACTTTCAGATCACGCAAAATCGCTTGCAATGGGACTATTGGAACAGTATGAGAACCACGTAGCGGCTCACTCACTTTTTGAGCAAATATTAGATCCGGATGATTCCCTTGAAGCCGATACTGGTGCTCTGTTTGCCGGACTCCACTGTGTATCCTTCTTCGGGATCGTTGACCTTATGGTTGGCCTGTTAGGAATGGATGGCTGTGATGCCAACCGGAGAGATTCTGCGGGCATAACGCCACTCATATGGGCCGCGAGGGGCAAACAGGAGGAGGCTGTGGAGCTATTGCTCGGGCAGGAAGCTGTCGACCCCAACACGCCAGACAATGAGGGCAGAATACCACTTTGGTGGGCTGCGAATCAGGGACACGAATTAGTAGTGAAGCAACTTTTGGGCCGAGAAGACGTCAACCCCGACAAGCCAGATAACCATGGTGTAACACCCCTCGGCGATGCTTCGGCTGGTGGGCATGAGCGAGTGGTGAGGCAACTTTTGGACCTGGAAGAAGTCAACCCCGACAAGCCAAACAACAAGGGCGAGACACCACTTTCGTGGGCTGCGAGCCAAGGGCACGAATTAGTAGTGAAGCAACTTTTGGATCGGGAAGATGTCAACCCCGACAAGCCAGATAACGAGGGCAGAACACCACTTTCGTGGGCTGCGAGCCAAGGGCACGAATTAGTAGTGAAGCAACTTTTGGATCGGGAAGACGTCAACCCCGGCAAGCCAGATAACGAGGGCAGAACACCACTTTGGTGGGCTGCGAGCCAAGGGCACGACTTCGTAGTGAAGCAACTCTTGGGCCGAGAAGACATTAATCCTGACAAGCCAGATAACCATGGTGTTACACCCCTCGGCGATGCTTCGGCCGGTGGGCATGAGCGAGTGGTGAGGCAACTTTTAGGCCTGGAAGAAGTCAACCCCGACAAGCCAAACAACAAGGGCGAGACACCACTTTCGTGGGCTGCGATCCAAGGGCACGAATTAGTAGCGAAGCAACTTTTGGATCGGGAAGACGTCAACCCCGACAAGCCAAACAACAAGGGCGAGACACCACTTTCGTGGGCTGCGTGTAAAGGACACGAATTAGTAGTGAAGCAACTTTTGGATCGGGAAGACGTCAACCCCGACAAGCCAGATAACGAGGGCAGAACACCACTTTCGTGGGCTGCGATCCAAGGGCACGAATTAGTAGCGAAGCAACTTTTGGATCGGGAAGACGTCAACCCCGACAAGCCAGATAACGAGGGCAGAACACCACTTTGGTGGGCTGCGAGCCAAGGGCACGAATTGGTAGTGAAGCAACTTTTGGGCCGAGAAGACATCAATCCTGACAAGCCAGATAACCATGGTGTTACACCCCTCGGCGATGCTTCGGCCAGTGGGCATGAGCGAGTGGTGAGGCAACTTTTAGACCTGGAAGAAGTCAACCCCGACAAGCCAAACAACAAGGGCGAGACACCACTTTCGTGGGCTGCGTATAAAGGACACGAGTCAGTGGTGAAGCAACTTTTGGATCGGGAAGATGTCAACCCCGACAAGCCAGACAACGAGGGCTATACACCGCTTTCATGGGCGGCGAACAGCGGGCACAAGTTAGTGGTGAAGCAATTTTTGGACCGGCAAGACGTTAGCCCCGACAAACCAGATAATAAGGGCAAAACACCACTTTTGTGGGCTGCAGTTGAGGGGCATGAGTCAGTGGTGAGGCAACTCTTGGACCGGCAGGGTGTCAGCCCCGACAAGCCAGACAATAAAGGCAGAACACCACTTTCGTGGGCTGCAATTAAAGGACGCGGATCCGTAGCGAAGCAACTTTTGGACTGGCGAGACATCAACCCCGATAAGCCAGACAATGAAGGTAGGACACCACTTTCGTGGGCGGCGAGCGAAGGGCACGAGTCAGTGGTGAAGCTACTTTTGGACCGGGAAGACGTTAACCCCGCCGGACCAGACAAAAATGGTCACATACCACTCTGGCATGCGTCCGCCGGGGGACATGAAGCAGTGGTGAATCTACTGCAAGCCTGGCAACCTCCAATCCCAGCCTGGTTTGCGGCTGACGAGCTCCAGGCTTCTTTGCCCTCTTCCAGTCATTGACCGCGGCCTTCTAGTATTCCCGTATCGCTCCCACGGCCTTTCCTCATAGTCCCCTCGACCCTCGACCCTCCTCCTCCTCCTCCTCCTCCTCCTCCTCCTCCTCCTCCTCCTCCTCCTCCTCCTCCTCCTCCTCCTCCTCCTCCTCCTCCTCCACGTCTTCCCCAGGCCCCCAGAGTCTGCCCTGTCGCCATGGCTTCTTTTCCTCAATGTACTCTTTCTTTCCCTTATTTGAAAGCCCTATCCCCGAGCTTGCCAATCCTCTAGATGTTCAATTTGTTATCATATTATGTTTCCGGAAAATAGGGCACATGTGTGGTTACCGGAAACCTCCTGGGTATTTCGTATCACGATCAGGTGAAGAATTTCGGGTCTGTTACCGGCGGTTGGAAGAAGGGCGTGTATTTTGCTATTTTATTTTCGCCCTTAGAGCCCTTGTTCCGTTTCATTGATCCTAGTTTCGACTTCCCACCATAGATCTTCCCTTTCATGTACCATCGCTTTTGTTCACTTGTTTTACGTTTTAGACCACCTATTCTTTTATTTTCTCCCATGAATGATAGACATTACCATTCGTACACAGTTAGGCCGGTTTACCATCTCAATTACTACTCATCCATATCTCTATCCACCTAGGCGAGGTGTTTGTGTAGACTTATCCACCGCACCCTTAGCCCTTGCAGTCACTTAGCAGAAGCCTTCGTAAAATGGAGCATTGCTTTGACGGAGATCTTGGTGGCTTAAGCGGAGGGTATCGCACAATTGGGGCCTCTAGGCAGGAGGATCCTATTCCACCGGCTAAGAGAAATTTTATTTCAGAGACTTTTTTGCCGAGTGGCTGTAATAATACTTTGGCACTGACTCCATGCAAATATGTATCCCAACAATACCCAAGCATCACAAACGATCCAAGGATACTTAACTTATATCATATAAAAGGGACCAGCGGGCGATGGCTTGGCAGCATCGAGAGGAAGCTCTAGGCGGAGATAAACTAGCAGCTCACAAATTTAGTACGGGCTTCTTCAAGTTTACCATCTATCTCTTCTTACCAAATTGCTTGTCACGCACCGTACAGTACTTCAAATCATTGCCCAGAAAAAAGAAACGCAAGACAAACACCAACTTAACGAACAACAGAACAACAGGAATGGTGATCGAGAACACCACTATAGGACCATGTCTAACCAGAACTCCAAGGGAAGAGACAGACGAAGAAGAAAGAAAGCAGATAACTAGCTAAGAGTGAGAATAAACTAGAAAAGCGCCCTGATCAAACTCTATTTACGTCTGAATCGACGGAGGTCTTGCCCGCGCCAATTCCACAAGCCCAGCTTAAGAGAGGAAAAAACAGAAAAGTGTCGGAACTTAGCAGCAAAGGCAAGCTCCAACGCCGTTGAGATAAGCGCGTAAAGCTACTAGACAAAGGCAAAAGCCGATGGTCCGATACCGGTTGAGCACAATTGGCAGGGTTGAGCGGGTATTGTTGGGTTGGGTATTGGATTTCCGTAGACTGAGCAGGAACCTTAGGGGCCACAGGGAAGCGGCTTGAGGGGACACGGACGGTTCGGTTGCGGGGAGGTAATCATCTGAGGACGCTGAGACGGAGCCCTTGAGATCTAGAACTTGTTCTAGATCAATGGAGTCTGCCAGCGGGAGTGAAGGCTGGCTATTAAAATGTGTGATATTGCTGTTGGGATTGTGGGAGCCGAATTGCATATCCACCAGGCACTCGTCCAGGAGCTGAGCAGGTGGAGGGAGGGATACCAGGCTGCTGCGGCCTGATGCGTGGGAATTCACATGGCCTGGTTCGAGGGGGATGTCTGCAGGCCCATCATGTCATCTGGGGGGTGCCACCGGGGGTGGAGCTTGGTTCTGGTCATCTGGCATAGCTGTGCGGACATAGTTCAGTTCAAAAAGCATATTTACTACCCCCTCATGCCCGCCCTCAGTCGCCCACGAGAGTGGCGTCCGGCCAAATCGGGTGTCCGTGTGATCGGGATTGACGTCCTTTCGTTCCAAAAGCATCTTTACTACCCCCTCATGCCCACACCCAGCCGCCAACGCGAGTAGTGTCCAGCCATACTCGCTGGCTGCATGATCGGGATTAACATCCTCCCGTTCCAAAAGCATCTTTACTACTTCCTCGTGCCCCGTGTAAGCCCATGCGAGAGTCGTATTCCCTGTGCAATCGCTTACATTAACACCCCCCTTCATCTCCAATACTCCGGCGACTATCTCCACGATCCCGAGCCATGCTCCCCCGTGGAGCCCGGTGAATCCTAGAGGTCCCTCCGCCCTGTAAAATCTTGGACAAGCGAAATTATATTCTGCAAAATGTGACAATAGCAGCAGCTGAGCAGATATATGCTCATCAAATCTTTCGAGAAGCCTCAGTGCAAGCATTTTGACATTTTCCGTCACCCCCCTTCTTGTGTGCCCTCCCCAGTGGCAAGAAGCATATTCTAGAAGTGGCATTGTTGGGGGGGCAGAGGGAAGGGTAGGCGAAAGATCCCTAACAGATCCAAAGTTGAGATATGTCAAGCAAACCTCCGCAATAGTCGAGTGGGGACTATGGAATAGGGTAGGATCGCTTAAGAGATGTTCCTGCAGAGTGAAGTGTACTAGTCGGACTGTGGATGAAGACGCCTCGACCGTGAGAAGACCCAGACAAGATGATACGAGTGCCCGTAACGCGGGAACGTTTTCCAGATCCAGATCCGTAGATCCTATCTCCACTCCTAGGGCATGACAGAGCTCTCGGCAAGTAACGGCCGTTCCGAATATGATACGACACCCACATCAGTGCCCTCAGCCCGAGTACGAACCTATTTCCCTTCTGCGCCTGCAGCCGCGTTAGGGTTGTCGTGTAAGCATCGCTCAGTCCGTTGCCTCGCGCCATCTCTTTAAGCTTCCTTCTTCTCTAACAAATTGTCACCTCCCCCAGAATAGCCTCAATGTTTAGCGAAGCAAGGAGGAATCTACACAGTCGTTAGTAAGTATACATCGTTGATAGAGGGGAAATGTCAACGTACATATTGGATATCTTCTCCGGAATAATTCTCAGAATCTCGGCCCGTAAACTATTGTCCATCGCCTCTGGCACGTCATCCCTGTCTAACCTCATCATCACCACATAATTCCTGATATCATCCTCGTTAGAGCTGATGGGTGTTCCAACTGCCTTGGTGAAATATCTGTGGATGGCTTCCCTGACATGGGGCCTCCCAGTCAGGAATATTCTCGTCCTAGGGGACTCCCGGACAATATCTCTTAGCGACTCAAGTGGCTTGGGAAGGTCCTTCGGCAGGCATTCGTCTAGCGCATCGATGCAGATGAAAACTTGGGGTAACTTAGCAATAGCGATCCTCAGTATTCGCATCAGATCCGGAAGTAGCGGCCTTCTCCCGCCAAGCTCTTTTGCCTCCTGAAATGCCTCCCGTATATCTTTCGGGATGCCCCCCTTGCCCACCAGTTGCTTCGCAATTGCCCCCATTATGTTGATGACTGTCTGCTCTTGGTGGGCCTGGTAATCACAGTACAACCATGCAACCGCTAGGCCTTCCTCCCTTGTCTGATTACACAACCTGTCGATCACCAGGGAGCTAGAATTTCTAGCCGTTAGTGACATTCGCTTAAAAGGATCTGGTCACTTACTTCAGATGTGTCTTGCCCACACCCGGATCCCCAGAGCAAAACAAGACCGCCTGATCAGCTCCACCCTCACCCCCCCTCCACTCTCGAAACTCGCTTGTTTCTAAAAGCCAATCCCCGATACCTTCAAATCGGTTGGTGCGCAAGGTATGGTGTCTGTCACCCGGCTCTAGCGGAGAGAGCCAACGCATAATCTTTGCATCCTCGTCGGAGGTATAAATTGTGGTGCTGTAGCTCCCTACCGCGATGCCGCAGTAGGCATTGTTGTCACCAAATATGGCCGATCGTGTAGGTATATTCTGGGCCATGATGTTCTGCCCGAAATTTTGGTTGAGTGTAGAAATAGTAGGATACAGCAATACCAGTATGTAGGGTTAATGGGGGAGTTTACAGAACTTTTCGGTGCGCAAAGCTGGAGGAAAGCGGGGAGTTGGCCCCTCTTGTGGCAACTAAATTACCCTCCAATCGTTTCCATGCCAAGGAAATATCAGCTCATTTGTGGTTTGATGCATTACAGCGACATGACCCGGCAAAACACGCTGCTATGCTGTGCTCGAGCAGAGAGCTTCATTGATGTTATTGGCTCCGGGAGGCTCTCCTTGGTTCAGTTGTGCATTCAGTAGATGGAGTTTATTTAGCGGGATCCTTTTCATCACAATTCGCAACCAGAATGGATAAATACTAGGATCCAAACCGGGCCTCTCGTGCAAGACAAAACTCCCAACATAACCGAATTTCCTTCTATCATTTTGTTGTTCATCCAGTGTGCCGAGTCTGCTGCTTGAGTATGATACGGTGGGTATTTCCCAGATATCGAGGGAAGTTGGCTTGTGGGGTGTCATTAAAAATCGCAGACCTATTTCTGCTAATCCCACGCCACTCTCTATAGATAAGGGTTGCCGGTAGGCTTTCCGTTTTTTGGTGATCCCCCAGAGCATGCCGGTGGTCGCGCACAAGAAGCCGGAGTCAAAAGGCAAAGCAGTAGGACAGTATCAATAAAAGAAAGAGATACTCAAGTAGACGATGAAATTGTAAAACGAAAAGCTTGACCCCAGAGAGCAACCCCTCCTCTCCACTCTTGGTAATGTCGCATAAAATCTCCCCTACCTGATATGGACCTGATATGGAAATCCCGGGGACTTTGTCTCTCCCTACTCTCCGAGAGTACCCTAATAGGCACCCTTCACTTTACGTTAGTAGTAATCTTGCATGCGTACACTCTCTAGGGATAAGGGAAAAAGAATTCCGGGCCGCCGTGCCTGGCCATGTTGCACTAGCATCCAACCCTAGTTATGCTTCTACTTAGAGAGATATCTCTGGATTTGAGGGGGTCTATTGGGAACAGGAGCTATTGACCTATATCCCTTCGACGGGGAATTCAATGCTCGCCCGGGGCCGGCCCATAAAGGCCTACAGACCAGAGCAAAAGTGTGAACACGCCTGAAAACGTGTCTACCCAAATTGCAGTGTGGTATAACTCCACAAGTTTGAGGGATCAGTCTAGATGATCCTCGTATAAATAGTTTCACTGCTTCCTTTGGGTATCATTTAAATTCACAAATGAGTACTTAGATTCCATGTGAAATCTCGGCAATGGGAGTAGAGGAAACCGATTTCAGTTGGCACAATTCCGGCTGGTCCTAGAGTACATAAAAATCTAGGAATCCAACCAAAAAGCGCACCGAGCTTATTGCCCTACTATTTCGCCCTCCGCAGCCAAAGCGTGTAGCAGATCCTGAACCACCCGAAGTTTAGGATGTATGCTGGGGATAAAGTGGTCCTTGACCCAGGACTTGGCGCATTCCGGCTTAGCCAGAGCTTGACATAAACCCTCGCTCCTCGGCTGCTGTCTTTTTTCACCTTCGAGGAAAGGTTTGCAAAAGTGCGGAAGCCCATGGGCGAGCGCGGTTGGGGAGATGCGGAGAAGGTGGCTTTGGACGGTGTCAGAGCCAAAAGCTAGACCAATTACTGAATACGTCCAGCCATTCTAATCGTCAAATCCTCATATCGAGCAGATACCTTCACCGTACAGTAAAACAACGCTTCCCTGGCCGAGGATAACAAGTCAGAGGGTGTCTACCCTGGACAACAAAACACTTTATAGAAAATCTCCCCAGCTACAATGGAGCCCACGGGTCTACCCTTACCTATACGGCTATACGATAAACTGCCCTGCCAACTCGAGTCGCCCCACCACACGCTGCAGAAATACACCCAGGGAGGCTATAAACACCCGCCCAGAAGGCAACAGCACACCCCACCCAGAAGCCCAACCTCTCTCAATCCACACGGGATTCTAAAACTTCACATAAACTGAGCTGGGTTTGCGAGGGGCGGAAGAGCAAGTTAGGGAGCGCCGCCGGGGGGTTACAGGGGTGGTTTGACAAAGGGCTTGGGAGTTGATGGTAGGCGGTGGATTTAGGCCCGGCTCTCGAGGTAGTGCTTTTTTTGCGCTTGGTATGGCACCTACATGTGTGAGTGGCTTACAGAAGGGCGTAGGTGATGCCGGAAGTAACACCACAACAGGCAGGGAGTGGGCGGTTAGGGATGAACTCGTATTGGAGGTAAATTAGCAGTGAGTAGAATCAGGGCGGAAAGGACAGAATATCTGTTTTTGATATTTGGCATTAGGTGGTTCCAGACAAGCCAGCCCTTAGGCTCGAGTCGCCCTGGCTGGCGTGATTATAATATAGGCTCTGACAGATTAAGCTTTGTAGGTGGGGCTTCGCACTTTTCAGGTGTCATATAAAATCACTCGCGCAAGGTGGGGAATTTTGGCGTTCATCATCGCTGAAGTGCAGGTTTTCCCACTGTCCCCGTTCCCATTTGGCCACCAGTAGTGGTTTTCTAGTCACTTTTTGCACAGTCGTTAGACGAAAGTCCTGGTGGATCTGCTTTTCTCTTCGCCCCTTGTGCGGCCGTTCTACAAATGCGCAATACCCCCCTCCCTACAACTTTTGTCTAGCGACCGCACCTTTCAACGCTGTCTAGAACTTGTGGGCTCTTCAAGAGAAAATTGGTCTGTAGAAAAACTTCCTGACAAACTTCCTCCCCTCCTTCTCACCACACTTTAGTAGTACGCTGGCTCCTATGCTCCAATTAATGCCTACTATAAGGCCCATTCCTTCAGCTGAGGTTAGCACTTATGTTTTTATCATGTATCTACTAAGGAGTGTCAAATAAATGTGAACACCCTACGTCTCAATGAGTACCCCAGCTGAATACCTATATAATACTAATAACCCAAGCTCAACAACAGAAACAAGGAACAAAAAATACACCCAGGTTCTTGTATACCATCTTTTACAATCAATGACAGCCTTCGTCCTCTCGGTATGCCCCTTGCTAGATTGTCGAAATGGCCCGGATCTAGTAACTCCTAGCCATGTTCAAAATAGTATCCTGGGTTTCTTTCCTCAACCCCTCCACCCTTGGTATCCTTAGTAGCGCAAATTGCGATATATTCTCTCAAAAAGCGACATCGCCCGAGCCTACACAATACCTTTGGAAGCACCAGCCTCTCTGCTAACTTAATTTACCGGCATTCCGGTATCATGGAGGCGAGCTAAATAGTCTTGCTCCTGGGGGAAGGGTGATGCTGTAGGGGTGGAAAGTCTGTCGTACTATTTTGGCTTGGTTACAACCCAAGGTGTTCACGTGTATTTGACATTGGGGGGTAGCAAGTGAGGATCCGTGATTCGAGCCACTGGCTCGTGCCAAACTAAAATAGCAGGAGGGAGGGTGGGCAGAGGGAGGCGACGAACGATACACCAAATATCTGGTGGCAAACGTCAAATTCGGCAAGATTGTTCACTGTTCACCTATTTGTTTTCCCTCTACTATTATCTGCCCCTCTTGATGTAAAATGCAGCTATAGCGTGCCGGTAGCTGCGAGAGCATTCCGCATGTATCTACACCATTATAGACAGCTTCCAAAGTCCCAAGAGACACAGCAGGTCGAGCATGCTCTCACGCAAAAACAACGCCCTCGGTCCACAACAGCCCCCACCCGAACCTCCCAAGAGTGATATACCATGATCGTAGCTCACGCCCACTGTCTATTCCAAGAACCTATGTAAAGGAGAAAAAAAACCCCCCGACCAATGCCCAAAAAACCTACACAATTGCACCCGCAGAAGGAGAGAGAAAGAGGAAGAAAAAAAAAAGTAGTCCAGAACCCCACCCTTCACGCCTCCGCACTATCTAGTCCTCCCTTCCCGGTGCTAGCGATTGCCCCTGGCCCCTTGACTTTCTTGAGCTTTTCTTCAAACCTTTCGAATTCGCGGACAGCTACTTCTTCTTCTGGGTCCATTATTTGCTCGACTGACTGGACTTCTTCGATCTATTTTTTATGGTTAGAAAGGGAAGGGGTGTATAAGTGAGAGGGAGATGGAAGGAAAGAGGAGGGGTACATAATGCATAAGCATAGACTCAATCCCATTCTTTAAAGTTACTGTCGAAGAATCGCATGTTCTACAGGCGCCCCTAAGTTTCAACATAACGACGCCATTCTCGAAGCCGCGGTATTCGATATCTCCGCCGTCTGTTCATACATGTAAACCACTCCCAGTCCACTCATACTCAAAGAACAAAGGAATACTCACCCTCTTGAATCGCCGGCCGGATCCTCGTCTCCAACAACTCCTTAATCATTCCAACCACCTCTGAATCTCCCTCCTCCCTCTTAGTATCGCTGCTCTCCATAGTGCCCTCAAGCACAACCGGCTCCCCACTATTCAACGCTTCAGTGATAAGGCTATAAACCTCCACCTTCAAGAGGGCCCACTGCGTCTCCTCATCCTTGGTAATAGTGATAAAGTCCGGCCCATAGAACACACTGCGGACTCCATCGACAGCAAACAACTTCCGAGCAAGCGGGGAATTGTGGGTCTCGCGGCCGTCAATGTACTCCTGCGACTGGCAGCCCTCCGGTAGGACCGGGAGGCCAGGAATAAATTTCAGCGCGGACGGATTGGGCGTCGACTCGGTCTGGATGAAGAGTGTGCGCTTGGGGGCTCGGAGGATGTGGGTTGTGCGTGGGACAGTGGGGCGGTAGAGGGTGTGAAATTGGCGCACGGGTGGGAGGAGGACAAAGCGAGGTCGGGACTGGAGGAATAGTCTCGTGAGAAGTTTTCGTGAAGACATGCTCGTTTGTTCGTTCGTTTCGGAGGTAGTAAGTGGTGGTGAACCTAGTTAGTCCAGTATGTTAGAGAGAAGTGAGAAAGAAGGGTTGCAGGGAATGACGAAATTTGTAAGCGGTGGCAACCGGCTGCTCATGAGCTTTGGCCACCAACAGACCCCACATGAACTCTTCAACCACACAGCATGGCAGTGTGCGGAATTTGTCGAGAGGCGGAGTCGAAATATAAATGCCCTGCTTGTAAAGTTCCATAGTATGTCCCTCAGTCTAATCCCCCCCTCCCCTCCGAAATTAGCCACACACTGACAGATATAGCTGCTCCCTCGCCTGCTACAAACCGCACAAAGCCGAACATGAAGCAAATCCTTTACCACCACCACCGCCAGAACCTTCTGCCGCTACTACCACCATTCCCGAAGCAGGACCCGAAGACAAAGACCCTTTTGCTCCACTGTTGGCCACACCTTTAACCCCCGCACTCCGACAGCACCTCCTCTCAATTCACGCCGCAACCCAAAAGCCCACATACAATTCTAACTCAAACTACCGTGGTCGCGGCAGTAGGGGTAGAGGAAGAGGTAGGGTAGACGGGGGGGGAGGGCGCGAAACCCACGAGCGAGAATGGACTGAAGAGCAGGGGACTAAAGCCGCTATCGAAAGGCTCCGGAAGCTCCGGGAGGGGGGTAATGAAGAAATTGAGGAATTCGTACAGATGGTGGTTGGCTTGGTAGAGGAGGAGAAGGGCGACGCTCTTGGATAGAGGTGAAGCTGGGTGCGCGCGTTGGCCGGTTTGAAGGGAGATTTCGTATTATATGTATTGTGGAGGTTTTCTTCTTCCCCCACCTTCTCTGGTGGTATATATCATACCCCATCGCGCAGCTTATTCCCCCCAGGCCTCCGGACCGAGCCTGAGGGGGAGCATAACCGCAGCCCACCATAGCGATTTTTTTTGAGAGGCAGAGGACTACTTGGCTTGCTATCAAGTATTAGAGGCGTAGTATTGGATGAACAGCTGCTGGCTCAAGCATTCATATACCCCCTCCACTTCACCTCCAGGGGTGCACAATACTCATGAGCAGCCCTAACAAAAACACCACATTCTTACGAGTGATACCAAATCGCATTACCCACATAAAGTTACTCCGTAAGATAGCAACAGAATCCAGATCTCAAAGCACCCATCGAAGCAATCCTAAAGGATATCTACTTGTATCACTTTTGGAAACTACAGCGGCACGGCTCTCACTAGCAGTAAAAGCGGCAGAAATAATCTCACCCGATAAACAAGATCTCATGTGATATTGCTAAAAATTCCGAGGAGGGATTGCTCCCTGGAACGAATGTTTTTTGCTTCATGATTCCTCTAGTTCTTGCGGTGGCCTCACAGCGACTACCCACAGTATCGCACCTGGATCATTGGTCTCTAAGGGAAAACCCAACTACAGTACCCTGAGGTCCTATACCATCAAGAACATAATCCCGTACTAGTACAATGCTGGGCCCGTCCCCCGGATATCATACATATCATACGTCATTAAATTTTGAATTTGTGGCATATTAAGATAGTTAAGCAAAAAGAAGCAAAAATTCAACCGGCCAAGACCGGAATAGGAGGCATCAGACGAGTGCCCGAGGGATCCTAAATGTGCCGCCGGTACCCATGGAAGGCCTGCGCCTGTCGATAACAGAAGAGGATCGCGGAACAGTGTCCTTGGCCTACGATAGTCTCACCCAGGGCATTATGTCCGATTTTTAAGTCGGGCGCCACGAATGCATGTACTGCACTGTGCTGTACCGCAGCCGAGCCTAGCTATTTCCTCTTAATCACTAAATCCCACTCGAGCAGGTTTAACTCAACACAGAGGCAAAGGGCCGAGTACAACAGGCAATATTCAACTCCGTTATATTATTCACAAGAACCTATCTAGCCCCCTCGCCCATCTCTGAATTCCCTCCTTCCCATACCAGACCATTCCCACTCCGTCTCGAATCCATTTCTACCCCAACTATCTACAATTTCCAGCCTTGGGTTGAAAACAACAGACGCTGAATAAAGGTTAGAGAAAAAAAAGAAAGAAAAAACCAAAGTGAAGGAGAGAAGCGAAACAGAAACAAGAGCGGCGCTAATCCTAGGATATCGGCCGTTTTGAAGGAACCCGCGAGCCAAAGGGATGAGAATTAAAGACATTTACTCGTGAAAGCTTAGGCGAGGAGTGGAAGGAGAGGAAAGATAGAATGTACTTTCAAAAAAGACCCAGCTTTTTTTCCCCAGAAAAAAAGCAGCGCATCCACCAGCCGAGTCAAGAACGGAGAGCTCGAGATACAAGAAATAAATAAGAGAGCCACCGCCCTTATCCTCCGGCAACCAGCCGGCTAACAACCATTTAGCACCGTAAAAGAAACAAAACATCCGCCTTAGTTACCAAATATTAATGCACACACGCACGCAGCTAATTGAGAAAACCAGGCCTTTCGCCAATGACATGGCATAGTCTTCTATTACATGGGTTTGCTTCCGTCATAACTTGTTCCCCCTGCTGCTGGTGCTGTTGGCTAGTATCCGAGCCATTGCTCTGCTATTCTTGGGGAAACCCGGCAGAGTTTTTAGGCTCCTCCCATGCACCCATTGCCCCTTGAGCTCCACCGTTCTGCTGCTGCTGGGCCATTATGCTCTGTCTGAAGGGGTTTGTCACACTTGCGCCTGTTGCATTGGCAGGCACTGTCAATCCAGTTCCGGCGCTCGACACACTTCTTGCAAAGGGATTAGTCCCTGTGGGCATTGAGCGTACTGTGGGCTGTGCCGATATTGGCATTGCCTGAGGGTATGCAGATGTGGACTGCGTTGAAATAGGATATGCGGAGGGGGGAGAAGTCGGAGACAAATTAGTGGGTGATGCTTGTCTCGCGAACGGGTTTGTAGATTTGGGCTGCGCGACCGCGGGGGGTGATGTTGCATAGAGAGATGGAGCCGTTGAGACAGACCCGGTCATCATCATGGATTGCCGGAATGGGTTGGTATCTGTCGCACCAGTGACTACAGGAGAAAGAGACTGTTGCTGCTGCTGAGGTTGTTGCTGGGGCTGCTGGTAGCTGGGCTGCTGAATGGGTTGGGTAAATCGTTGCGGGATTGCAGATATAAGGGGGGCAGTTACAGCATTTTGATCTGGTGGAGTATAGCCTCCAAAACCCGTCCCGGTAAAGTTCGTCTGTATATTTTGAGGCGGTTGCTGTATGGCCGGCAGGTTGTTTGTTTGGATAATTGAGGGAAGAGGTTGTTGCTGGGCAACTTGATTGTAGGGGTTCTGTGCTTGGTAACCAGTTCCGAACCCGGGCCCGGGTCCTGTCTGTGTAGGGAACTGTTGCGAAGGCGCCACAAAAGGTTGTTGGGGCACAGACTGCTGCTGCATTTGAATACCGAACGCAGCGTCTACCTGGGCTTGCTGAGTAAATTGGTTTTGAGGTTGAGGCATCTGTATTTGTTGCCCATTGGTGGGCTGATTGCCAAACATGGGAGTCTGCTCCGACTCAATTGACTCAAAGAAATCGATGAGATCTGGGGCGACAGGCTTAGGTTGGGCTTGCTCGGGCGCTGGGTTGGCAGGAGTGGGGCTTGGGAAGCGTTGCGCTGCTGAAGTTTTGGATTGTTGCCCTGGTGGTGGTGATTTTGGCTTGGTAGTAAGTATAGGTTTCCCACTCTTCTTCGCTTCTTGCTGAGCGAGATACTGCCGTCTATTGACATCAAAATCTGGATCATGAAGATATTCTTCCAACGAAGATGTGAGACTGGTTGGTGCGTGCTTTAAGTTGGGAATCTGAAGGCGGGTCGCCGTTTCTACTCCTCTAGCCTGCTGCAAATATTCGACAACGTCAGCTGTTTGTTTGGTGAATGTCTTGTAGATCTCTAAGGCCCTCTCGGCGTCATAACGCGACATTTCGAAATAATGTTCTGATAGCATATTAGTTAAGAAAATATCTAAAGGAGGATCTTAAAGGAAAGCGCACCAAGAACATTGATGACACCTTCATTTACAACATGGAATAGAACTAAAAGGTCCATAACCAACAATCGGAAGGCCAGAAGAGAAATTTCATTGTCGACGTCATCATCGAGAAACTATACAGGATTGTCTTGTCAGTCTACCAAATATTATCGAAAGAAACATGAAACCCAGTAGAAATACTGCACAGAAAGGTGATAATCCTACCGTACACTTCAATAGCGCCCTGATTTGAGTTTGGACACACTCCACCTCTCTCAAAAGTCCCTTCTCAATGCTCAACTTCCTAAGTCTTCCCTCACCGCTACGAACGTAGTCGGTCCTCACATCCCCATATGTTCTGGCCCTCTCCAATAGGTACTGTGAGTAGTGACGGATGTTTCTCCCTTGCTCCTGGGCTACAATGCGTAAAATAGTTAGGGCCCGACACCCGACACCACAAGGATTGTAGATCGATTGGAAAATATTCTTACCATCCGAATAATGACTGACAGTTATCAATCGGGGGTGCTTGCGAAGATAGCGGAGGGTCACTTCTCGTTCCCCTTCACGTATCATTAGATGAACAATGATGAGCGACTTGAAAACAATCTGTGTAGATGTGGGTTAGCCTGGGGATATGATCTGCTAAGTACGGGAGGCCAACCGTCCATGTTTGGTCTTTAACTCTATTATTGAGCGCTCGAAAGACTTCAGCAATTCCGGCTTCTCCCGCATGAGTCGCGATAAGGATGTGTTCAACATATTTCGATTTTGGAGCCGCAAGCTTGACTTTGGTGGCACCCTATTGACTCCAGTCAGAAGCAGTCCTGGATTGCTCCAATCTTCCCCACCATCCACCCCAGCCTAATCCCACCAAGACTCAAACCACTAACACAATCTAACGGAGCTTAACACATGCCTTCACCGATTTCTCAAAAGAAGCCGCCATGGAGCCGCTTCCGTTAGCCTCGACGTCCTTACGTCGACGTCCCAAAAAATTTATCCTCCCCACCTTGATATCGTCGAGCGGGAGACTCGCAACTAAGCGGAGACTTCTTGCCGGAGGTTCCGCCTTTTCTCTCTGGGAGTATTGCTACCCTTGGTTCTTGCTTTTGTTTTTCTAGAAGGTTAATGCACTCCTATTTGTCAAGATCACCTAGTTGTTTGCTTTTTGTTTTTTTTTCGGTCGGTAGGGAGAGGTTGTGTTTCGGATGTAAACTCGGGAAGGTTCTGGAGAGCTCACTCGGCAGACCAAAGAGGAAAAGGAATGGGGAAAATGGAGAAAGCTAGTGATGATCTACCAACAGCGGGTGGTGGATTCAATCACTCAGGTAGCGAGTATGTGCAATAGAGCTTGATCCGTTCGTTGTTACTGTTCCCTCTCTTTTAGAGTTAGTGGGGAGGAGACAGATGTGGCAGATCTCAGTTCGCGGGAAACCGGCACTCCTGAGGCTCTTTTGACAGGCTTGACGACAGCAGGGACTCTTCTTTGGCGATGCTGCACGGGCGACGGATTTTCGTGCTCCGATGGAGTATGGACCTGCCCGGGTATGCGTGAGGGTTGGGTTGGGGTTGGGGGGAGTGTATGTGTAGGTATTGGAGGATTGCTACGACAGGGGGGAGGTTTTTATTCTTTTTCCGCCGGGAGAAAGACCTTCAACTCGATAAACTTTGCCCTTTTCCCCTTCTCGTCTCAGCTAAAGGGCAGCAGATAGCATAGGTGAAGGCTGTGAGGTTGGGGTAGTGGTATCAATTAAAACGTTAAGAAATTGATAGGAGAAGATGTGGGAGCAAAGTGAACACGAGATTTAGGATGAGAAAGAAAGCAGAAGCAGAGCGAGGTTCAGATGGGGGAAGAAAGGGCCCTCCACCAGTTGGGGGCAGTGATGATAGGTTTTTTGAGCGTTTACTGCTCGCGATGATTTGATTGATTTGATTTGATTGATCGATTGATTGGAGATTTATTGACGGATTCCGAGTCGTCCACCCTCCCATGCCGGTTGCAGCTTGCACTGTTGTCAATTGTGGCTGGTGAGCGGAGAGAGGGGAATCTCAAGTGGCAAAAAAAATACAGAAATGGAAGCACAGGCAAGGATAATGTGGCTGTGCACATTTCTTATGGCACGGGCTTTACCATTTTGATTAGAGTATCATAATATCATACCGGTACCGGTAGAGAAAATTGCCCAACAGATGATAGAGAAGTTAACAAACCAACAAACCGAAGCTAGCTGCCATAGAATATCTAACCTATGAAGATAAAGTAAACAAAGATGATGTCTCGCGCGAGATGGACCAGAAATCTGTTCCATCTCTAAATAGTTTTTCTTTTCTTTTTTGCAAAAAAAAAGAATATTGCCAGAGAGTCCAAGACAAAAAGTGTATCTTCCATCTCATCTCTCTCCTTAAATTCTCTGCGAGTGCAAGTTTTTTCTCTCGCAATTGATATACTGAGCCAAAGGATTTCTCGCCTAGGACTCCACCTGCTCTGCGAAAATAAGATCCTGATGAGGGCATGAGAAGAACATTCACACTATGAAGGCATAACAAGCATATAAAAATATACTGGAGATAGAGGGATAGGAACTAGGAATAGTTAAAGGAAATAAATGATACAATTCCGCTACTCCTCCATTCCTGCTATTTAAGATATCGGTGAACATCCAAAATATTCGAACAAAAAAAAAACCAAAGTTGAAATTTTATCCTTCCATGTTTCAAGATCAGAGATGCTTTTAGCGTCCGATTGTTTAACAAGGTAAGGTGTGCTCGAACGCCCATATCATGATTCCCCCATGGCCATCTGAATCAACCCTTGAGCCAGCCTGCGAGTGCAGGCGGAGAGCGCGATCGAAACAACCAGGGGTAACCGATCATAGGCTGCACGCTAAGTTTTCTTCATCTAAAAGAGGGGTAATTGTCAGCAATTGATCATATTCATAGAATCGCGGAAGTTTGCACTCACTTGATAAAACTTGGAAGGATGGGGTGGAAGCGTGGCTCCGCGGGTCCCTTTTATACCCGGTAACTCTGGAAGCGCTTAGTCATCCACATGCCAAAAAGCCCCTTACAATCAAATGCCAAGGTAGTACAGTCTAGTGCGGCGGGGCCGGAGGATGTCTTCCTGCTTGACCCTCGAGCGACCCCCACTGTGTCGAATTGTCATTTACCAAGATGTCACCACAGATTGCTCTTTCGCGGATATGCTTTCAGTACCGAATGCACATATTTACGAAGGGTTTCCGTTTGATATCATCTTCCCGTTACATCCAGACGAGCTTGCCAAATTCCACATGCGATATCTGGCACGAGAAGTCTGTCCCAAGATGCCGACAATTTTCAACTGAAAAAACGACCCCCGAGAACAGTAAAGAAGGCCCACTTCAAGAAGAAGAGACTGCGCTATCTGGATCCGAATTCCCCGCCTCGGAAAGCACCGCTTCATTAGAAGCTGTCTCAGCCTCAGAACCTCCTTCGTCCGAAGTTGCCTCTAAACAAACTGCTTTCGCACCCGAAATTTCACCCAAGGAAGCCACCCCCACCTTGGGGGCTACCTCTACCCCAGAAACCGCTCTACCCGCGGAACTTCCGCTGTTAAATGGGACACGATTGGATGAGACATCGTCGAGCGAAACTCCATCGAGTAAACTACCTTCCACGATTACAAACGCTAGCGATTTCCTAGCTAGCCGGCGTTTCTTAGATGAAGATGCAAACAGAGAGGCTTCCCCCCGGCCTATTGATACCAAGGCTAGGGGGAAGGAAATCCTGAAAAACTATAGAGTTCTGCTGAGAGATACTGAAGTTGAGGTCGATCTCGACGAAGTCATGAAAGTAGCAACCACTGAGCCGCCGCCTCCCCCTCCAAAACCACCTATGCCATCCGAGCTCCTTCCACCCCATCTCCTGGATGCTGGAATGAAGTGTGATTTGCCCCTCCCTTTTGCACCAAAGGAACATACAACTTACAGTTTGCAATAGTCGAATTTCCTACGGCAACTCACCGAGCAGCAGATATCGGCAAAGAACTCCTAGACAAACAGGTTGTGCTTCATGGATACTTTGGCGCTGTGCGGAAGACTGCGAAACATCTCTATTTTTCTTCCTTCTACGACTATTACTCTAACCCCCCACGCCCACTAAAGGTGGTTTCCCTCATTGATTCTTCATCGCCTCAAATTACCAAAGCTGCCCATCAAATACTTGGGTCCCTCCATCGGTTTACACCTGTAGCTCTCCGAGCATCAGTATACAAGTGTGCACCTTCAAAATCCCCAGAAAAAAGGAAATTCGACGAGGAAGTTGAGCTCCGAGTCAAAGAAGTTATCCCGCTCAATTCGGTGTCAGAAAACCTGATCTATAATGAAGGGACAATTTTTCCGCCCGAGAATCGTTACCTACAACTCAGGACTAACAAGCAGCTTTATGCAGCCTTGCGCCTTCGCTCACGTACGGCGTCTGAGTGCCGAAGTTTTTTTGAGAAGAACGATTTTCTTGAAATTGAGACACCGTTATTGTTTAAATCTACCCCTGAAGGTGCCCGAGAATTCTTTGTACCAACGAGGAAGGGAGACGCCATATGTTACGCTTTGCCCCAGTCGCCTCAACAATATAAGCAAATTTTGATGGCCAGCGGTGTTCCTCGTTACTACCAGCTTGCTAAATGTTTCAGGGACGAAGATTTGAGAACAGATCGACAACCAGAATTTACCCAACTTGATATGGAAATGTCATTTGCCACGTCGAACGATGTGATGGATATGGTTGAACGGCTGATCATAAGTATATGGAGCAATGTCTTGGGTGTTGGTATAGATCCTGGGTTCAAACGAGTGCCATATTGGTGGACAATGAAGAATTACGGCACGGATAAACCTGACTTCAGATATGCGAATCATAGAGTAAGCTTGATACTCTCTCTATCTTATTTTATTCTACTAACTAAAAAACAGATTAAAAGCCTCCATGAAGTTCTTCCACACCTAACTAAGGCAGACAGATCTGTGGAAGGGTTTTTGTTTTGCGGAAACACACCCAAATACAACATAGATCAAGCTACGGAGCTTCTGGATGAGTTCAAGAAAGAAAATCCGAGTGTAAGAGAGGATAATTATGTGGCATATATCGTCGGTTCTGGAAACGAAACTCAAGCCTACATCGAAGGAGGGATGGAACTATGGCACGAGGCTGACCTAGCTAATATCCACGCGGCGCTATGGGTGCGCCGACCCGGCACAATAGTTATAATTAAAGAGCGCCGTGGCTATTACTCCGTAGACACCCTCTCTCTCCCTCCTCCTCGCCACGCTCCATGCAAACCAGCGCTAACTCTGCTAGGGTGGGAATACCAAACTCGGTCTTCTGAGAACCGCGCTTCTAAACAAGGCCATCGAAAAACGGCTCCTGCAAGGCCGATGTGATCATGCATTTGTCTGGGTCGTCGACTTCCCCCTCTTCTCTCCAACCAGCGCCGATGAGCCTAATCAGCCCGGCACAGCCCCCTTCTCATCAACCCACCATCCTTTCACGGCCCCTGTCGCGGAAGACATCCAACTCCTGAAGTCATCACCGTACCGTGTACGCGCCGAGCACTACGACCTAATCGTTAACGGAATAGAACTCGGCGGGGGCAGCAGGCGTATCCACGAGGCGGCGCTACAGAAATACATACTCGAGAAAGTGCTCAAGATGTCTCAGGACAAACTTCAGCAATTCGACCACTTACTAGAGACCCTCGATAGTGGGTGTCCTCCGCACGCGGGTATCGCTCTGGGCTTCGATAGGTTGATTGCTGTGATGATGGGTCGCAATAGCATTCGGGACGTCATCGCATTCCCAAAGAATGCTAAGGGTGCGGACGTGATGGTTGGGTCGCCGAGTGTGATTCCGGATGAGGAGTTGCGGGCATATGGGCTTCGGAGGAGCCGAACCCGTTAGGCTATAGGGAATTGGGGTGGGGGGTAGCTACTTATGTATATATACTCGCTGTGCGCTCTCCAGATTACAATTAGGGTAGAGGGGATTAGATTTTAGAGAGGGGTCCGTCTCCCTATCATAGAATCTCACTCGATGGTACTCTACATCTCTGGCAGACGGAATTTGTGTAGTGGGGGGGGACAACCAACAAGGGGGAACAAAAGGTAGACCAAGTTTGACCTCTGCCGCCAGATCTTTGGTCTATTGTTTGCTTTCCCCACTATTCGTTGTCCCCTTACTATGCTTTGGCTTGAGCTCCTATCAGGCTGCCTGCCAGGGGTGGGATCGTGGCACTCATCCTCCTAGCCACTTGGCTTAATCTACCGGCGGAAACCCCCCACAGTCATACCTCAAAAACCCGAATCTATCCATTCATCTTCACGAAAAGACCCCACCCCAATCACCCATCCCCCTAAAACATACACTTGCCCCGGGAACACAAACCACTTTCCCCCATCAACGACCTCAGTCCCTCCTAGGAGCAGCCACTGCATCGTCACCCAATCTCTATCTAAACGTGCCCCCAAATATGCCTACACGAACAAGAAGTATTATGCGTGAGTCGGGTCCACTCAAGTCCACTCAAGTCCTAAATGCCCCACATCCCCGCCAAGCAACGTCAGAGCCTATATTTCACCGACCGCCTATATCAGAGTATGATACCGGTATCCAGCATTGTCCTACGATACTATACCATGTAATGCGAAAAACCATCTTATGCGCCCCCTCCCACTTATCCCGGACACCGGAAAGCCTCTATAACACCTGCTGGTATTATAGCTGTTTGCTGGTAGTTCATTTGCTGGAAAAACGGCTTAGATGGTAGCCCACACTCCCTTACTGGCCCCGTAGTGTACTCTGCATATGCTGCAATACGTACAATTCACAAGTGCATGTCATACCTGCCCTATCATATCGCTTCACCGTCATTATAATTGAGCTCCGGCCTGGCACCCCTCCTGATCACTCGCGCAGAACAATCACCAGGAATACGAAAACTGCCCTCGAAAACCACTTTATCATACTTTCAGGAAGAAAAAAAGCATCATCATCATCGTCCGGGCAGAGTGTTTAGCCCTTTTTGCTCGCTCACTCATTCGCTTTCCCATCTCGGGGACTAGAAACGGAATATATACAGCCAATCTTCGAATCTTTGCATCATAGGAATAGATGAGAGAGAGACGTGGGTATCGTTCATATCATAACTTTGAAGGGGGTATAAAAAAGCGAGGACACAGAAAGAAAGGGAAGGGGAAATGGTTGAGGGGGGGATGATGAAAAGGGAGAAAGCATAATAAACATCGCTTGTGAAAAAGCAGATTAAATTATGCGGGAACGGTACATGCCATCTGCTTAGAAACGTCGACGAAATAAACTTTTCCTCTTTTTGCGCCCCCCCGCGTCTCCAGAACATGAAATACCAAATAAATAATAAATAAATAAACCGAGCCAACAAAGCCCATCTATGCCTGCCGCCAAACAAAACAGAAAAATGTGAGCACAACCCGCTACATCCACGTTACGAAGCTCCAACTCCAACGCCGAAAGTCCCCTGGTTCACCTGTGCTTCGGAGGACCTTGTTCCAGCCCCGGTTGATCCTCCTGTGCTCCTTCCCCTTTCTCGCATTCGCCTTCCCTCCATTAGGCCTCTTAGACCCCGTTTCTGCAGACCGATCACGCTACTAACCCCACCTCTCCATTCGTCCCCTGTGCCACCAAGGTTTTCCACT
>Ga0307510_10000913_pt1 | contig 31217 bp, 26 predicted proteins | sample 12_EM_MG_FD_207224 | JGI IMG/M metagenome (GOLD analysis project Ga0307510, IMG submission 207224) | Populus trichocarpa ectomycorrhiza microbial communities from riparian zone in the Pacific Northwest, United States - 12_EM | ecosystem: Host-associated > Plants > Roots > Unclassified | place... | reverse complement strand
AGCTGGAGTCGCTTAGGAATCCTAGTTGTTACAATCCACCCAGTTTTCGTTTTACTCCCTACCCCAAGCAACCTCAGGACCCATTGTACCTCCCGCACCAACCACACAGATCCCTCAGAATATATCCCAACCAATAGCACCACCATTGATACCTCCCAGAGCACGCACACCCATGCTACCCACCACCTTCAGCCAAGCAATACCAGCGATCCCGATCACGTGGCCTACTCACACACACCACCATTCCTCCATGGAATACTTCACGGAACCCACACCAGTGATCACAGATCCCGCTACAGATAGCAATGGAGATAGTCCCATGAGGGACCACAGTCCTAGCCCACCACATACGCCATACCAGCCCAGACCATCCAGCTCTAATGTCTATGAGTTAGAAGCCAACGAGCAGCCTTCACCACCATGGAAAGCATGGCTTAGTCAGCCATCCCCGCCTACCAGTATAACCCGGCCCGTCTCCCCGAGCAGCGAAGTCTCAGCATCTAAACGCCAACGTCATGACGATGGGAGTTACACCCCCATTACGTCACCAGCCACATCCCCGATATCCCCAGCAAGCCCTAGCACCCAAGCCACTCCTGATTACCAAAGCCTACCAAGTCCCCGGTCTGTGGGAACTGATCCCGATCCAAATACGGAGTCACCTCCTATGATGATAGAGTAAGCAAACTCTCATCAAAGTGGATTACCAAAAGCGGACACATATGTGATCCGATACTCGTTCGCTTACGCGCCCTTCGTATCGTCATCTCCCGGCCCCCGAATTGGAGCATATCAACGCATCTACTGTATCTCTGTCCTGACTCATTTCCAGACTCGATATGACTCGTACTTACTGCGCACATCACGTATTCTCTGACTCCTACTTACTTGACTCATTCCCAAGTGATCCCTGTATTAGTTTCGACTCATACTTAGCTATAGTAAGCGTAGCACAGCCTCAGACTCCTCATGTATATAAACCAGCCATTAGTTACAAGTCAAAGCTCTAAGCTTGACTTGGTTTCCAATCCAAACATCTTGAAAGTCTTCACTCTACCATTCAACTTCCCTCTCCCCTTCATAAATCCCTCTCAGGTCTTTGACATTGTCAAAGACACTCTAGTCATCGTTACTTGTCACCACCACTTCGTGCAAGTCGCACCTTAAAGGTCCTTGGGCCTTAACACTAGTAGTACTTAGTCATAGCATGTATCTGGCTTACTACGTTGTGATTAGTCGTACTTGTATGACTAGTATAAAAAGAGGCTCACTGCTGTCCCTAAGACGGCAAGTTGAATCTCCTGTCAATTCAACTCCCTTTCTCTTCTCTTACATTTCACTATAAGTGGGCACTAGGACGTCACTCTAGTGTGGGAACCACTTCTTTCATATCGACTACAACTTGGCACCAAGCTATCCACATGACATACCACCAAGTTAGGACAGCTCATCTGAACCAACACTGAATCAGTGTTGCCCTTACATTGTGGCGGTGACAATCCTTCAGGAGAGTGTACGCGAGCACGACATCTTGCTTATCAGTGGGGTCAAGCACATGGTTGATATGCATATCAGTTAGCCCAGTATCCTTGAAATGCTTGCGAATCAGTGAGCGCGTGAGGTGGACATTGCGAACAACACTGCCATTCTCGCGAAGAATAGCATTGCGGAGCCGTTTGAATACATGCTTGTAGTCCTTATCTGCGGTGATGTCATCGGGTCCAACAAAGTAGTCCATTAAATCAAGATGGACAAGCTGATCATAGATAGGTGATAACGGGGCAAGGGGCACAACATAGCACAAGTTCGCCAAGGCCTTTCCACAACGAGATTCCCCATCCGATGCCAAAGATATCACTCAAAGTTTTGTCAGGTTTTGCTTGTTATTTGTGGCATCGACAACAACCTTTAGCAATGTGGTGTGATCTATTGCGGTCTCACGCTTACAGCTTCCAGAGATGAGCATGGGGCGCGCACTGTGAAGCCATAGCACAGGACTTAGAACGCCTATCGCACCAACTGTTGCCTATCAAACTGGAAGCATGGCATGTTAGTTTATCAATGGACGTGGATAAAAGAAGATGTTCGACATCCAGAATGCCAGAAACATCGACACGCACCTCATGTGCCAAATGAATATCCCTGTGCTGCACTTCCTCCCACAATGTTTGTAAATCCTCTTTGTTTGTGAACTCCAGGCTGGTATCCTGTCTGTGCTCACAGCACAACCCAAGGACCTTGTTTGTCTTGTCATCCCAACGCGGGCGCTTTTCCACTGAGATCTTGTCAAACATTATCACAGCATGAAGCATCCTTTGTGTGGATGCCCCAAGAATATCACAGATGTCCTTGAAACTTGCAGCGATGTTAGATTCCACCTCACCCAATGTAGGGAAGGAAGGTGATGCGATGATATAGGGTATAATGGTGCGTCTCCGGATCGTAGAAGCTGCAGGTGTCCCAAAAATGCGGTGGGCAACATCTGCTACCCGCGCGCTGCCAAGGAATAAGAACAACAATGCTTGTAAGTCCTCCATTTCATCAAATCCCTTTGGGTGGTACATTCCTTCTGCAGCTGCCTTGACCAGATCAAGGATTGTGTGAACTCTAGTGCCACAACGGAAGCCTGCACGCAGGACACGGTCAATGCGAGGGATGCGCTGCAATGAAATTGCTAGCAACAACTGCTTGTGCAGATTGATAACGCCTTCTTTTCTGACCAGGGTTTTCAGGTCATTTAGACGACAAAGGCGAAGAGAATCCATTGCTTGTGCCTTCCGGTGTACAATGTCAATAAGCCCACCAATACCATGGAATACAAGTGTTGTGTTCTCATGTATCCCATTGGTAAACCTTGCAACAATCCCCTGAACAACTTCATTGCTCCTCAGCTCATCACATTGCTTGCATCGGTCCTTTCTTCCAACAATGCCAGTGCATGAGTGTGAGATGAGGAAAAACCCGTCGCAGCGCCCACTGTAATCCCAGGGCAATGGAAGGGTGGTATGGAGTGCAAATGGATATGATGTGTGGGCCTGCTGGCCCCGAGGAAAGTGGAGTTGGTATCCGGGGCATCGTTTAGTAGGTGCATTGGGAGCTTGCTGATTCTTAAGGCTGGCAACAACTTTCTGCGTCTCAGATTGAAAATCGTCATCATCAGAGATGATAGTAATGTCGGGATGGTATATGCTTGTGCCGCTGCCATGAAAGTCCTCAGACTTGGAGAACGTAGTGATTTCATCAGATTTGCTTGCATCAGGAAGGACTGACAAGTCTCCAGCCCCTTCCAGCACTGCACAAATGCTAACGCCATGTGCATTGGGTTCTGACGATGCTGTTCTTGTCACATGAGACCCAGAAAGCGGAGTGCCAGTAACTGATTCCATCGCGTATGCAATAACAGGAGCTGGAATAGGAATGGTTGGAGAGATGAAGATGTTTGGTTGCTTTGTGAAGAAAGATAGAATCCCCTTCTGGGATTGCTGGTGCGCATTAGCTTTTTCCTTCTTCTTGAGATTTTGTTTGCATGCTTTGCTGACCCCGGGTTTGTGTTGCTTCACTAGGTTCTGTTTCCCACCCATGCCCACTTTGATGAGTTTGCCACAATCTGGGCATTGCACCTTTCCATTGACAACAGTGAGGTTCTGATAGGGTCCCTAACAACCAGTAAGCATCTACTATCTCTGGGTCTATTGTGGACATACCATCGCGTCAACACCACTAGCCTGAGCCTTGTCAGTCTCATAGATCTCATCGATCTCATCTCCCGGTTCTGACATACGCCCCACAGTGCACAACGTAGTTTTGGAGGTGAAGATAATGCAAGTTGAATACAGTGTAAGGTGTACATGCACACTGGGCTCAGAACGAGCCCTGCTCTTCATTTCCTATGTTGTCTGATCGTTGATCGTCGCCCTCCTCTTGCCCGGTGAGCCTCCCGCCACTACTATACTAGGAAAGGCCCGTTGCACTCTGCACTCTCTTGTTATCCTCATTAAGCCTCATGAACAACTGCCATGCTTGCCGCCGGACTGAGGAGTGCCCGCGGCGCTCTCCATTCTCTACTCCCCTCATTAGGGCTTACTGCCGTTCTTGCTGCCACATCTCCATTCCCCCCCATCTCTCCATTCCTCCCTTGTCGCTTAGCTCTTGTTCTCCCTTGTGCTCTATTTTGACAACGCGCCTGAACATATATGGCATAAATTCGGCCATAATGGGTGCTCCTGACCTCAAATTTCGAATTTTTGAGGGGGTCAGTTTTTGTCATTCCGTCGTCCGGGGGTGGACTAACTATCTAACCTCGGGTCCCGGGATGCCGGTCCGCGCCCCCCTTGCATTATTCAGTGCAGTACGGATACAGTCCACTGCGGCTGCGGTTGTGGATCAAACTAAGAATCCCGCACATTGATAAATATTACATCATCAACGTGGGTCCAGCTTTCTTTGCCTTGGTTCCGAGTTCTCTTTTAGAGAACGAGTTTTTATGCCGTTTTGACTCGCTGAGATTTTTGTGCCCACCGTGCGAATATTTTCCGCACTTCCGTTGCGGCTGTTGCCGAGCCGTGTTGTGTGTTGTTGTATTTGGGCCGATGCTTTGGCGGCTGTGCCGAATTTGTGTTGTGGTGCATTCCGCACTTTCGTTGCGGCCATTGCCGGGTGGGTGTTGCGTGCGTTGTCACCGAAGCCAGTGTTTTTACATGTTGCTTCACCATGTATTCAAGAATCGGGACCCCTCACAGCACTTCTGACATCTCTGGTATTGTCCTCCCCCTATCATGACATGCTCATCTCCTTCTCCCTTGGGTCCCTCCTAGCCATCTGCCTTGTGCATACACGATTTTGCACAGACCCTGAGATCATGAACGTTGTCAACACAACACTCATCCTCTGGTTTGTGCTGCCTCCGTGCGTGCCGGTGATCTTTTTCCACAAGTTCACTGTTCACATAGACGGACTGGGCTTTTTCCCTTTCTCCACTTTTCGAATGGTCACAACACTGTCTGTGGCGTTGACGTTGTAGTCAGGTGGTAGGAGGATTTCGGGGCAATCGGGGGATTTCCTCCAGCTTCGAAGAGTGGTCTTGGTGCGTTTCCAGCCCCACTTCGTTCTTGACTTTGGCTGACTCTTCTCCACAGTATCTCGTACTATGCTGTAGTCATTGTGAATAGAGGTTTCCCTCACCCAAATTTGTTGCTGCTGGACCGCAGATGCCCATTGTGCAAAGGTTTCAGGGCTTTCGGATCGATGCACGCCTCGGCCAGCCTTCGAGGGAGGCCTCATGCAAACGTTCGCAAATTTGTGGCATCATTAAGATCGATGCCGGCTCGACTAGGCCCTTGAATGCCGCAACGTACTTGTTGATGGCATTGTTTTTCATTGATAGTTCCCTCATTTCCTTTAGTGCATGCTCCTGCTCGGCATAGTCAATGAACGACCATCGGAGGTCAGATTCAAGGACGTCCCAAGCTGTTGAGTCAGTAGGCAGTAATGGTTTGCCACTTCCTACTTTGTCAGGCCAAATCAAATGGTCGCTCACGGACCTTTCTCTGTGCTGTGCACCCCAGATGACCACATGCCCCGCCCCCAGGTATAAGTGCTGCGGGGCCCACCACGGACCGCGAATGGGAGTTCGGACACATCATGCATATCGCATAGATTAGATACTGTACATGGGGTCGCTACTTTACCATAGGAACTTATAGCACACTGCGCGATCGCGCTCTCGTTTCATTTACCGTAGGCAATTATTGAATGGGCTAGCACAGCACCATACCCTAGTTTTTTGCATCCGTCCACTGGCAGTACCCCGTTTCGTGTGCCCTAAATTTACCGATGTCCCGCTCTGTTTAGTACCCTCGCGGCTCCCTTAGTTCGTATGCAGCTCGCGCGCAATACTGAGATGAGCACTTAGTTATTTCCCTACGCCTTTTTGTTACCTGCGCTCACTGTGTGTTTTACTTGCGTCCTTTGCACAGGCCCCTGCCAAACTCACACCTCCTGACTTCATGGTTTGCTACAATTCGACTCAATGTCATCAAGGCATACGGTGTGTCTAAGTAAGGAAAGAGCCCAATCCTTGCTTGGCTACGCGCATCCACCGCAGTCCATCCAGGATTTAAAAGCAGCCTGATCCGATAACGAAGTTGCCGGTGACCTCAGTTTGAGCCCCCACCGTGTTGCACACATTACTAGACCGCCCGACTCCATGCTTATCACCAAGAATGCGCTATAATGACTTCCCACCTGGTGGCTTTCAGCTGGGCGCGACGAATTGAATATGATGCCGGGAGAAGCAGCTGGAGAGCTGGACATAGAGTCATCCACCTGACGTGGCTCGAGGTGCACAAATCTCGGTGCCGAGAACGAACGGATCCCGGAGCTCGCTCACGGCTTCTCCTTAACCCTCTTAGTGGCGTCCTCGCTTACGGTACCAATGTCTCCGGGATTTACCCTACTCGAATCAGCCATTGTTAGTTAATATAAGTGTTGCAAACCTCGAGGGTCGGAAGGGTGAGTTGGTAGCGAGCGCGAGGGAGCATCCTGTGGACAAATGGGGTACTGGGTGGATACACAGGGTAGCCACTATACTACTGTAGCCCATGAAAGCTGTCTATGGCAAATGTGAGCGCTGCGCACGCTGTACTGAAAGTCCTTTCGGTAAAGTAGCAATTCTATGTACACTATCTAATCTATGCGATTCCACTGTGGCCGATCTGGCCGCCACTTCTGCGACAATAAGATCTAGTGATTACGCTCCAATTCGCACAAATTGTCACTTGCACCTACATATAGGTGACGACTCGCACAAGTTGCAAACATTGAAGCACTAGCTGCGATTCCTATTCCCAGACGTAGTCGTCAAACGGGCTCACCGGCTCGGAGTCGAGGCTCATCATGACATCCGTTCGGCTTCTCCCACGGCTGCTCCGTTTTAATGTACAGATCATGTTGTCCAGTCCGTGACAATTGATACGCCTCGCACGAAGTATCCACGGTCACTGTAGCCCGGTTGAATGGGGTATGGTTCCAACGTAACTTTGAGACCTTGCTATTGCTGTTTAGGAGGTTGTCATCGACAGTATGCGCGGAAGAAGTGGAGATGTACGTGTCTGTACCAACGGAGCCGAAATCTGTCAAAGAGCGATACATCCGTGTCGCAGCGATTGACAAGGCGATGAGAGAGGGAGGCTGAAACATCTGTGTGGCGGATGGGGATCAGAGTCTCCCTAGGTCGTAAAACCAAGAACATACAAGGTCGAGTGGAACTGGCATTTGGGACAGAATTGAGTTTAATCCGCCATGATTCGTTGGCATACAGAAAAAAAATGGAACAATACCATTCAAATCCAAGGCAATCAACACCTGCCACGTTAATTGATGGATGGTGGTGAACAAAGGCGGATATTCAAGAAGGAATTTCGGACACACCATTGGCGGGACCTCTGCAGCGGTGGCAAGGAGCAGCCACATGATACCCTGAGCCGAAAACAGCCACTAGACTGAGAGAACTACAGGCAAGACAGACGTTCGCTATCCCACCTGTTTCCAAAGGAGACGTCCTACACCGAACATGCCACCAACGTCTCCGCGAAAGCGGAGTAGACCACCGAGCATGGTGAGAAGTAAGACAATGTCAGTGATGAGAAGGATGGCGATGTTGAGTTTGCTGCTGTCCGAGTTGAATACGATGCAGCCTGGCAGAGCAGTGCTCCATGCGGCGCGGAGCTGCAGACGGTTAAGCTCAGAAGGTATTAGTTGAAGATATTTATTTACCCGTGCGACACCTGATACAATGTCAAGTTAGTGATGCATCCCCCCTTGTACGTAGGATGAGGGAGGGGAGGACTTGCTTTGGATCATGGCTGCGACATGAGTAACCCACAAACTAGCCGCAATCGCCACAACAATTTTGTTCTTGTTCCAAATTGCAACACTGGATGCCTCGATGAGGACATGGGACGAGAAAGGATTGGAGGAGACATACGTGCGAAGAACAATCAAGAGTGAGGCGGCCGCAAGGCCCACATAACCAAAGGTCTGAATTAAAGTGATTGGTGCTCTCTCCTTGAAGACCAGAACAAACCAGGGGATACTCACAGCAGTGGATGTGACCCAGACCTTAATATCGTGGCTGATCAGAGTGTGGCTGCGACAGCTCCGATATGGTGCGGACAACGCACCTGGCAGTTGATTGGAGTCGTGGTGTTCATGGCGAGCAAGTTAAGTATTTCCGCCATAAGTGTGGCCAAGCGTGTAAGGGAGTAAATCTACCCAAGCCACTGATTAGTGCGAGGCCCATGGTGAAAAGGGGCTACCGCTAACCCATATCGTCCGCCGGTAAGGGCGAACTCCTCGGATTATATCGAACTCGTAGCCAAGCGTTGTGAAGAACTCCCAACTAGACGCGGGCGTGGTTCTACGTAAGAGCGACGGGTTGATGCAGAAAAGCAGACACACAGAAAGACACCATATATGGTATGATGAAAGCTCTTCAGGACCGCTGTCGTGAGACAAGCACATCAGGCTACGAGTATTAACCACGAAAGGCGTGCGCACCGTAATCCTTCCCAATTACAAGGGGGTCGTTAAAGTTGACCATGCTGCAGTTGCAAGCAAAACGATGGGTGGATAGCTGGGAAGCAGGATTTGGGGTATCAGGATCGTCCGCGTACCGTTTGATGCCACACATCTAAATACCCCCACGTATCTGCCGCGTCGTGCTCTTCTCATACTGCGCATGGTTGTGATATGCCGTCGCCGTCGCGGGAACATTCCTGTCAGGGCCTTCAACCGGCCACATAGACTTTTATGCGGCGGCAAGCCTGAATGGGGTAACCTCTGTCGGAAGGTGCAAATCTCACCGCAACACTAGAGATTTGGACTGTGGGTTGCGTTTCAGTTTTTTTAACTCGTAAGGCACTCACAACGTGTAGTAGCGACGGAATAGATGTCCCGGTGTCAATCACGTAGCCCCGCGAGAAGCGGGACTCGGAAATCTGCCCAAAACAGGAAAAGCGCAAATTGCAGGACGTCGTGAGCGGTACATGGAGATGGAGTCAAAACACAGATGGCCACAATGAAGTAACGACAACGCAAACTTTGCTCTATAAAAGGGTGGTAAGCGGTCAACTGCATGGTCAACGACTGATTTCGAAGCATGCAATTACAGTAAGCGGTAAATTTGTGGGAGAGAGCGGTTTCCATTGTCTTGACTTGGACATTGATCGATTTACGTTATTGACGCGAGATGGCGCACAGTTTTCGCACATGGGATCTACTGATGAAACGTTACTGAAGCCTATTCACCAGCTTCGTCTTCAGAGTGAAAATTACGCGGCACAGCCCGAGATAGGATGCGACGCAGCCGATGGAACAGTATTGTATATTAGTGGGTAAACGGTAACTTAAGTTACCGGACCGTACGGTACGTAACAAGGGGGGGCTCAGCGCTCAGCGCTCACGTGCCATGCGACCTTCGGTTCGGTTTAAATTTTTTGGTTCTAAACTTGAAAACGGATATTTGTATTATGGACTCTCCACTTCTCTCCAAGTCGTGGTAGACGAACTGTTGATTGAACTTGTCATCGCGCCCCCGATCCATCCCAATTCACATGTCATGTTCCCTTGAGATAGTGTCATGGTTGCTGTCCAAAAAAAGTGAGCCCAATGATTGCTTGGCTTCACCTAGGTCGTTTTACACCTCATAACGTGGAGTCCCAAAAGCAACCAGATCCGACAATGAAGTTGTTCATAGCTCAATTTGGGCCCTTCCTCGACTGGCAGTTCGCGGCACATACTATTCGCTCGACGTCATTATTATCACGCGAACATATCTTCCCAACAAGTTTTTTCGGCACGACGCAAAGAATCAGCCCGGATAGGAACGGCAAAAGACCCAGTTTAAAGCCGGCCATGGGATTAACCGACGCGGCTTGCGGGTGCATAGCCTGAAATCTCTCCAACGTTGAGATGGCTCAGATCCTTCCGAAGTCCGCTCGCCCTTACTGTTCCACTTTCGCTTATTGGTGTTCTTGTTTACGGCACTAACGTCTCTGAGATTACTATACTGTACTCTATAAGATGTCGCTGATTAATCGATGCCTAGGATTGCACTCCAACCCGCACAAATTCTCCCCAAAATATAGATGGCGAATCGTACAAGTCACGACTATCTTACTACAGTTCCTATCCCGACATTTAGTCCCCACACGTGCTCTCCATGTTGCTATCGGGGGTTGTATCAGTGGGTCTCCCCGCATGGCCGCTCCTCCGTTTTCATATGCGGATCATGGCTCATGATAGTTTGTTTGTGACATTTGATATGGCTCGTTCGAGGTATCCGCGGTTACTTGAACTCGGTTGAATGGGGTTTGAATCCACTGTAACTTTGAGACTTTGCTCGGACTGTTCGGAGATTGTCGTCAATAGTAGGCACGAGAGAGAAGGGAAGAGTGGCATACACATCTGTGGTATTGGAGGCAAAGTCTGTCAGTGAGCGATGCATCCGTTGTGCAACGATTGATACCGTGACTAGGGAAGGGAGCTGAAACATCTGTGTTGTCGGTGGGTTTAAGGGTCTTCCATATGTCGTAACAATTAAGAACGTACGAGGTTGAGTGCATCTGGAATTGATTTGAGCTTAGTTTACACGTCTTCGTTGTCAGAGCGAAACTAATTCGACAATACCGTTCAAATTCAAAATGATTAACACCTATGACGTCGTAATGAGACGACGAGAGGACGTGTGCAAGAAAATACGGCGGACTTACGGTCGGCGGGACCCCTGAAGCGATGGAAAGGAGGAGCCACAACACACCCTTACGAAATAGAAATAGAAATCACGTCAATGGACTGAGGATTGCAGCCGAGGAGGACGGTAATCTATCACACCTGTTTCCAAAGGAGGAGTCCTATGCCGAATGTACCACTTCCATCGCCGCGAAAGTGGAGTAATCTAACGAGTATTGTGAGGAGCAAGACAATGTCATGGGTGAGGCTGGTGATGAAGTTGAGTTTGCTGCTTTCTGAGTTGAATACGATGCAACCTGGAAGGACGGCGCTCCACTCAGAGCGGAGCTGCAGACGGATAAAGCTTAGAAGATCCGAGGAGTAGTTGAGGATGTATATTCACCCGCACGACACCTGACACAATACCATATCTTGTAAGACACTCTCGCCCGTCTATAATCAGAGAGGTGTAAGGCTTACTTCGAATCATGAGCACAACATTAGCCACCCAAAAACTGGTTGAAATTGCCACAACGATCTTGTTCCTTTCCCAAATGGCAATTCTGGAAGCCTCGATGAGAATATCGCCCGGGAAAGGGTTAAAAGAGGCGTACACACGAAGAACAATTAGGAGTGAAGACCCAGCAATGCCTAGATAGCCAAAGGTCTACGAGAAGTACTCAGTGCTCTCTCGAAAATTAGAAGAAACCAGAGGATACTCACGACGTCGAATGAGATCCAGATCTTGAGATAATTGAATGGCCAATCAGAGTGACTGCAACGACTCCAGACATGCGGCGGACTACCTACCTGACAGTTGATCGCAGTCGTGGCGTTCATGTCGATGAGAGTAGTTATTACGGCCATAAGGGTGGCCACACGTGTCAGTGAGTAAATCTACCCAAGTGATGGATTAGTCTAATGGCCCAAGCTAGGAAGGTGAGAGCCAAAAAAAAAAGCGCCTGTTATTACTGACCCATATCGTCCACCGGTAGGGGCGATGCCCTCGGATGACATTCAACTCATAGTTGAGGGTTGTGAGATATTCCCAACTAGAGGGAGGTGGGTCTACTTCAGAGCGAGGGGTCGCAGAAGAAAAGCGGACCCACATGTATACCCCACATGTGGTCGGGTAGAGACTCCGAAGTATCACTATCAAGAAACAAGCTGATCAGGATTTGAAGACCCCAGTACCAGATATTAAACGCTTGCGCACAGTGATCTCTTAGGATCACAGCGGGGTCGCGGAAGTTGGTCATGCTATCCGCGAGTAAATGATAGGTAGAAAACGAGTAGGTTGGGATATCAGAAGTCGCTCGCGTACCACCCCAGTATAACTGATATTTTAAAACCCTCACGTATCGTGCTCTTCTCGTAGAGTGGATAACCGTGACACACAGGTGGCGCACTGCTGCCGTGGGGATTGGCGGTCAGGGCCTTTGATGAGCTATATAGTTTTGTACGCGGCAGATGAATTTGACGGCGCAATACCGAAAACCCCGACAAAGATCAGCCCTTGTAACATGTGAGGAAATAACCTTCGTCGCAAGTCGGCAACTTCATTACAATAATGTTCTCCAGGAATTCCCCAGCGGTTACTATGCCGATGACGTATGCGTGGCGCGTGCCCTGATGGGATTTATAGTCGCTACAATGATTTGGAACTAGACATGCTGATAAACGTTACCTGTTCAAGCGTACAGGAGAGAGACTGACCATTAGCGAACAGCGTGTTTGATGAAAATGATCCAGACGTGCGTCACGGCGTGGGTTGCGTTGGGGAGATACCATTCAAGGGGCGGTCAGGGTTGGATGCGATGGAATGGAAGCCGCGACGCCAATCATGTAGCCACTACTATTCAGTGCTGTACGGATACAGTCCACTGCGGCTGCGGTTGTGGATCAAACGGAGAATCCCGCACATTGATAAATATTACATCATCGACGTGGGTCCAGCTTTCTTTTGCCTTGGTTTCAACTCCCAACATGTCCAAGCGAAATGGCCCCCCACCCGCTTGGTGAGTGAAGGTCACACCCTACAGACGCCATATTGCGCTGCGCCGGCGACTGGGTGACGGACTAGCTGGATGCTCGGGGTGAAAACCATGTATCTATCCTTCGGGCGGGCATGATGGTGCCGTCCTGATTGCCTGAGTCCCGGAGTTAAACGGCAAACGATAACGCGTTAACCACTGAGAATTCCATTGGCGCGCGTTTTAGCTTCAGTTGTCATCGCAGCGCTGATTCATTCCGATTTACGTTTCATATTTACTTGAATCGATCTCATGGTTGTCCAAGGAAACGTGCGGTGTTATAATTATGCACCTCAACGACAAAAAATCCTAAAGCAACCGGATCTGACTCGGACCTAGACTCGTATAACAAATTTACTTGTGGCGGCAATTTCATCGATTGCATCCCTTGCTCGACCCTCGAAACCTCTAGAGGCGACACATCGTACGCGACCCATCACTTGATGTCATTCTTATCACGAAGGAAGCGCGATGATAACGTCTCACCTGAAGGTTTTGACCATGGCACAACAAGTAGGTACAGGTAGGAATGAATCTCAGTCAGTCAGAAGCTGGCCGTAGAATTAAACAATTAATCGACGAGATCACCTGGTCAACCTTCCCGCGTCAGCGTGCCAAGCGGAGCTGACCCCCAACCCCTACTTCCCTCCTATCTACCCATCGTAAAATACCCCTCGGGTGCGTGATAATGCATCAGGTATTAGCCGGGTGAATAAACATCTATAAGGACGCGCTGTAGCCTCGGAATGGCGGAGTGCTTTCAACCACGTGACGGCCTCGGCGCCCAAGCCCGACATACTGACATAATTTATTCAACCACCATCCCTCACTGAGGCCTCTGTTGCCCCTCATTCCTTTCCCCGTCCTCTGCCCCTCAAATCCCCTTTTGTCTCACCTCAAACCCTGCTGCCGATGCCACGTGGATCGCCTACCTGTGCCGGCCGACGCCGCAAACGCCCACCCCCTCAATAGCTGTCATCCCAACATCACACACGACGTGCACGACACCTCGCCAGTCGGGCCCTAGTTCGGGACCACGCTTTGCAGGACTCGCATCTCACTGTATGGGAGCCTTCGACCCGTTTTCGTACGTTCTTACGTCATCTTTTAGTCCTAGATCCACCGCTTGCTTTTCCAGCCTTTCCTTTTCACTTTTCTGCTTAGCCATTGGACACAAGACGACACCGTTCCCCTCTACTCGCATAGCATACTTGTACATAATCCCCTCGCCTGGCCTTGGCCAAAGAGGAGAACCTCCGATGTAATCCTAGACTATTCCTTTACCTTCTCTGCTCGCGTGCCATCGTCGCCCTAAGCCTCTATGTTACGACCGTTACGATTCCCTCGCGCGTTCTCGGCCTTCGGGAATGCGGCCTCTCCCTCTCTCTCCCTCAGGAACGCGGATCCCCTTCGGACCAGACCTTTCCCGAACTCACTAGCAGTGTGGACTTCCCACCTGCGGTACACATCCTAATCTCCCTTGCATCTTTTAAGCTAACCAATCTACAGCTCCGCTCAGATCGGTCAGCTTCGATACTGACATTGTACTGCTCCTCACTATGCTCGTTGGATTGCTCCGCTTGTGCTGCGTGGCGGTACATTCGGTTTAGGACGGCTATTTTGGAAACAGGTGGGATAGCGCTCATTCCCCCTTTGCTGTGATTCTCTCAGTTTAGAAACGTGCTCTCCGTTCGTGAAGGTGTTATGGCTCCTTGCCCCCGTCGCAGAGGTCATATCGACGGCAAGTACAGCATAGTTTCTTGCACGTCCTCTGTTCACCCTTCACCATATAACGTCCCAGGTACTACCTTTTCAATGTGTCAACGAATAATGGTGTATTGGGCTCAATCGTACCGTAGACGACAGACAACTTGATCTCGTTCGTTTAATCACGACCCTGGGCAGGCTCTTATATCCATCCACAACTCGGGTGTTCCGGCTCCCTTTTTGATCACGTGATCAATAGCTGGACACGGTCTCCTACGGACTTCCCCTCTAGTACCACAGACATGTGCGACGTCAGATTCCTCCTTTCCTCTCTTCTCCTGCGCTCACTGCTGGCAGGTGACCCTGTAGTGCATCTGACTTCCTCCAAAACAATGATATAAAAGTATCGATGTTACAATGGAACCCGGCCACAAGCATTAGGTCGAAGTCACCGCAAATACTTCACACGACGCTGTGACACGAGCGGCATCGAACGGAACTCTCTCGAACTGCCATGATCTGCACACTGGCATGAAGGGACAGCCATGCGAAATGCCGCAGGGACTAGACCTGAATAATGACCCGGAGAACGCCCTTGATACTGAAGCGCCAGGGTAGAAGCTGCTGGTAGACGCTCCTAGCTGGGACATCATTTCTGGTGACAAATTGGTGTGTATTGGAGCCAATTCACAAGTCCTTGGATCACCAGTGACAACTAATTAATATACAGTGTTGATATTATAAACAAGAACAACAATAACTAGAACAGCTGGAGTGGACTTTGCAGGGATCAGATCGAGCTCCACATCAGAGACGTTCGCACACAAATACCACGTGGTTTAACGCGAGACAAACACCCAACCATATCTGGCAACATTTCCCACCAGGGCAGACTTCCATTTGTTGCGCCATACGACGAAGTTCTGCATTAGATAATTATTACTGCATCAGAGATGAGCCCAATCGTGAGTCCAATACGGGTTGCCACCACTTTATGTTCGGCTTTACACTACTAGCAGTGGTCGAGGAAGAACTCAAATTGATTCCTCAGGCTCTAGCGACTTAGTACCAGATGAGGGTGTTTGGGGATTTCGCATCACCAAGGTGCATACGGTGGAACAAAGAGGACTGATTTCTCTATGTGGATATATCCATCAGAACTCAGTGTTGTTCGTCGTGCTGCTTCTGATCCGATCACAATGCAACCAGATGTATTGTTTGCCAAGCTATGTCTCTCTTTCAAGTTCTACCAGGGAATAGGAAAGCATGATCCCTCGCGATTTGCGAAAACGCCTTTTCCTGATGCAGAGGTGAGCTAGCGAACTATCACTACCAGATACAGATCGACCGCCCGATGGGCACGACCCAGCACCATGAGTCCCAAATCCGACTCCTTCCGGGAGGAATGATACTGCCTAAGAGCAATGTACAATGTCACGGGTGAGTCCCGTGAGTCGCCATGACCGACACATCGGCATAGAGGGCAGTTCCGCGACAAGCCGCATGAATTGACCCTCAGCAATGACCGAGGGAGGTTGTTGGCCGTGTTAAACGGCTCGGCGCGCTTAGATTGGTATCACCATGTACGCCATTAACACATCCCGGACTCCGATGACAGTGTCATTGATGGCCATTTCCTCTTCTTGAATTCTGCGTGGCTATCCAGTACCGCCTTTGGGGGCCCGGGGCTGAGCGGGCAGGGTAGTGGTATGGTCCCAACAGCACGGTGCTGCACGGTCCCTCCAGTGGGAAGATAGATTTGTGCTCGTACCGCTGTCTATGCCCGCCCAAAGTCGTAATAGCTTTCTGGTCCTGTTCCAGACACAGGAAACTCACTCTTGAACTTGATGTATTTCATACTAGTGAGAGTGTGATTCTCTAATATTTTCGATAAAGAATTTGGATCTATTTCTTTCTTTGTCACATCGAATCGTAAGGACACATTTTCGTAAGGCAATCAGAGTCCTGTCCTCTGCGTCAGACTTGTTACTAACTGATCATGCAGGCGTAACTGAAAGGTCATTTGTGTGGGCCAAGGGCACGTATAAACAATTCCGTACTCCATGCACAGGTAAGCGGGAACCATGTAGCTTGAATATGGAAAAGGATTTATTGTCACCTACCAGAGCTGTTCCGCGGCCGCGGACCGCACGTACTATACAGAGCACAAGAACAACGCACACACACGATTGGTCATATGGTCACGTGTTTAAGAACCACCAGCGGAAGTGCTGTCATCTTCTGAGGCTTCGCACTTCTGTGATTTCCACCATCATTTAGAACTCTGTTGCCGAACCGTACACCAACTAAGGGCGATCCCCTCTCTCTGAGTCCCTCTTGGCCTTATTGCTGATGATATGCATGAAAAAGAGGGAAAACATGGGTGCACAAATGAAAATGCCTCGGTGACTTTGCGAGTACGCCGAGCAGTGGAAGTTACTCCGATAGCGCCAAAGCTTTTATGATATGTCATCTTGCTGATGGGTAGCCACCGCCAAGCGCCTTGGCAGCTTTCCAAATACGTTTCAGGGTATCACAATGGTGATCCCTGTGTCCAAGGCTGGTGGTGCCAGTGCTGCAGGACCAAATCGACCTGCTGACTCTGAGCTGCGGCGGCCGCCCACCGAGATGAATCTATATAGCCCATCAATGTGAATCAATGGCCACCTATTGTTTTCTTTCAAACCTGAGTCTCATGGTCAACCGCCACGACCCCGCTGTAGAAGCGAAGGATTACTGTGCGTACCCTTTTCGTGTTTGACGCCCGAACATTCAAAACTTAATAGCCTTATCTCTCGCAAGTGGCCCTGAAGAGCTTCCATCTTATTACAGATGGAATCTACCTGTGGGCCTGCTTTGCACGTCCCACTTTCACGTTGACTCACTCCCACTTCCAGATGGGAGTTCTTCACAACGCTTGACTATGAATTCGATATAATTCGAGGACACCGTCCCTACCGATGGACGATCTGGGTTAGTACTGCCAGTTGCAGTGTTGGCCCTCATCTCTCACCATCAGCCGTTGGACTCATTGGCCAATTGGATAGATTTACTCCATTACACGTGTGGCCACACTTATGGCCATAATACTTAACTTGATTGATCTTAACACAATGACTCCAATCAACTGTCAGGTAGGTGATTTAACCCACGTCCGAATTGCTGAAGTCACACCTGAACACGGCGCCAAAGGTCTGGCTGACATTTGAGCTAGTGAGTGCCCTCCAGCACGCCACGATTTCTAGCATAGAGCACTACTCAACACTTTTGTTCTAGATCTTCGCCTATCTAGGCCTTGCTGCCGCTTCACTTTTGATTGTTCTTCGCGTGTATGTCTCCCTATGTCCTTTCTCAGGTCAAGTTCCTATGGAACCCTGCAGCATCGCCATATGGAACAAGGATAGGATTGTTGTGGCGACTGCAACCAGTTTATGGGTTACCAATATCGTGATCATGATTCAAGGCAACCCCTCTTTTCCCTCTTCCTATAGACTATTGAGAATACCTTACGAACATGATATTGCCTCAGGTATCGCACGGGTGAATAAGGACCTCGTTTACTTTGCGATTCCCAGCTTATTCATCTGCAGCTCCGCTCCAATTGGAGCGCTGCTCTGCTAGGCTGCAACGTATTCAACTCGGGCAGCAGCAAACTCAACATCATTTCCAGCGTCGTCACTGACCTAGTCTTGCTCCTCGCCGTACTCGTTGGATTGATCCGCTTGCGCAGCTACTGCAGCGGTACATTTGATATGGGACGGCTCCTCTGGAAACAGGTGGGATAGCGAACATTCGTCTCAGCTGTGGCTCTCCCGGTCCAGTAACCCTGCTCTCTGTTCGTAAGGGTGTTATGTGGCTCCTCCTCGCCACCCTTGCAGAAGTCCCACCTACGGTAACTTCGGCATGCTTTCTTGCACACCCCCTTTTCACTCAACACCTCGTAACGTTCCAGGTGTTAATTATCTTGAATCTGAACGGTATTTTTTATTTGATTTCAGTCTGTTGACGACCAACGGTTGACTGAGCTCAATTGTATTGTAAATTCCAGGTCCATTCAACCTCGTAGGTTTCTCTTTGATACGACGTAAGGGATGGTCTCATGTTCATCGACAACTCAGATGTTCCAGCTCCCCTCCTTGATCGCAATGACGATTGGTGCGACACGGATGTATCGTTCTCTGGTGGACTTCGCGTCCAGTACCACAGACATGTGCGACATTCTTCTAGTTCCCTCTTCTACCACTCACTATCAGCGGATGACTCCATAGTGCATCCGACATACTCCAAAATGGGAATAAAAACGTCTCGAAGCTACAGTGGGACCCATCCCCGCGCGATCGGATTGAAGTGACCGTGGATACATCGTACGAACGACACCGAATTTCAAGGGCGAGCCATCATGGTACCCACACTGGCACAGTGGGGCAACGATACGAAAGGCCGCAGGGAATAGGCCTCGACAAGGACCCGGAGAACCCCATTGATACCGGAGTTACGGGGTAGAAGCTGCAGCTAGACGCTCTGAGTCATTGTCGCAACGATATTGTCACCAGTTTCTCATGACAAATCGGTGTGGGTCAGAGCGACGGCTAATTGGTGTGAGTATTGATAATAACTTTAGAAAGGTTATTGCTTCTGTATACAACGACGACAACGACGAGAATAGGAGGAACAGCCGCGAGCGAGCTTCGGAAGTATCAGATCGACCCCAACATCAGAGAGAGGTTGGCACATGGAAATCACGTCGATTAACGCCAGGCACACATCTGGCCAAGTCTGATGGTATTCTCCACCTGGCACCAAGGCCGACTTCAAATTGTTGCATCGTGCTAAGCTCTACATTGAGTAATTGTTGCCACGACAGTCTTGGAGATAGAAATGACATCGAATGGTGAGTTCAGGAGTGGAGAAAGCGACTCGTATTGATGCCACCAAGTCCATCATCGAGACTAGACTTTCTAGGGCGCTTTGGAACTCCGCGTCATCAAGGCGCAAACAGTGCGCAGGTGGGACAAACAAGTTTAATTTCTCCAAGAGGGTATGTTCATCAAACTTGGGATTCTTCTGTGCGTGATCCGAGTATCATAGTTCAACCCGCGGAGATGTACTGTATGTGTTGCCAAGCTATGCCTTGTCCCATTTTGACCAGTGAGGGAGGTAAAGCCCTGTCCTTCGCCAGAACGCCTTTTCAAGGGGCGTTTGTTCGAGTATCCGGTTAAGTCCAATTCGTTTTTGTTAAGCAAGGGTTGACTGCACCGCTGGCACGATTCTGCCGCACGAACCGGAATCATGCAACATCATGATTGGTCCCAAGCCCGAGAGATAGGGACGCCGCCTGCAAGTAGGCAACAATGTCACCGACGAGGTCATATAACCCACCTAAGCATTATGGATGGACTAACCCTCGTCTAAAATCGTGATAGATATCTCTTTGGAGTCGAACCGCGCGACTTGGGCCTCAATAATGGCTTAGAGAGCTTATTGAGAAACAAGTTCAAGTCCTGGGCTGTGTGCGACTAGGGGCCGGAGCTGGACGATCATGGATCCATAGGCTGTACATTCCATCAGTACACGTGCTTCTCATGAGTTGTGGGGAAGTTAGAACGCAGTCCAGGGATCATGTCATAATCTGTCTACTGCGACCGCGATCAACACTAGTGACAGGTCTGGATCGGAAATGGGAATTGCCTGGTGACATTTACCTCAAAATTCGATGCTATCGGGTCCGCGTGTGTGAGAGAAGGCTGGGCAGGTGGGAAGGTGCGGTGGTGGTGCGGTTCAAGTTCAAGTTCCTGCGGCACAAGGAGAGAGATGATTTGTCCTCGTGCCACCGGCCCACCACTACGTGCGTCTAAACAAACCCACAACTGCTTTCCGCCTGGACGTGGACAAGATCTACTCATGAACCCGACGCAACTCATAGTGGGCGATTCTCCAGTATTTCAGGGAGAGGGGGTTCTAACTCTTCGTAAGGACGAACGGCTTCAAGTTGTGAAGCTAAGGCAGAGTCTGGCGTGATATTGCCATAAATAGATATCATCGCGCATCATCTTCGGATCCAGCGCCCAAACGTGAGAGGTGAAACCGTTCATCATTCAACATCATGTCGACGAGAAGGAGTACTCGACATTGATGCATCGATCTAGATCACCATACATACAGACTTGTGTGCCCCATGTCACCGCGCCACTGGGCGAAAGTGCCTGAACCGTTGAACGTTTGTGGATCTGAATTTATGGAGGACTCGCAGAGCTGTTCCTATAATACAGTACGTCAAAGTATATTTTATGCTGTATTATGACTCGAGCATGTGTTGGGCCGAGGAGGGGTAATCATTTCTTCACCCAGCCGAAACTGTTCCGCGGACGCGGACACAAACTTGAAGTCACGTGCTGAACAACAAGCTTCTGAGCTTCCGAATGGAGCTTCCATCATGTACCCATGCTACGCTCCAGGCAGATAACATGGTAACAAAGAGTTCTTCTCTCCTTCATTGCTTTCCTTGTGCCTGTCTCTGGTGATTTCACATTGCAAAATAGGCAGATGAACGTTCGGACATCGATTCACGACCTTCAAGTCGAGTTGTCGCAGCAAACTCACGGTGGCACTATAGCGATCCTCGTCAGCGGAATTGGGTCGGTTTCTGTGGTGATTGCACCCACGGCACGATCAAAATTTCATGCCATACCCCGATCTGTCCGGACCACTCTGATAGTCTTGGCATACAGCCGCGGTGTGGCGTTGCGCGACGCCCACCGCTCGGAGGCGGACTGGCGGAGGCGACTAGTAGTACCTGGCGTCCCTGAGCCCAACTTGAAGGGTACATAAGTATAGTATCATCAGGTGTACTTCGCCCTGTTATCACAAGTCCAGATCTCCTCTGCCCCATCCCATCGCTTACCTGTTCGTTACAATGGTCAACTTCCGCGATCCCGTCGTAATCCTTATGGACGAGTGTGCGGATGCTTTTTGGGCTGTCTGTTGAAATTAAGAGCATACTGACTTTGACCTTATTCTGAAAGTTGCGCTTTTGAAGTTCTGGCATGTTGTGGATGGTATTTACATGTACGTCTATGTGGTCCTGGCACTTTCCGCTGCTTGTTGGGTAACGGTGACTCAACTCCACACTTCCAGTTGGGAGTTCATCACCAATCTTGGCTTCGAGTGGAGTATCATCCGAGGGCGTCGTCCCTATCGGTGGACCATCTGGGTATGTCATGATAGGCCCTTCGTTTCTTTCTTGGTAGCCTCCCTGGGCGGCCAGAGAACTGAAGTTTTTTCGCCAGATTTACGCCCTTACACGCCTGTCGGCCCTCATGACTGTAATCGTTAACCTTATCCTCCTCAACAACATGATCATCATCAGTTGCCAGGTGTGTGCAATGCCCCATGTCATCCTCCTACGACCCTATTCTGACCTGTCGTCCCGAGGTCTCGGCCATTTTCGAAATGGTCAATACTTTTTACTCATGGCCCCATACCAGAAACAGAGCATTTAATACCCTGTTTTCACATTTCCAGATCCCTGCCTATCTGGCTGTCTCCACCGCCTCTCTTTTGCTTGTGATCCGTATGTACGTCTTCTATCCCTTGATATGGACTTCTCCTAGAAATCGACACTCACATTGGAAGCTAGAATCGCTATCTGGGATAAAAACCCGATCATGACGGGACTCGCGGCCAGTCTATGGTGCGTCAACGGTGCATTTCTCATTGAAGGTGAGTGCGTGTCCCTCCGCCCACTTCCAACGAGCCTGAACTCCATTCTAGGTGTTTCGCGGGTAAAAAAAAGCAATTTTTGTTATTCATGCCATTCCCTGCTCACCTTTCAATAGTTTCACCAGGGATGGGATAATTTCACTGGCTCCTGCAGGGCAATCAACTTCCAGTCCACCAAGCTCACCATGATCGGCGCGTTTGTTACGGACATCCTCTTGCTTATCGTCATGCTCGCTGGCCTCTTCCGCCTTGGTTGCCACAGACAGGGTACATTGGCTACGGGGCGCTTCTTGTGGAACCAGGTGGGATACTCTACATGACCCTCACTGGCCGCACTATTCTCGATTCATCCTTGACGCTATTTCATAAGGGCGTTGTTTGGATCTTCCTCGCTACTTTTGTTGGGATGGTACCAGTGGTAAGCTCTTACACCTCTTCTTCTCACACGCTTCATTGGCTTTTCAGATCTTCGTTTGCCTGAACTTGAACGGTATTATTTCCATATCTTTCCTAGACTTCATGGGCGTTGATCGGGCTCTATTTCGCTTTCAAAATGTCAGATGCATTCAGCATGGTACGCCCTTGTTTAACGAGGTCGTTTGGTTTCTCAGGTGTTTCCGGGGCCACAGATGTTCCAAATCCCTTGGTTACTCACCATGTCAATCGCTGCCGCGTGGATGTACCGCTCTCTACAAGACTTTTTGTCCTCTGACATGTACGATATCCACTCCTTCCTCTCCTCCTTACGCTCACTTGGTGTGATCGAAGTCCTTCTCCACCGTCATATATGACCTCCCATAACTTTGGCTGCACAATATCCAGCTCAGGGACTCGGGCTACTGCTCCCGTGCCAATTCCGCTCTACGGGATTGAGGTGGACACACATACAACCGTGACAGGTCACGAGCAGAGCCTGATGTCTCAGACGAGCCACAATAGTTTGGGTAGAGAAACCGACAAAGTGGCGAACGACAAACCTCTTGAGGCTGTGTAAGGCTGTCGTCAGATGCCCCCATGGAACGCGGATAGACGTCATCAGCGCCCGACTAAGTTTCTCCAAAGACGGCGTTTTCGCCTCGTCGCCACAGGTCTTGGCCTTGTAACCGTTCTCCTACAATACAAGTTGGTACTCGCCTCTCCTATTGTACATCTTCCTCTTGGTTTACCTTGTATGCGCATGTCCTATTGTTTTGTACCACAGCTTCCTATATAGGCACTATACCCTTTCGGCGCTTTCGCCCTTTCCAGTTGCTGGCCCTGTCGTCACTCCCGGATTGCGAATGTGGTTTTAGCCAAGAACCGATGCTCTTTTGCCTTCCAGAAAAGTGACCCGTAGCAAACGCAATCGAAGGGCCAATGGATGAGTTCTTCGAGGGAGATATAAGTGTGCGGTGTCGTTGACAATAGCGGATATATGGTTAAATTGTAGATCGACGTTTCTAACTCCGATTCGATTATCATGGTTTATCCTTTCTAGTAATAGTAACACTCTTGTCCGAAGAGCTCTCTAGCACCGCCGACATCTCAAAATAAAATCAATTAGCGCCGTTGTCATGTATCATGGAACGCCAACTATGCGAGACGATTTTCGGTTGCGATTGTGCACTAGATTGAATTTATTGCGATTGCCGAACTATTTTTCTTGACATTGGGTAACCTGATACAAGTGTGTACTGTAGTGCCAGGCTCGATGCTAGGGCTGAGCGGCGTGAGCGCTGATTGGTGCAACAACGAAGGTGTCAAGGCGCAAACGATGGAAACGAGATGCGAGCGCAATCACGGGCATGTAGCAAGCAGGCGACAGCGGGACTTTGCGGCAGAGTGGCGACAACCGCAATGACGCGGGACGTTTGAGGGGGCTCCGAGTTGAGCGCTTTAATTATACGATACGTGTCGCCATATTAATACGTACAGTTCAGTACTGAATACTGTATTGTCGCAGTATTGTACTGTACCGCAGTTCAGTGACAAGGCTGTTTGTCCGCCGAGATGGTTCTCATCAACAAGGCTAGGGGGAGATGAATTTGGAGCGCCCGAAATACTCCCCCGATGACAGATGTGCGCCCCATCATCGATGCATCATGCATCATCCCCCACGTCTTCAACACAAACCTCCGAAACGCTGAAATCGAAAACCGCCACTCCCAGCAAATGCATGGGGCCATGATGGGGCCAAATGACAAATGGGCACCCACAAATGCAAAAGGGGACACAATTGATCGCCGGTCATAGCTCAAACTCAAATTCATACCGGGCTCGAAATATGAAATTACTGCATCTCTCTGAACGGACCCAAATCTGCCAGAGATGGACTAGTGACGAACTACACGAATTTGTCCCAGAAACCGCACGGACGTGTCAAAAGGAGCTGCTTGAGGGGATCTTGAGCCCCTATCCGTTTTACTACGTGACTCTCCTCCTGATGCCCGACTACCGCGACCCCGCACAACTTGTCAAGGATGAGTGTGCGTATACTCTCACAGCCGTCTTTGTCATTTGAGAACATGTTGAATTTATCTTTCTTGAAAAGTTACGCTTCTGAAATTCTGGCATGTCGTCGATGGTATCTATATGTACGTCCTTGTGGTACCAACCCTTACTTCCACGCATATCACGCAACTCAGAGCTACACCTCCAGTTGGGAGTTTCTCATTTCACTTGACCTGGAGTGGGATATGATACGAGGGCGTCGCTCCTACCAGCGGACTTTCTGGGTGTGTATTGATGGTCCATTCTTTCCACTCTTGCGTTCAGAGCTGATTTGCGTGGTTAATAGATTTACGTCCTTGCCCGACTTGCAACCCTCGCGGCTGTTATAATCAATATTGTTGTTCTTAACGTCGACTTTATAATTAGCTGTCAGGTAGGTGCCATGTGCCACATCTTCCGCCCGACTCTCGTGCTCTGACTTGTCACCCTAAGTTCACAGTCCTTTTTCGTTTGGTCAGTGATTCCTCACAATGACGCCGGCATCCGAGCGGAAAAACTCTTCAAGTTAATGGCATACTTGCACTCTTCTAGATCCCCGCTTACCTGGCCTTCTCCGCCACATCTCTCTTGCTCGCGCTCCGCACGTACGTCTTCGACCCCTCAGCAGTGTAATTGTGTCCCCGAGATGGGCATTCATTTTGGAGGCTTCCAGGATCGCCGTTTGGAACAAAAGACTGGCCGTGGTGGTGACCGCAATGTGTATATGGCTGATCAACGGCGCATTCATTATCCAACGTGAGACTCTTTTCCTGTCCTGTAGCATCTCATACCAACCGTGTTCGACCAGATGTCATTCGGGTGAATATGCATCTGTCGACATAGACGTTCCAGGTTTACGTTTTAAATAGATCCGCGAAGCAAGGGACGATGCCACTAACCAATGCATGGCGCTCAACGTTCAGGCAACCAAAATGGCCAACATCGCTGCATTTGTAACAGACCTCCTCTTGTTTATCATTATGGTCGTTGGTCTTCTCCGCCTTCGATATCACCGAGAGGATTCGTCGAGGATGGGACACTTGTCACGTTTCTTATGGGACCAGGTGGGATAGATACGATCCTCGCTTGCCGTGGTGTTCTCAAATTTGCTGTGGTGTTCTTTGTTCGCAAGGGTGTTGTTTGGATCTTCATTGCGATTGTCTTTGGGATCGTCCCAGTAGTAAGCCAAGCTATTTTTCGGGTTTTTCATTTTCCCACCTCTCATTTGACATGCAGGTCTTCAGTTGTCTGGACCTCAGTGGTATTTTGCGTTATATATCGTCTGTGGATGAGGAACGTTGATTTAGCCCTGTTCTTCCCCAAATACTAGATCCGTTCAACATGGTACGTTCTTGACCCTTCAGGTGGGCGCCGCTTGGTCGTCTGCTAAATCCTCACGGTTCTCCAGATGTTCCAATATCCCTGGTTTATTACAATGACGATCGCCACCACAAGGATGTACCGTGCTCTCCAAGACTTCTCATCCCCACCCGTGTATGATATTCATTCATCTCCTCATCTCCCCTTCCCGCCCACTGAGTATGGTCCCAGTCGTCATCACACATACGAATCTCCCCGAACTGGTGGCGCCAGAATTTCGATCAAAGGGACCCGGCGTCCACCCTCCGGGCCGGTTCCGCTCAGTAAGATATCGGTGGACGTGCGAACATACCACGATGATAGTCTGACGGCAAATACGAGCGACGGCGTCGTTAGCACTGGCAGCATGGAAAAATAGGTGATCCACACGGGCTAGTATGAGACCTTGCAGAGTAAGATTCGCTCGGGGCGAAGGGATGGAAATCGTTTATTCTGAGGCAAACGGAGGTGTTTCCTCGTGTACTGTAACTACATGCACGTTACTTGTCCCATATGGGATATGGGTGACTTTAGGAGCGATTTGGCACGTATCTTATGGGCCAGATATCTTGTCTGGCAAATCAAACGTTGAGAGCTACATGTCGGATATTAGGGTCGATAGATTGTCAGTCAATGTGCGCGCACGCGGATGGCGCCGCGTCTCTTGTACCACTGGCGGGCACCATCGACTGGCACTGGACGTACTGAACAGTGCGAACTCAGCAGTATTGCGCGGGCGTAGGCCACGAGAACTGAGGACTGCAGGTTCTGATGGAGCCGGTATACAGCCTAAATTATCAGTAGATGGGATTTCCAAGTGCCCTTGTTTCATCGATAGCATATAGAGAGGTCCTATTTTGAATGAAGAGAGCAGAGACGGGCCGCGGGCCGAGTTCTAAGCTACAGCGTGCACGTCCTTTTTCACATCACGTGAGCTATCGGCCCCGCGTACTGTAGTTAGCCGAACCCGAACCGGAATGTTTCACAAAACATGATTTTGTTTTTTCAAAATCAAAAAGACGTACGTACGAGAACCCTCTATTTTTTTTGACTGAAAAAAACTTGACTCAGGACGACATTACCAGATGATCGATTTGCCTTTCTGACCCATCACGGACCTAAACTTTTTTTTGCTCGTGCCTCTCGTTTTCTTGGTTTCTGCGGCGTAAGGCATGTCAAATTTGGAAAGGTGCGAATTTTTCGATCTGCGCCGCTACTATACATGACGATCCTGTGATCTGGCAGTTCGGGTCTCAGGTTCATGTACCCCCAGGCCCAACTACTTCGCGGTTACCACCAGTCCAGGCCAACTCCAGCTCAGGGCAGGGGCTTTAGAAGCGATGGCTAGCAACAGCTCTTGATCGGATGCGGACCAGGAGCAGAACAGACGGACGCTCCAGGGCACATGCATAGATAAGGCTGCACCCGCACAGTCCGGTGACATCGGGTCTAGCCATAAACGCACTCAAAAACGACCGTAGATCAGCCACGTATCGCGCGCGTCGATCGCGGCGCTACGCCGCAAGCATCGAAGATGTACTGGTTTCTTTGCTTTTCTATGGTCCAATCTCGCTCAAGCCTCAGGGTCACTTTGTCTGTGCTGTATATGGGTCGTCGTAGGTTCAGATATCTACGGCATTGGCAGTCCCGCCTCGAGTAGGCGAAGGGATCTACAAGGTGATAAAATGCCCTTGCAAGGATGGTCTGTCGCTTTGTTTCTCTCTGTGTAGTTTTCACTCCATAATCAGAATATCTTGACATAATCCTCCCAAGAAATGGTTGAATTCAGAGATAATGTCACTTTTGGACCATTTTCGAAGATACCCTGCCACAGCCATTGTCTGTTGTTCAAATCTTATGCTACTATGGCTGGGATCTAATCTACAGGTACCATAGTTTCCGAAATTAGATGGCAAATTTGCGGCAATACCTGTGAGCGAACCTGACCTGAACCTGAGCGGTGCAGTACCTGAATCCGCCAGAGCCAGATCTAGCTAATGTGTCGAACTCGGACAATAAAATGGACGCTATGGGTAAGACGACATCCCCACCCCCTATCCATTCCGCTGCCGATCTCTTCCAATGGTCAACTTCCGTGATCCCGCTGAAATCGCCAAGTATGACTGTGCGTACATTTTTACACTTGTCTATCGAGCACTGAGAGTATACTGAAACTGTCTTTTGACAAGTTGCACTTTTGAAGTTTTGGCACCTGGTGGACGGTATCTATATGTGCGTCCTCGTGGCACCAGCCATTTCCTCTCACGCGCACCACTTAACTCAAGGACACACCTCCAGTTGGGAGTACTTTATCACTCTTGACCTCGAGTGGGATGTCATCCGAGGCCGCCGCCCCCACGGGTGGAGTTTCTGGGTCCGTAATGATCAGCCCTTCGGAGACGACGAACTGAAAGTTTCGTGATTTGTAGGTTTATTCTCTTACCCGCATTGCAACCCTCGCGGCTGTAACGATAAATCTCGTCATTCTCAATACTGCTATCATAATCAACTGTCAGGTGTGTACAATATTCCACGTCTGTCTCCTAACCCCCGTGGTCTGAGTTGACAACCCAAGGTCACTGGCCTTTTTCATATGGTAAGTCATCCTTTTCGAGGGCCGAGGTGAGAATCTTCAACTTAGCGGCCTCTTCTAGATCCCCTCCTACTTGGCCCTCTCTTCTGCCACAGTCTTGCTTGCGCTTCGAATGTACGTCTACTACCCCTCGTAAATACGATTGTCTCCCCGAAATGGACGTTCATACTGGGGCCCGCAGAATTGCCATTTGGAATAAAAACAAGGTTGTGGTGGCGATTGTAGTGAGTTTATGGTGCATCAGTGGTGGATTCATCATACAAGGTAACTCCACTACTCCTTTCCCTCCTCTGATGATCTGGAACTCATATCAATATGCTTTTATCAGCCGTCGCAAGAGTAAATACGCAAATTGTCAGTGTTTTTGACGTTCCGCACTCATGCATGCTGTCAACAGATTCACGGAACAAGGGATACTCCCGGTATCCCATGCACCCCGCTCAACGTCCAGGTCACCGAAATGACCAACATCGCTTCATTTGTAACGGACTTCGCCCTGCTCATCATGATGCTTGTTGGCCTGCTCCGCCTCGGCTGCCACCGAGAGGGTTCCTTGGCAATGGGACGCTTCTTGTGGAGACAGGTGGGATAGATGCCATTCTCGCTTGCGCGCTACTCTTAAATCGCCCTGGCTGGCTCTTTATTCGTAAGGGCATTGTTTGGGTGCTTATTGCCATGGTTGCTGGGTTCATTCCAGTAGTAAGCCTAGTTATTTTTTTCGCACGTCTCTTCTCACCTTTCATAATCTTATTTATCTTGCAGGTCTTCGACTGCCTGAACTTGAACGGTATCTTTCTTTCTCTATTGTCTAGAAGGGAGGAGTGTTTATTGGGCCGTACTTCTCCACATACCAGATCCGCTCAACGAGGCATGTTTTCGACTTTTAAGAGTAGGTGATGGTTGTTTGTTTCTAACATCCTACTGCTCCACAGATGTTCCAATTTCCCTACCAGATCACAGTAGTAATCGCTGCTACAAGGATGTACCGCGCTCTTCAAGACTTTTCATCTCCCAGCCTGTACGATAATGATCTATTCCCCTCCCCTCTATGCTTACTGTGGTCCCAGTCAGTGTCACACGTACGTATCCCCCCAGGGCGGTAGCGCCATGGTGACGATCAAAGGGACTCAAAGAACCAGTTCGACTGGCCCTATTTCGCTTGGAAGGATAAGGGTTGACGTGCACACATCCCACGAGACACGTAACGATGGGTTTGTCAACAGCACGGAAAAACAGGTGAAAGACGAATTAGGTGCTCCGCGGGGATTGGTGTAAGACCCAGGGCGGTAAGGTTCTAGTGGAGAGAGAAGTGAAACGCGTTTACCCTGGGGCCAAACGCATGTACATGTACGTTATTAAGGGTAGCCTGAGGGGACGATACGGAACTTTGTTTTATACCAGCAGATATAATCACGTATCTGTAATCTGATAATCAGATGTTTGGGATTGTTATTGTTTACGTTCCATCGTTCCGTTCCGTTCGCCCGACTCAACCCCCAACAATCAATGGCGCCGTTTTCTGGCAAGTATTACATGTAGCCTAATTCCCCCACAACAAACATTCTCACCTTATTAGTCTCAACTCTGAAGGAGAAGGCCACCCAGGTAAAGAGCGCCAGCATCAAGTCATACGATTCGGCGCGAGAAAGGCTCTCCGCAAACAATGCCTCTAGTAGTGCGACAAAAGCAAAGCCTCCACCCCCGCCGCCTAGAAGGGTATCTTCCAATAAAGCCTCAGAAGTCCCTGGTGGGATCACCGATGTCGAAACGATCGACTGGGCGAACCTTTCAGACGAAGACAAACAAGTGTTCTTTGCATGGCTCGATGAATTTTTCGCGCGTTATTTTGGTGCTACACCCCCACCCACCACCGCGTCTACCGTGACCGTACCCATCGCTGCAGGTTACCCACGCACTACCCTTGCGCCGGTACCACGTTCTCCGCCAGCTCCCCCTCCTCCCAGGGCCGGTTCCAGGACAAGTCAAAATACGGGCCTTGAGCCCCCAGACGAATCAGCCCCAGCTCAAGCTCCATCACCACCACGCCGCCGGAGTGTCCCTCCTCCACCGCCGCAAAGGGGACCCGTATGTCAACCCCTTCTGAAATCGGTCGTTGGTCTCATTACTGACATCTCGCAGCCCAAAATCAACTATTTCACGAAACCGTCTGCACCTTCGGAGGAGCCAGCGCCACCTTTACCAAATGCATCCGCCAGGCCCTCATATTCCTCAGATCCCAGTTCGTTCCCTTCTTCATCGGTTTTGACTTGTCGTCTCATGCCTAGTCTCGTTCAAAGTAGTCGATCTCCAGATGTCGTTTCCCCCACCTACAGCAAACGGCTCCGCCGCCGCCGACCTTGCGGTGTTCATGCACCCAGCCACACCCTGGGACACCGACTGGTATACGGGTGACCCGCCGATGCCGCCACACATAAACGGATCGCCCGAGATACGCTTTGCTGGCTCCTTCGGCCACATGGACGCACGCGGCGTGGTCCTCTTCTCGGACCTCAGCATGTGCTGGTACTCGGTGTCGTACGGAAAGGGGAGCGCCACGCGCTGGGCGCGCTTCCGACCGTGTCCTGAGCCCATGTCCGGCGCGGCGTTAC
>Ga0307510_10000912_pt1 | contig 31221 bp, 10 predicted proteins | sample 12_EM_MG_FD_207224 | JGI IMG/M metagenome (GOLD analysis project Ga0307510, IMG submission 207224) | Populus trichocarpa ectomycorrhiza microbial communities from riparian zone in the Pacific Northwest, United States - 12_EM | ecosystem: Host-associated > Plants > Roots > Unclassified | place... | reverse complement strand
ATAATAGCTATTTTAAAAAGGCTAAATAAACCAAGAAAAATCACAAAGAAGGGGTATTAATCAAAACATAAATGCAATTTTTTTAATATAAAAAATACATATAAAAAACTTGTATTTTAGAAAATAAATAAAAAATAACTAAAAAAAAGAATAAGGCCAGGTGTTGTGTGCCTGGCAAGCACAGCCAAGTCTCTGGCCCACTAAGAAAGGGCTTGGGCACAAGCCTGCAAGTTCAGGCCCCCGTGTGTGGGCCTTTAATATTTTTTGAAGTTATGTTGTCCCCATTCTTCGACAAAAAAAAAAAAGATGATTTGTCGTCTATCTTGGTAGATGACGCGTCGTCGATCATTCCCCAAAATCCAGCCATTGTGGTGGTCGAAAAGATAAAGTTCTTGTTTTTTCAACCAAAAAACCCAATTTCAAACCATTTTTTTACCCAAAACTCCTAAGAAAGACCCTAGAAACCTTGTTAAATCAATTCATGATCTTCAAAAACGTAGAAAACCACCCCAAAACCCATAATCTACCCAAAACAAAAAATCATCCTGGGCCCACGTCTAAGTTTTAGGCATTTTAAAGGTAATAAAACACATAATCTTAACTCCCCTCGTCATATGTAACAATTTGACACAAAAATAGATTGTTTTAGTGGTTGAAATCGTTGCCTACAAAAACTCTCTCTACGCTAGAATTTGCGATCCCTTCTCTCTCCACCAAAAAAAGCACTAAAAAAGAGGAGAATAAAGTTTGGTATCAAAATTAAATTTTTTAAAACTAAAGGGACCTGTTATCTATTAGTTAAAAAATATAGGGGGTTTTCAAGCAAATCTCAAAGCCACCACCTATGTTACATGCTTTTCTCACCTCAGTTTTCTATCTTTCAATTCAATCATAAAAAAAAAAACATGTAATTGGGTGCAAATTTGAGCTCGAAAGGGTTTAATTATGTAAAAAAACAAATAGAAAATTAAAATAAATAAATAAATTTTTCAATCCACAGTGATTTACAAGAAAAATGCACGGTAAAATCGCTATCACGGAATGGCCATGGTGGCTTAGTTTTTTTGTTAACTATTTTCTAGCCTCATGATATCTAAACATTATAGAAAGACTCATACCGGCTAATAAGATACTCATGTTGTATGTATTGATTATTGTATTCAATGTTCAATATCATAGAGTCTCTTGAAATTAATATTAAAACCTAAGTTGAAAGTGTCGTTTTTTTGTTATTTATGTATGCAAGACAAGACATTAATGATGTGATTATAAATTAATAAACGAGTTATAATATTGCGGTTGTTCTTGTAATGTAAGAATTGTAAGACTAGTAATTTCGTAAGATACTATGCGTGAGGTGTTTTCTCTCTTAGAAAAAAGAAAAGAAAAGAGAAGAAAATGATGTGTATAATTCTATCCAGAAAATTGAGGGTCAAGATTGGAGAGGCATATTTCATAATATATACTTGGTTCATGGAGAGTAAAGCGAGTATGAAAATAACAACTGGTGAGATATATTCTTGCCCATCATTAAATAATCCTTTCTTGCTTTAGACGATACTAAAAATCCACCAACATTTTAGTCATCATATTATTCTTTGTCTAGATGATTGTCGAGGGTCCACTAGCTAGATTTGGAATCAACGAGAGTTATTTGATGTCGATTCCGATACAATTAGTATCAAAAGCCAAAGACCTCGATTTGTTGACTCACTTTAACTGAGAATTATACTTGGAGATGAGCTAATTAAAGGTGTCCTGTTCAAGTTATATGGTCCGGAATCTTACTCCTTTAAGAATTAATTAATAAACTTGATCGAACGAACTGCTGATCGGATCAAAATATATAAGAAGATTATGGTGACGAAAGGGCTGACATACATACACGTTAAGCATAATAAAAACACATGATTCTTGCGAAAATCTTGGCTTTGATTCCGTTTTCAAGCCTCGTTTTGTTCCTTTGGTAAAGCGTTAGAACTACATACAAGCATTTTTAATGTCGATAATGGATGGATCAAGAAACTAGTGCATATTTCCATACGATTTTGTTCTAAGTTGGCCAATCAACCAACACTCAAAAAATTATTAGGGTTTGAACCAGCTAGCTAGCTAGCTAGGATCACAATTCCACAACTCATTTGAACAGAAACCCTAATCTCAAGACGACGATTGATTGTAAAATACACGCACGCGTACATGTGTGTGTGTGTGTGTGTGTCTACAGTCAATAAGAAGAACATGGGTCCCCAACAGGTATCATGTTAACATGTTTCACCCAGATGATAAATTACACAAACAGTGAAACACAGTTAAGAGGTGACAAATGCCAGGACTGTTGTCTCGAAATGATAATGGTAAGGATTCTGCTCCCTTTTTTTTTTGTAATCTAGCTTATGATCCGTACAGTCCTTTTGATCCCCATCATATACTAATCAATAATGCTCGCAACGCACAACCAACATTGTAGGGCCAAAACGAAACATTAAGTCCTCATATTAGGTTATGTCTGTCTTCTTGGATATCGCATGCAGAGAAATTAGAAGACATGAAGATCAAAGTCAATCCACGTTGAATAATTTGTAACCCTAGCTAGCTAATCTATGCTTGTATGGCAAACCAACATGAAAAAATATCTAGGAGGTAACATGTTGACAATCATTTTGCAAAATGTCTTGCCAAGTGGAAACGAGGGAATAACGAGGTTGTTAATGGGGTGATTAAATATAGCTCACGACAGCTGGAAAGTAGGGATTTGAACCTAAGATTTGAGATTATATGAGCAGTGGATTGTGTATGGCTCGAGAAATGATATTATAGTATTAATTTAGTGCTAATCTTTTCTCCCTTCTTTCCCTCTTCGCTTGTTTTGTTCTGAAAAATATATAAAAACAAAAGGTTGCCATGATTCATTGACTTGTACAGGCTCGCCACCTAGGTTCTTTTTGGCATCGAGACCTTCAAATTTGACCCGGCAAGAGTGATAATTTTATGGTCCAAAAAAGCATTTAAAAACTGCAAATATTTTAAACCCAAAACAAAAGAGACCTTGTGTGATGAAAACTGACCCTAGCTTGTTCCCTTCTCGTTACGTGTTTATATGGTCGGTGACATAAGAAAGAAGCGTCCGAGTTTTGACTATAATCACTGACTATGACCCATAATTTCCATCTTCATTAGATCGGGACAAAGGATAATATATATATATATATATATATATATATATATATATATAATAGAGGAGAGAACTTGGAAGTTACAATACAAATAAAGCATCCGCAGGCAAACACAAACGTATATCATATCATGCCAAATTCATATATACACACAGAGAGGAAACTACCCCTCTTGCCCTTTTTTTTTATATTTATCCATTTGTTTAAGAACTTGTTCCAAGGGAGTACAGCTTTGGATGTTGGGGAGACAGAGCAGAGATAGGGTTGATTTGGTGGTGTACTTTGTTATGAGGGAGCTTGCGAGCTAAGGGGGACTGCGTTTGAGGAGCTGTCATTTCTCTCAAATTGTTAATTTTGTTTGGTTTCGAGCCTTTTTGTATGCTAGGAGACCGACACTAGGGTGCGGCCCTGGCTCAGCCGAACCCCAGGATTATGCAGCCATGTCTCATCACCCATCCCTTCTTCTCTGTCTCATATAATCTTAATTACTGTTTATATATATGCTTTTAAAATGACCTTTCATCAGAATCACGTTTATCTTGACGCGTGTCCCTCATGCATTTGGCTTTTCTCTTGGCCTCATCACGAGCTCAAAATTTCATCGATTCTCAACTTACATGCTCAGATGGAGAAAGAGAGAAAAGTAGATGCTCGAAATGAAAAATGAAACCAAGGACATATTTACATTTATTTTTTACTTATGAGTAAATCCTTATCAATCCTCATCCTTCTTTCGAAACGTCTGCGTTTAAGATTACCTGTTTTAATTTAACATTTAATTCACTAGCTACATATATCCATCATCTCTCAGGTTATCTACTACTCGAAGTCGAAATTATGTTACTGATTAAGAAAATGCTGGGAAACACGGTTAAAATTATGTTTTTTTTTAATATTTTTAGATTATTTTGATGTGCTGATGTCAAAAATAATTTTTAAAAAATAAAAAATATATATTATTTTGATGCATTTTCAAGTAAAAAACATTTTAAACTGTAATTGTTACAAAACCTCCAAAATATTTCTTCAAAAACTCTAAAATAAGACCTTGTTAACTGCATAATCACTACAAAACATGTAATAAGTATTTTAAAGCTAAATAAAATATGAGGTCCATTCATATTAAAGATTAAAACCATGTTAAATTTTATAACCCAACAAGAGTACTTTAACATTTAAAAAAAAAACTAATTAAAGATAAATAAAAAATTGTTCTAAAAACCAATTAGATAACAAAAGTTTCATATTCAAAATAACTTTTTTGATTGGGTAGTGGGCTTATGGGGTCATGAGTTTGGACTTGAATTTGGTTAATAAAAAATATTTTGTTATTAAATCTCTATTTAATTAGTAATTTCTTCTAGTTCTTAAAATGTCTTAATACATGAACCAATATATTAATTATATGATAAAAATAAAGGTATTCATTTATAATTCATGAACTATAAATATTCATCATAATTTATAAATATTTATAATTGATGAATATTCATAAATTATAAGTAATTAATATTTTGATTCTTAAGTCTTACAAATAGGTGTTTTGGAAGAATGAAAATTATTAAAAACATTGTTGAGTTATTTCCTCTATTTATTGCCGGTTTTTTTTTAGACTTATTCTTTATACTCTAAAGCTTATGTTTGATTTTTATAGAAAAATATTGAGTATAATTCTTTTAAGTTCGTTGGATCTTGTGTAAGAATACACCTAAATAAGGTGAAGTTTTTGGAATCGTGAGAAGTTTATTGAAGTAAGTTTTTTTACACCAAGTAAGGAGAAATTAATAAAGTCTTAACGATAAAAGATTAATCATTGACAACAACAAAAATAATATGAAATTGAATATTTTTTAAGAACTTCAACAAGTACTCTAAACTAGTTTTGTATAAGTCTAATTCAATACTTGTTTAGTTTACATGTTAGGATTTGTTTTCCTATATCTTTTGCAAGTTTATATATATGCTTAGTATGCATGCTAGCTTTTGTAATAATTGCAAGATTACCATGTTTTTAAATGTTTGCATAATTATAAACTAAACATATAAGTCCTCTTATTTAATCATTTAATCATTTTGTGATTATTGGACAACAATTTTAAGTCTTTATTAGTAGTCCTTATTTAGTTTATAAATTTTTTTTTGTGATAACTAGATTAATAGTTAAAGAGGATATTATAATCTTTGTGAAATCTATATATTTCATAACATGATTTTTAAAATCTTGATTGGTTGAAATTTATTGATTGTTTAGATTTTTATACTTGTTATAATAAGTTTTTTTTTTTAACAAACTTTGGTTTGTTAAAATATTTGTGATGGCTTAATATTTTATTTTATATACCTTCTTGGAGAAGCCAATTATATTTATAAAAGTTCAGCTATTGTTTTACATAGTATTTATCATGACATCAACTCGAAAATTAATTGTTCCAACCAATGTTACTTTAACAATTGCTACTAATTTGGCAGTTGGATGTAAGATATAAAAATTTCTACAGATAAGTTTTAAAGTAATGATGTGAAGGTTATGATTATTGCTCAGGAGTTGTAGGAGAAGCGTTCAAAGTGAAACTCGACTTCTTAAGAGCTTGGATAACAAGAGTTAAGGTAAGGGATTGTTCCTCTCTTGCTTTTTTATTTATTAAATAGTGCTTTTGAAATTCTTAGATTGACAATGGTTATTTATTTGTGTTGTGTAATAATAATATTTAACGGCTTATACTTATGAGGCTGAAATTTATATGTGTTTGTAATTAACCGCGCAAAGGTGAAAAAATAATGTATGTGTATGAAGTGTGATTGACCGCAAGAGCGTAATCCTAAATATGAATTCTAAACGATTGCAACAATAGAAATAATGATGTGAATGAAATTGATCGTAACGTTGATAACTAGTGCGTGATCGAAATGACTATAATGATGGGAAAAAAATAATCTACAAGTGAACTTTTAAGCAACAATAAAAATTAACTTGTGAATACTGAGTGACTATCATTGTGAAAATTGATGACGTGTAAGAAAGTTGATAGATGAATGGAAGCTATGTTATTGATGTGTTTACTTAGTCTTCCATATATGAAACTAAAGTTAAGGATTTTTTTTTTTGTGGAACTGTGAGGTTTGCTGGATTTGTTGGCAACCATGAGGATCAACTGGGTTAGTCAGCAACTATAAGGGATAGTCACCATGAGGTTTCGTCAAATTTGTTGGCAACTGTGAGGGTTCGTCGGAGTTATTGGCATACGTAAAGGATAGCCGAAGTTTATTGGCATCTATGAGGGATAATCAGAATGTTTGATTTTTATATGAGATTGCTAAGATTAATTTAGCCCAATGATGAATCATGGTGATAAAGTCATAGGGGCATAAAACATAAAAAAAAAAATTGAAGAAATATATCCATAAGTCATTAGGATATGTATATAAGCCATGTGTTATTAAGAATGTAAAGGTATAAGAAATGTATGTAAATGTAACTATGAATTTTTAAATAGAACAGAGAAATGAAAGGAATAATTGTAAGATATGAAATGAGAAAATTCTAAAGCGCAATTGGTATAAATTCATGAGTTCAACTAAATCTCTAACTATTGATATACATAATTCCTAATAAGTATAGTTAGGAAAGGCAAATATTTTTCTAGTACAATGACAAACTGCTAATGAAACCAGATTAGAAGGATAGATAACTATATGATGATTTGGTCATGATAAAGCATCATGCACTACAATCTCAAACACCTCCTTAAAAGCAATTTGATATTTGACTAAATATAAAAGTAAAAAATAATAAAAAGTTATTAACGCGTGCTACATGCATACTAACATATAAGAGGCGTCTGCATCCTTCGAACAACGCATCTGAAGCTTCCCGACTGCCAAAACCCCTTTTGTCATTTAATTGAAAGCGTTATTGTGTTCTTTTTTTTTTTGGAGCGAGGCGTATAGTCATTAGTGGCACGGTTTGTCACCAATGACATTTTCTGTTTATTCCCTCTCTTTTTTTCTCCTTCCTATGAGAATTTTCACTTTCATCCTTATTCTTTTAATTTTTTATTTTTGTTCTTGGCCTTTTTATAAAACTTTTATTTGTTTTGAATTTCATCCTTCAATCTTAATTTAGAATATGTGGTATTTTTTCCCAATTTGATCTTTTTTTTTTGCTTTTTGTTAAATTGATTTTTCTTTTTAATTTCACCCTTTAATAAAAAAAAATTGTTTGTATTTGTTATTTTAATTTTGATACTTATTCTTTTGATTTTTTTAATGCTTTTGTAAAATTAATTTTTCTTTTCAATTTCACCTCAAATCAAAGATAAATTTTATTATGTTTCAATTTTGATTCTCATTCTTTTAATTACTATTTTTTAATCTTGTTGCATGATAAAAATTATTTTTTCAATTGCATTCTTCAACATTTGATTGATTAAAAATTAAATCTAGATAGGATGCTTCTAATAATAACTCAAGTTAAGAGTTTGAAAAATTAATTACCTTTGTTTTTTTTTTTAAAATGAACTTGATGATTTTCTTTATTTTTTTTTCTTTTCTATCAAGTTATCTAAATTTTATAATTTGAGCCATAAATTTTATAAGATAACCTGAGTTAGATTATAGATTTTTCAAGCTAACTTAAATTGAATCAAACCAATTTTTTAAGTTTTTTTTATTTAATTTCATCCTTTCTAAGAATAAAACTACATCAATATCCTTTTTTTGAAAAATATTTTTTTCCATGTTATCATAATTTTTTTTTTTAATTTAGTTCATCTGCTATTTGTCCATTTATCTTCCTTCTTTGAAACACGTTTGCAGCATTTGAGCATTACTTTTCATGCAAAATAAATCAAGCCCATCCACAGCTAGTTGCATCTAAATGCACCATTACTCCACCAATGATTGCAATTATGTAAGTTGTTGGTGAGAAACTGATAACTCAAAAAGAAAAAAAAAAGATTTATGATTAAAAAAAAAACTGCAGAGAATTTATTTAAATAATCAAATTAATAAATTAATAATAATAATTTATGGTAGAAAACCTTGTCCGAAAGAAAAGAGGGGTTTTATTTATTTAATAATCAAGATAATTTATGATTTAGAATAAAGCTGGAGAAAAAAATATAAAACAAATTGAAAATTGATAATAACAATATCATTATTAAAACACTTCAATATATAATGAATTTTTTGAAATAAAATAAAAATAAAAATAAAAATGAGGAAACCCGCAAAAAAATAGACTTAAAACCAGCCATGAATAATTCACATACTTCAGGAATAGCCACCGTTCCGTATTCCATCTACTTAAATTAACATATACTAGTTGACAATCATGTGTTAAAATTGACATGATTTATTTTCATATATAGTTTTCATTTCCTAAATCACTTAAATTATATCAATTTTAATTCAATTAGTATACATAATTAAAAAAAATTGAAGTACAAAATAGTGAATATTCCTAGAAGAAGAGACTAATACAAAAAAGGCAAAAACAGAGACAAAAACAAAAATATAAAATATGTCTAGTAAGTTTATGTAATTTCAAAGAAAAGTATAGAAAGATAAGTCACTTTCTTGATAGATCCATCTTCACTCTCTCTATCTCTTCTATTCCAAAACTGAAATTAACCCACTTTCTTGATAGATCCATCTTATACACGTTCAAACAATTTATTCTGAAACCAATAATTCCCACGCACAAAAGACAAAAAAAAATCCAGGACAAAGGGAAAATTCAAACGTATCATCTAATCACAAAAACAATAAAAAACCAAACAAAATATCTGAAATCAGTATTTATTCCCAAATTAGGAGCACACAAGTTCAGAGAAAAAAAATAGTATAATAAGCCAGAAGATGCCTGGAATGGGAATTAAAAAATGACTGGCTTCTTAACAACAGAAGTATGAAGGACTTCCCTATATGCAAACTCACCATTATAATAATATTCAGTCGGATTACATAGGAAGGCCGCAACAAAGAACAAAGAGAAGCCAGGACTTGACAGCATCTTGAAATTTGAAACTAGGTACGAGTTCTGCTGCTTTCTGCATTTCTAATTGGATAGAAGTATGGATGGGCCTGCATGGTAACAAGGTCGGTCACCACTTACAAAGCAACGATATATGAGTGAAGAAACAAATAAAAGAAAGGTCGCCACCCCCCACCCCCAATTCTCCCCTCAATTACTCAACAGGTCAAAAAGCAACCAATAGCTATGCATATGACAAGGTTAATAAAAACCACCAGTCAAGGGTTTTTGTCAACAGACAAGGAGCAGGGGCATACCATAGCTTCTTTTGCAGTTGGCCTTTCTTGGTGATCATATCGCAGCAACTTGTCGAGGAAGTCAACAGCCTTTAAAGAGGAGAAATAGAAAAGAAAGAAAAGGGCATGATTTAAAATATATTTAACAATGAACAAATAATCATTTTAAATTTATAAATGAATTTCTACCTCAGGAACTGCCAAATGTTGATTGTCAACATTAATAAACTTTGACCACGGTTTCCGGCTATGCCTGTAAAAGAAAATAATTTTCTTAAGAAAACTGGTTCTCTAAATATAATCAATTGAAGTTATCAGCACACATGACCAACCTCCCAACAAGTGCAGCAAGATGCAGATCTAACTCTATGCGATACCTATTCAAATAGGCATTCAGCTCATCTGTTCCAAGTACCTTACACATAAAATCAAGAATGATTACATTTCCATCTTTATCCATCACATTCTTAAAACAAGTTCTAAGCATGTTACAGTAAAATTCCACAAATACAAAGCCTGTCAATGCAAGACAATTCTGCCATATAGGTTGTCAGGCACCATCAAGTACATTAGGGGAAAAAAGCTTCTGAAAAATAGCAGAAATGCCTTAGCAAGCAAGCAGCCAGTCATGCACACACATGCACACACTCTAAAGATGAAGTATGTTTGATCCCTATAGCTCTCCAAATTTCCAACTTTCATCCTAAAAATATTAAAAATCACGATCTCCACAGGTGGTCAAATCATTGCAATGTGGTCCTTACATCCAGATAGATACCAGAGCTGGGCTGAAATTTGATGGACACCTTCATATAATTAAGGATTTTCTTTTAATAGTTTATTTATGTAATATTTTTTGTGATAGTTTAGATGGCTAAAATTTAATTATTTTTAAGAGCTAGGATTTCATTTACATGGGGTTTTGCTAGTATTTAAGGACTGTTACTTCTGTAATGAGAACAATTTTTATATTTTGATAATTTCATAAAGAGTTTGTTCTTTCTTTCTGGTTATTCGACCCAGACAACCAGCCTTCGGCTGTGTTAGCTATCTTTCTCCTTTTCTTCATTTGTCATGCTATACACCATGGAAGCAATTTAGCATATTTTTTGTAAACTAACTTTCCTAACCAAACTGGCCAATACAAAAAAGGCAAGGCCCAAAAGATACCCAAAGACATTGATCTCACTTGCTGATCAATGGTCATCTAGAAAGTCGATGAAATGATTTACAAGATGGGTGTTCCGGATATTTTTTACTCAACTTTTATCCAATCATTTCACATACCTTAGCTATTTTGACCAGCTGATCATAATTATCATGCCCATAGAAGAATGGCTCCTTACGGAATATCTGCAAAACACAACAGCAATAACGAGATTACCACATATTTTGGCATTACCTCAAAATTCATTCTACCCTATCTGCCATCCAAGCAAGAATAGGCAAGCACACCAAGGTCCACTTGTCTATGGCATTAGTAACACTATCATAGACATTAATACATGTACAAAGAGCAATGGCAGGCCAGTCATGTAAGTTCATAAAGAAGCAAGCCATAATGGACCAGGCCACAATTCTGAGGTGGACATGTGTACTTGCACGCACGACAAATAATGTGCAAGATGAGAAAAGTGGAAGTTAGAGAGGACACCCACCATTCCAGCAAACATACAACCAAGGCTCCACAAGTCCAAAGAATAGTCATAGTCTTGCAGATCGACAAGAAGTTCAGGGCCTTTAAAGTATCTGCAGATCAGAAATGGAATAACAGATTAAAAAAGAATTGCCACATCAATTCACCGGTTTGAGTAAAATGACAAAATAAAAAGAGGGCTTAACTTAGAGACAGATGGGTTTAAGAACTGGATGGATATGATACCATTTAAGGACCGGCAGTAACCACAGGGAAGCATAGGAGTATGATCAATTATCAAATACATCATCAAGTTTTAACATATGGTTATAAACTTGTATTTTGTTGCATTTATCCTAGTTATATGATATTACTATTGTATTTATTTAGTTAAAAGAAACTGCCACATCATTTCACCGGTTTGAGTAAAATGACAAAATTCAAAGAGGGCTTAATTCAGTGATGGATGGGTTCATAGATCGTTTAAGAACTGGCAGTAACCTTCCGCATAGGAGCATGATCCATTACAACATCAAGTTTTAACACATTGTTATAAACTCATATTATGTTGCATAAATCCTAGTTATATGATATTACTATTGTGTTTATTTAGTTCAATTACTAAATAAATGCATACATTACTTAAAACAAGCTGAGAGTTGCTATTTATTTATAACTCTAGTGGCCACAACCATTTCAGCAGCAGCAACCATAGTTTTGAAACCCGGCCCGGCCCGGCGGGTCGACCCGGGACCCGGCCGACCCAGGTCTAGGGCCGGGCCGGGTTTAAGCAAAAAACAGCCTGGAAATTGGCCCGGTGAGTCGACCCGGAACCCGGCCGACCCGGGTAAACCCGGATGAGACCCGGCCTTATTATATATATATATATATATATATATATATATATGAACACAACGACATCGTTTTTTCCTAAACACTCAATTTAATTGAAAGTCATCGTCTCTCTCTGATTGAATGTCATCGTCTCTCTCTGTCTCTGACCCACAATCTCTGTGGATCTCGATCCTTGCTAGTTGCTTAAACTCTCTCTCCCAAAAGCTTATAAAAAGAAAGCATATGGCGATGATATCTGTTCAAAATCTGGTCAAAGAAAGAAAATACCCTTTCATCTTTGCTTTTGCTATCTTACTCGTTTCTGCCAGTATCTTCTTATACTCAAATAATTTTCAATCTCTCACATTCTTTCTCGGAGATCTACAAAAATCTAACCCCACAATCTCAAAACCTTCTCAAAAAATCCAAATCCAAGGTGTTTGGTGCCTCTTCCTAATGGGTATTAAGTGTCAATTCAGCGGCCGAAAAGCAGGGACATGGTGAGATTATTTTGATTAATTCTTTTGGTAAGATTTTGGTTTTAGTTAATTTTCTTCCTTTTTATTTCAGGTTTTAGTTGTTGGGCAAAATTTGAAAGCTTAATTTTAAGTGGAGGACTGAGGATAACAGAAGATTATTTTGTTGGATGGTTCACCTGAGAATCCACCTGAGTTCATCCAGGTCCAAATTGCCAATGTGGAATCAAAATTTGCCACTGCAATTTTTGACTCTGGTGAGATTAAAGTGGAGGGAAGAGTGAAAGACAGGAAGCCCCACCTCACCAAGGTAGATTCATTTGGTGTTGATGTGAGCATGGAAGGCAGCCTCATACTTTGCAGTCAGGTTGATCAACCAGGTATGATTGGCAGTGTGGGGAATATCCTTGGCGGGAGAATGTAAATGTGAGTTTCATGAGCGTTGGCAAGATCGCTCCACAAAAACAAGCAGTAATGACCATTGGTGTGGATGAAAAACCCAGCAAGGAAGCGCTAAAGAGGATCGGGGAGATACCAGCAGTTGAAGAATTTGTGTTTCTTAAGTTGTAGGGCGCACAATTCCGTCATTCTTGAACCCCTTTTTTTGGGTTGACTCGGGTTAACCCGGGTCAACCCATCTGACCCGTAACCCAATCATTATACCGGGTTGATCACCGGGTTGGGTTTTAAAACTATGGCAGCAACAAAGGCTACCTTAGGTAGCGTTTGGTATTGTGGTAGCGGTTGCTTTTAAAAGTGTTTTTCGCTCGAAAATGCATCAAAATAATGTTTTTTCATTTTTTAAAATTCATTTTTGACATTAGCACATCAAAACAAACTAAAAACAAAAAATAATTAATTAATTTTAAGCAAAAAAAATTCAAATTTTTGTGAAACGCCATTTGGGTCACGTTCCCGAACAGAGTTAATCCAAACAAAACTGGGAAACATTAATTGACCAAAACAGCTTCTGGAAACAAACGAACAACAAGTGGTATTGACTAGAGAAAGAAACATGGGAACATAAATTTTCAAAAGTTAATGAAAAAGTGACAAACCTTGAAGCAACACGAACATTGTATTCTTTCCCAGGGTGATAAAATTCTGCAAGCCCCCAATCTATCAGACGAAGTTTCCTCTGCTCATGATCAATCATGACATTATGAGGCTTCACATCTCGATGCATGATACCTTGTGAGTGGCAATAATCCAATGCCTACAGAAAAGGTTACATATACTTAAAGATTAAACAAAACAATTTCAATTCCACAATACTAACATTAAACAGCAGAATCGCAAGTTTGCACTGGATCTATCACAAATATAAATCAAACAATCGTTTCTCAAAATTAGGCTGGTATTTCCAAAACCACTCTAACTTCCAAAGGGAGTTAGCAGAAAAACACTCTTTTAGAAACAACATACACAGCCTCAGCCTTCTTCATAGTAGCAAAAAATGTCACAAAGGTGGCAAGTAAATGTCACATTCATTTTGTTCAAACAATATTTACATCAGGATTACATTTTCTACACCATCCAAAAGAATTACAATAAAGAGAGGAGATAAACTGCATTGCTGAGATAAAATGCATTGCTGAATCACTGGACAGAAATCACCACCCCACCATTAGAGCTAGAATGATTGCAAGAGAAACATACTTGACAACAGCCAACTTCCTACCTGGCTATCTAATCTAGTACACAATGTAAAGGAACTTCAACCTTGCATCACTAAAAAGACAATAAAAAGATAATTGGAGACAAGAAGCATTAGGTAAGATACTGTTAATGCCTTTTCCATCTTTTTAAATGCATGTGTCAATGTCATTTTATGCGGTTAATGCTGATCTTGTCAGTTGGAGAGAAAGGAAAATGATGTGCTTACCTTCAGAAGCTCGTAGATGTAATACCTAATATCAAAGTCTGAAAGTGTCGGATAAAGCACTTTAAAATCAGTATTATTCACATATTCAAAAATGAGACTTGGAGTCTTTGATTGTTGATCTCTAACAATATCAAGCAACTTCACAATATTTGGTCCTCCACAGAGATTCTGCAGTATTTTAATCTCTCTCTTAATCTGCATCAAGTACGAAAAAACAAAGTCAGTCACCAAAAAAAGGCAACCTATAAAGTGTAGACTAGGCCCACAAGACAAAAAATAGTAAAACCAAAACAGAGAAGAAAAGGGTAGCTATACTGTGTACTAAATCACATGCACGAAGAAAACTTCTCTTTGAAGATTAAGCACAGGCATAAGCTATCACTCAAACATCTCAAGGTTGCTTTGGGTCATAATCCAGGGGAACCACGAAGGAACTTGAGGCTACAGTGTGGTTAGCTAACAAGGAGTGGAAAGTTCAGAAAGTGCAAAGCAATAGCTAATAAGGGATGAAAGATCAGCAAGTGTAAGTAAATAACATGATGAAACGTTGTCCACCAGACATAGAGATTTACAACATATCTATGGTAAGAATGATGGTCTGTTTTTCTCTTTGATGAACAATTAAAAAAAAAAAAACATTTCACAATAAGACCTTCATTAAATGATTTATTAATCCACAAAACATAAGGGATAAACAAAATTATTCTAGAAGAACCGCTAAGATTACTATTCTAAAAAAGAATCGAACAACAACACATCACTTCAAACATGAAACAAGGGAGGGAGAACAAAACAAATCTACTAACTTTCTTTTTCTTCACGGGTTTGAGAATCTTAATTATGCATTTTTCATTATCCGTGCAATGCACTCCCTCGAAAACTTCACTGTATTTCCCCCTCCCAACCTTCTTTACCACCTCATAATCATCCTGCTCCCTGCATAACCAATCAACAAATACACCAATTTCAAGAATCAATCTAAGAGCGACAGGATAGGGAAAAAGACGAATATACCCCCATTGAACAGTTAGAGACTCGTAGTCCCAATAGTCTTTAGGACGGATCACATTGATATCAGCATAAACCCTAGCCTTGGAAGGAGCGCCAGGACGGCGAATCGATTTGCCAATTTTCTGAGCCAGCGTGTCCGGAGGAGGCACCAAAGACCTAAATCGGTGAGGAAGACGGTGTTGTATCTCTTGTTGTCCTTGTTTTTGGTGAGAGAAGGCAGTGGTTGAAGAAGCGAATTGACGTAAGAGAGTAGAAATGGATGATGATTGAGGAGAAGAGAAGAGAAAAGGATTATTATTATTATTATTATTATTATTATTGCGAATAAATAAAAGAGAAGAAAAGAGGGTTTTGTTGATATTGTTCTTCTTCTTCTGTCGTTGACGATTCAAGATTGTTGTGAGTTTTTGCTGTAGCAAAAAAGGCCTTATGGCCATCAAATCACTTCGTTTAATTAGGCAAAAATAATTATGTAAGTAATTATAAATTTATAATAATAAAAGTGTGCTGTTTTTATCTGTGTAATTAGTTAGCCGGAGAAGGAGTCGCTTTATGGCCAAATCTCATACTACTCCTCTAACTATATAAATGCTTTCAATTCAGCCCTCTAATGACCAATTTTATAAATTAAATTTTCCATTCAATCTCATACTACTCCTCTAACTATATAAATGCTTTCAATTCAGCCCTCTAATTACCAATTTTATAAATTAAATTTCTCATTCAATCTCATACTACTCCCTCTCCTTTTATTAACATAATTGGAAAATATCTTAAGCCCTACAAGTGTGAGTTATGTATTTACCCTAATTTTATATGAAAGAACCCGATTTTTACTCTCATTCCACGTGTACAAAATTGTTTCAATTATGCCTTAATTTTCTTGTCTTTATTGAAGGTGATACTTGGATATTTTGCTCCTAAGACTTGAAAAAGTTGAGTCAGTTAGAAAACATAGGCATTTGCACCACTTAATGTTGGCTAAAGGACTTGATTCAGATTGATAAGTTTGGTATTTTGTGTATGTGGCTCGGAGATTTCCTTTTCCTTTTCTTTTTCTTTTTCTTTTTTTCTTTTTTCTTTTTCCCTTTGTTCTCCATGTTGTCGATAATTTTAAAGTTGTTTAGTCATTTGAGTTGTTAAGCTTCTTGTTTTTTCCCTTCTCCAGCGAACATTAATCAATCAATTGGCATATAGATATAGGGTAGGAGTGCTTGTCTGTTTCAAGATAAAGATATGTTCTTTCGAGAGCTGTCAATAACTTGTTATCTTTTCTTCTTCTTCTTTAAGACAAAAAAAAAAAAAAAATCATTACAAACAAACGAGGATGTTCTTATTGGCAGAGCCGCCTCATTGTCTATTGGCACAACCTTTTCTAGTTTTTTATTCATGAAATACCTAATTTCTGTCCTTTTTTCTTCACACCCCTGTGAAGACGAGCTCTACCTCAAGCCTCCAATCTGAACTTAGAGTATATTTAAACTGTATTTTACTTCAACTATAATTTTTAAAATATTTAGTTAATTAATATTCATCATAATTAATTTTATTAGATTTACCTGCAATTTTATCTTAAAACTTTAATTATAAAAAAACTATAATTTATAATTTTTTAAATCTATTTATTAAACTATAATAGTAAAAGCTATTTGCAATGCTAAACATACTTAATTATCACACTAATAACACTCATGATCCATGGGAAATTCCAATTCCATGACAGGTCATGAAAGTTGTTTTCTTGGGTTTGGGAGCCGATTGTCAGCTCTCCAATTCATCTGCCACCAACTGCTGCCCGAGGTCCCAAATCTTACAGCGCACCTACTGAGAACAAAACCCAGCAATCTTCATGGGTAAGTATCTTCTCAAATGTCACCTACTATTTGGCTGATGCTATAAATTGTTCTGCTTAAATTATATGGTGTTTGATTGAAAAAGCCTTAGAAGCGTGACTATTTCACCACAGGAAACGAGCTTCGAGAAGATTGTCTCGAATGCACACCACCTATTTGATAAATTGGCATAGTGTGGAACTTTGCAATGGTATAATCCCACCACATCCATGTCGCCTTGTATCTCATTCAGGGTAATGTTGTTTAACTTGTTTTTTTAATTATTCTTTATTTAAAAATATATTAAATTAATATTTTGTAAGTGTTTTTCTTTATGTGTTAATACAAAAAAAAAAAATTTATATATTTTAAATTAAAAAAAAAATGTATTTTGCACCATATTATCACATATTCTTTCTATAATTTCATAAATGAAGTTAATCCATAATTTATTAAAAAATAAACTAAGTGTTTTTTAATGATTTTGATAAATTAGTATAAAAATAAAATGAAAAATGAAAAATTATTTCTGTATTTTGCATATAAAACTAATAAAAATTACTTAAATACTCTAATCTTTGATAAACTTCAAACTAATTGATTGTTTTTATATTTTTTTTATATAATTAATTTAAAAATTTGAATCATAATTGTAATTCTCCATCCAAAAATTTTAATTTTAATTTTTTTTTTAAGTAGCAGCCTAAATATCATTTCTTCTTTGCGTAAAAAATCAACAATAGCCTTAAAATTTCTTGTTTTAGAAAATATTAAAACCAAAATTTTTGGATGGAGAATTAAAATTATGATATAAATTTTATTTCTAATACTTAAAATTAATTATATAAAAATAAATGTAAAAATGGATTAGTTTGGTTAAAGATGATTGGCATTAAAAGTATTTAGTCATTTCATTAGTTTTATTTGCAAAATATAGATAGAATATTGGAAAAAATAAAGAAGGACTTGATTTCACATATACCAAAGTATAAGAAAGGTCAGAACTATAATTAATTGAAAGTATATGAACTAAATCTTAAATGATTCTAATTTTATGAAAGGCTTGACTAGTTTAACTTAATTTTAATTCTCCATCCAGGAATTTTTGCTTTGATTTTTTTTTTTAAAAAAAGAAAACTAGCAACTTAAACCCTTCTTTTGTCTAAAAAAATCGTAGAACTAAAAACTCTCTTTAAAAAAAAAAATAGATAGCAAATTAAAATTATGATAGAAAATTTTATTTCAAAAATTTCAAATTAATTCTATAGAAGAAATTTCAAATTAGAGCATGAAAGTTATTTAATTAGTTTTACATATATAATATGGAAGGAATCAAAGAAAGAGTAATAAAAGGATTTGATTTCAAATATAATTAAAATTAAAATTGACAGTATAATAACTAATTCTCAAGTGACTAAGAAGGTTTTTTGAGTTTAGCCTCATTTTAATTGACATCCCCTAAAGTTATTTTCTTTTTATCTATGTACTCTCTCTCTCTTCAAGATCAAAGAGAGATGGTGTGAATATAAAACAAAATACTAAATCTTCAACAACAAAAAAAAACTTAAGAAATTGAGAAAACTAGTTGATTGGAGGTTGTTGTTGCTAGTTTACTTTGATTTTCATATGAATCAAAGCTAAAAAAAAAAAAAAAAAGTATGTGAAACCTTAATCCTATTTTTAAAAATTTTAAAATTAAAATAGCAATAACTCATAAAATATATTTTAGATTAACTTGATAGTTTTAGAATAGCAAACAAAACCTCTAAAAAAATCCTTTTTAATTGTTTTCTTAATTCCCAAAAGAAACCCTATCTTTTCGTTGTAATTTTTTTTTTATAGTTTAGCATAAGTTATTGTTGGTTTAAGGTTAAAAAAATGCCTTAGATTTATGTTCACCATTAAAATGAAACCTTCATTGAACTTGTTGGTTCTTTGAGAAAAGGCTTAACTTTAACTTAAAAGCGCAAAAACTGAAATTTTGATTCTTTGACGGAATATGTTCGCTTATTAGACTCGTTATTCTTCACCAAGCAAGTGTTCAATGTTTACCTAACAGGTTTAAGGTTTAAGTCAATTGTTTTAGGACTATCTGCCGATGAAAACAGTATTTTATCCAACTAGTGCGTTTGTTTTGAAGCTGTTTTTGTATTTTGGGTGCAAAAAACACAGAAAAGTATTTGATAACTTTAAAAATTATGTTTTATATTGTAGGGTCTATTAAAAAATTGAATTTGAAACGCAGTTTTTGTGAAGCAGTTTTTACATGTTTTTTTAACTGTGTTTTGTAAAACACTGTTTATTTTTACGTTTCAAAAGCGCTTTTGAAAAAAATTAATATTTTTTTTTTATTTTTTTCTATACTTCAAATTAAAATTTTTTGGTGTTTTAGATCATTTTAATGTGCTGATATCAAAAATAATTTTTTAAAAATAAAAATACATTATTTTAATGCATTTTCAAGTAAAAAACACTTTGAAAAGTAACCACAACCACACAACTACCAAACATTTTATACATGTTTTTTGTTGCACATAAACATCAACCATAATTTTCACCAAACATGTATCTAAATCCAACTAATCACATATGACTACATTTTTTTTAAATTTACTTTTTTTAAATTACAACCATAAAAGTTACCTCAAAAACAAATATGGAGGAGGAATATACAACCTATTAAGAAAAAAACTAAAATGAAAAGGTGGTGTTTAACGATGTAAAATAGTGTAGTAGACTCATTTATACTATGAATTAGAATAGTAAAATGATAATTTTATTATTTAAAAAAAAAACAAAACCTTTTGGCCTGGTTATTTTTTTGTATAGTAAAATAACTAAATTATTCTCGAAAAAATAATAATAAACTAAGTTTTTTTGATTTTTTAATTCTTAAAGCATAATAAAATGGTTAAATTACCTTTAAACTTAAAAACTCTTTAGGTGGTGACCTCAAGCTTTTTTATATTTTCATCTTAATTTTTTTTTATTATAATCAAGTAGGTCAGGGGAAAATCATTATTTAAATAGATATAAAATCTTATTTAAAAATAAAAAAGTGGTTGGCGCGTGAAATGCATACACAAGCATGTTGGGATTTTCTATGCCATTAAGGGGTGTTTAGGAGTGTAGTAGCGGTTGCTTTTCAAAGTGCTTTTCGCTCGAAAATGTATCAAAATAATGTTTTTTAATCATTTTTGACATCAGCACATCAAAATGATTTGAAAACACTAAAAAAATATTAATTTGAAGCAAAGAAAAAAATAAATAAAAAAATAAATTTTTTTAAATGTTCTTTTGAAACGCAAAAATAAACAGGCTCAGGCGGCGCGTGAGGGGTCATTTGGTTGCTAAACGGTGGCTTCCAGGATTATGTACGAATGGCCCTCCAATTTCTCATAATAACCCTTCTGTTTTTTTTTTTTTTTCCAGATTTGGTCCTTGTTTTTTTGATTAATAATTATTTTATTTGAAATTATTTATAAAATTAGAATATATTTTCAATTTCATCATTTTTCAAATTTTTTTCATCTGTTAGATTTAGCTCTTATTATTCTTTTGATTGCTATTTATTTTATTTGAGATAATTTTTAAAATTGAATTTGTTTTATAATTTCATCCTCTGATTTTTTCTATCAGATTTGATCATCATTCTTTTGCTATTTTTTTCTTTTGCAAATTTTCAAAATTGATATATTTTTTTCAATTTCATAATTCAACGTTAGATTAATTGAGAGTTGAGCTTCTTGGTTGAACCTGAGTCAGGAATTTCACGGGTTGCGGGTTTGAAAAATTAACCTAGGTTTAGGAGATTTATTTGGGTCTGTTCTTTTTTTTATTCTCATGTTTTTTTTTTAGTTTCACTATTCAATATTTATTTTTTTCTTAAATTTCATGCAATTTTATAACTCTTCAATTTAGTTTTAGATTTAATCCAACCCTAGATCAATTAGGACCCAATCTAGGGCTAATAAGGAAGAGAATAAGAAAGGGAAAAAAGACACAAATTGTTCTATCAGGTTAACTCATTATGTCTATTACCTGGGTCATACATTTTGCGTATTAACTTGGGTTAGTATAATGTATCTCCATCCTTTCATTCTATTTTCTATTTTTTTTTTATGATTTAATCATTTGATAATTTGATAATTCATATTTAAGATGGGGCTAGGTAAAGGTTAAGATGAAAAATACGTGGAATTTTGTTTTCTAACTAGATCGCACCATTTAAATTAAATGAGATGACAAGTTTGATTTTGACATGCTAGGTTGAACAAGCCACAATTTTTTTTTTTGTATTTATTAATATATATAATGATCAATTAATTTGATACACTAGTCAAATCTTTCATCATCATTTTAAATATTTTATCACATTGAAAAAAAAACATAACAATGCTCACACATTTCTTTTTTATTCAATAATTGACTATTGAATCGGCTCGTACGTTTCCAAATGTCAAAGTGCTCACTGAAAATCCAAATAATAAAAGCCCTTCTTCTACTATTAAGTACTTTCTAGAGCATGATGTTACCATTAATGGTATGTAAGGCAACAATACACCTAAGATTGTGTTAAAGTGGAAAAAACTTTGAGAGAGAGAAGTCTAAAGAGAGATATTATTTTATAAGACTCAAGGTCTTGTATTATATCTCTTTCATACTAATTTAGGTTAATTTAAGGTGAATTTTTTTTTTAATTTTAATTTTTTATATTTAATTGGCTGAAAATTATACTATATTATTTTTTTGCTCTTGAAAAAAAAGTTTATTTTCTAAGTTATTGTGATCGTTTTTTGTTTTACTATTCTTATTTTTTTTTTGTTATCTAATTAAAAATTAACTTATTTGACCATTCAAGATTATAAAATGGGATGCAGAGTTTTTTTTCTTTCTTTAAAATGCGGCTACAATATCTAAATATTATTTTTTATGAAAAAAAATATAGACCTCTGAATAGGTTCCATCTATTATATAATTATTTTATTATAGTTTTTGGCATGTTATTTAAATTTGAACTGTATTTGGAAAGTATCTTCTACTCCTTTAATTTTTTACAGAAAAAATGATTTTATAGACTAATTTTTCAAAGAGGAGTAAAAAATTATGGATTCGACCATCAAATGAGGTTTAATGAAGATATTGTTTGGGAGTGTAGTTGGATCATATTTTATTAAAATTTTGAGTTTTATTTTATAGTTTCAAATTAATATTTTTAGTTTTTTTGATTGTTTTGTTGTGAAGACGTCAAAAACAAAAAAAAAATATGTAAAAATATTATTTTAATGTATTTTTATATGAAAAGCACTTTAAAAACACCTTATATTTAATCCCAAACTCTACTGAAATGTATTTGATATTGTTGTGTATGATAGTTTTAAAAGTATTTTTAATTAAAAATAATTAAAAATAATATTTTTATATCAAATAATATAAAAACATCTAAAAATTAATTTAATATTTTTTAAATAAATCATAATTTAAAAAACAGAAACTACGAAGAACCTGGAAGAAAGTGGAACTGGTCCACGCTATGGTCTACAAGCTTCACGTGAAAACCAAAACACGGATGACGAGGGAAAAATTAATGGTCTAAACGCAATCCACAGACAGAGGAGAGGACCACAGTCCAAACCACGAAGGTGGAAAGCGACCATCCGTGGAAATAGTTAAGAACATGCACTTGTATTTGGTTCACATGCAAACATAATCTAATTATAATTATAATTATAATTACAATTATAATTATAAAGTATTATAGTATTTTGTGTCTGACAGTAAAGATATTTTTAATATAATTTACATTTTAATTGATATTGAATTTTTTATTGTATTGTTTCTAAAAACGATCGTAAAATTTAATAAATTATATCCTGTATTCCAGACGGAAGATTTAGACTTTAAAAAGGAAGCAGCAAACCTTTGACAACCGGAACACTTCCTTTGGGTTATTTTATAGTATCTACCTACTAGGGTTGGTAGAATTCAAAAACTGTCTGCTACTGTCAAACGCAGCAGCAGCCGGTGCAGTGCATTCGGGACAGCTATGGACCAGGTCAAAGCAACCGCTGCCTTCGTCGCCAACCGCTCCTCTCACGTTGTTGTCGACTCTGCAGGTCCGCCCTTAACGATGTCACATTTTCTTTTTCTTTCTTTTTTTTTTTTATTATAAAAGAAAATAAAAGAATTGATGAATGTTTGTGGTGTGGCATGCAGGGTTAGAGAAAGTAGTGGAGAATATTCAAGATAAGATTCCGAAAATAGAGTGGGATTTTGAAGGGATTCATTATTTTGACAACGGACCTCTCACCGTTCAGTACCTCTTTGTTTTGGACACGCTCAATTTTTGCTTTTGGCCTGGTATTTCTTTCTTCTTTGCTTGGGAACCCTGTAAATTTGTTACTTCATTGCTCTGCATGTCTGTATTTTGGCTTTTGTTACTTCATTGTTCAGGAGATTGATTGGTTCCTATGGTAAAAACATTGCTTCAAGATGCTTACTTGTCCTTTTAATTGATGGAAAGGCAAGGCAGCCAGCGAATTCAAATTTTTTTTTCTATCTTTATTCTTTAGTTTCAGCTTAAAATGTTATTAAAGATTTTCGCTTTTTAAAATTATCCATTGTAGCCAACTTATTTGAATGTCATCTAGAATCCCCTGGACAGTTTTTTTTTTTTTGAGATATTTGATACAAAGTTTGTGTGGTTTGCTTGGCTAATCTTTCTCTTCTTTCGATTTGATCATATGTTTTGTGATTTTTTTATAGACAAGAACTTAAATTATGATGATTTGGCTTCGGGGTTAAAGGAGGCTTTGGAAAATGACAAATCTGTATTTGATGCTGATCATCTGCAAAAAATCACCGGTAATTACACTTCTTTTGAAATGTTGGATTGAATCATTTTATATATACACTGCTGTTTAAATGATTGCAAGCACATAGTGCTACATTTACACTTATGTATATATAACGAGCTCCTTCTCAGATTTCAAAAATTATTTGGATTGAAGCAAAAAGAAAAAGGGATTGAGACTTCCATAAAAAGATTGGAGGAAGTATTGAAGACTCACAAGCAAATTGAATTTCACCGGTGCCTTTAACTTGTTGATTGTCTCTCTATTCATGGCAGCCTAAATTCTTAGTGTAGAAGTTGCTATTCAAGGGTATTAAAGCTGAATATATGATGCATATAGTTTTAACATTCTAAATGTGGTATTTGTCTTCGGCATTGCATGAAATTTAAATTCAGTTGAGCAACAAGCACTATACTGGAACTAGGGTTTAATCTGATGTCCACATGAAGGAATCGACCTTTCAACACTCATTCCTGTTCCTTCTCAAAGTGCCCTGAAAGTATTTAATTCTAATTTCTAGATGAGGGAATTAATTTTTAAGTTTTAATCATTGACCTTTTCTATTTCCCTTTTTTTCTTTTTTAAAATTTAATGTTTCTTGAAACGCATTTCTGGATACAATGTCTACACTTTTTGCAGTATAGGGTATAAGTTTTTTTGATAAATATTGAAAGACCACAATTCTTGTTGCCAGGTCTTCAATTACGCAACTTGTTAAAGTGGCCCCGACCACTTCCTCTGGAGGACGAACGAGTTCGTCTGCTGCATGAGGTTACCTTTTCACTTAGAATTATTTGCCAATTAACATTGTTTCCGTTTTAATATTTTTGAGGATTATTATGCAAATATCTTAGTCTTTGAGTTGATTGGTATCAATCTGCATCTAATTTCATTCAATTTCTTAGTCTTGTGATCTAATAAGTCGTTTGATATCATTTGACTTCTTGATATAGGTTGGTTTTGAGCTGGAAAGAAGTTTTGGGGGTAAAGCATCGAATCTAGTGGAGTCCTGTGGGAGATCAGCTGCAAAGCTTGTTGCCACTATAGCCAGTCACTTTCCTGGTAATTTTTTACAGTTTTTCATCAACTCCAATTCAATAGATATGTATCTTGACATGGTTGTATGTGAAGATACTACAGTTAACTTGCAAGGATACTTAAACCATGATTGTACACAATTGGGATGTTTCAGGCTTTCGAGACCACTCTGTTTACAAAGGCCACCAGATATTCTTGTATAAAAGAGCTCAGATATTTGCTGCTGATCTATATGGTGCTTTCAAAGGCCAAGGATATGGAGAATTCGATGACATTAGCTCCATCACTATATTTGCAGACTATATTGTCCCAGCTATGCTGCGGAAGCTTGGTGTGCTAAAATATAGTTCAACCCTTGCCAGCATAATTGAGTCTAATAAAGAAATAGTTTCAGGAAGTGAGGAGGAAGTTGAATTACGAGCCTGTTCCATATATGCTGTGGAGAAAATGAGGGACCTGATTAGTGTAAAATTAGGAAAACAGGTATGGTGGAACTGACAGCTTTTTTTTTTTTTAAAAAAAAATATTTTTCTGTCTGCATACTGTAGAGTTTTTATATTGGTTACACATAAATGGAGAATGATTGCTCTACTTCCTTCTGGAATTTGAACTTGTGATCTCTTGGGGAAGAAATCTGACTGTGATGCCATATTTTGTAAATGTATATATTGACCAATGTAATTTCTATAAATATTTTAAATTTATGTAACTCTTCTGGCAACAATCTTCATATAATCACTTTTGACTACACCATCATGATAGGCATTTTCTTTTAAAATACAGAGGAGAAGAATGGCAGCACCCATTTATTGGTATTTGGAAAAAAAATCCTGCACATTAGTGATGGTTTATCAAATATTCTCAATCTGATTTCCTAACAATTTCATCTTGGGTGTCAGAATCTCATGACGTTATCATATTTGATAGTTAATCCAAGCAAATTTTGAAAAATAAATAAATTTATACTTCAAGTTTACTGCTTCTGCCATTATATATATATATATATATATATATTCAGAGATGATGCTTCTGTAGATCTAACCCTTTTAATTATCAGTCATTTTTTTCTGATCAGTAAACATACGAAGTTTTTGTTTTCTTCTGTCAAGAGAAAAAACTGGCTTTTTTGCTAAAATAAATCCTCTTTCTTTTGCTGATTCTCAATTTTCTGCTGTTTGAATTCTATTTGTTCTAACAGTGAAGACTCCTTTTTTTCAGGTGCTGAGTGTGGAGTTGGACCTATGGCTCTGGGCTTACGGTGTTCAAAATCCATCTCTTCCATACCATCGGACACTCTCGATATATTATTGAACAGATGCTACGCTAGAGGAGCTTTAATAATTCTGTGGGAGGAGGATACATTTTACCTGTTAAAGTTTTGAGGTTATTCTTATAAACATACAAGAACTAATCCATACATCCTTCGCTCTCCTTTCTGAAGGGCTAAACCTGTTTTTGAAGACAAACAACTCTGTTTCAGTCATTTGACGTTCGTACTCCAAGAAATGTTATCTCTTGCGTGGGCATTATTCTTATTGCCGTTTATGTGAACACATGAAATTTCTTGAACTGTGGGAAATGGTGTTTCACTATTTTCGTCAGTTATTGAACTATATTTTATACATGGGAGATTGTGTTCCTCTGCCTACAAGTTCTGGTGGAACCTTTGCCCTTGCAAAATTGAAGGGCTGGTTGCTGCAATTGTGCTTTCTAATGAGTTTATAAAGCAACTAATGTTCTTTCTAGTTGATGTTTGAGATAATCGAATAAATTATATTTTTGTTTGACTCTAAAATTCAGTGCGATATATATACGTTGTGACAGTCTGTTATTGTTCAGCATGCTTGTAGTGGCATGTTTACTAAAACATAAGATTTAATACAAAAGGTTCAAAGGAGCTAACATCCCCTTGTTACTTTATTTTTAAATATTTTATAAAGTCTTAAATTTATTTTTTCACTTTTTATATATATATCAACACATTATCCTTTCACTTGGTCCCGATATATATCACTCATCCAACACCATTTCAAAACCCAGGAGATCAATCACAAAGGACGCAAAGTGATGACATTTTCCTGTCTTCAAATCTTCGCTGCTGATAACTACTATTCCTTGCTTTTCCATTATGAGGATTCTTGTTTGCTGTGAAGATATATAAGGTTCATGCAGGTTACAAGTAAACTCTTATATGCTGTGATTGTTTGAATAGGTGAGCAATCCAGTCAACTGGGGTTCGCATCAGTAGAGTGTCTGGGATTACGGCAAGGAATAGCATAGCTCTTCAGTTCAATTCTCCCTTGGGTACCAGATAATAGAACGTCATACATTCTATTTGAGAATGTATGTTAATCTGGAGATAGGATGTGAATTAACTACCTGATCACAGATAGCTGTTAATTGGGATTGCAAAGGTCGCACCAGCATTAGGAGAATCGACTATTCCAGAAATCCTTCCTACACATGGACAGCATGATAGCAAAAGATACATCCGTGAGAAACACCATTGTATTCTCTATATCAGTTATCAAATAAACTTTATCCCTTTGTTGATGGTATTTGAGGCGAATAGGCATATATTACTTCAAAATTAGACCAAATAGCTTTGGTTGCACAAGGAAAATGGCCGGTCAAGGAACCACCTCGCCATTTTCTCTGTCAAATGATATGCTGCAAAACCCCATTCATCTCGAGGGAGAGGACCCAAGTTGCATATTTCAACAGCAAGAAGATCACCTGGCTTTGCTGGGTTCTCATCCTTGTCCAAAACTCTGATTGGGAAACTGAGATAATGAACCTAACCAGTTTCCAAAGAAACCATGGTTAACAATCATCCAAATAGATCTAGTTCACATAGTGATTTGATTAAAATAATTTTGTAGGTTCTTCTGATGAAGTTAATTATTAGCAGTTCCTAAACTTCCACGCATGTTTCGCTACCAGGTACTACTTTGTTCTCCTACTTCCTCGTATATTTTTTTGCATGTCTGCATGAGAAATTAGTTTGTGTTGAACATATACCTGCAATCTACCAGTTCGGAAGGGTTTTGTTTTCAACAAACTGAAAAATAATATTCGTACTTACAGTTGATAGGTCAATGGTTTTTACATCAACTGCAGAATCATCATCCTCGATCGATCATACCTCCGGTCCAGTCTACCATCTCTACTGGAAAGGCCTCTCCAGCTTTAACCTCTGCAACCGGTGGTATTTCGGGACCAACGGTTGTGGATAGGGAGTTTTTGCTCCCAAGGCTGCTTCTTCAAGTCTGTTGGCAGTACTAGTCTTGCGGTTGAAGCAGCCATAAATACACCAGTGGAGATGCAGAGAGCTTGAGAATGTGATCTTTTGTTGTAAAATTATTAGGTTAACCAAACAACATCGTTGGAAGAGGAGTTAACTTGTATAATTAGTAGGAGTGCATGATTCAGGTTCTGTATCTGCAAAATGATTTAAGATAAGAAAACTAGCAGAAGATAATGATCATGGTAATAAATTTTGAATTTGAAGACCCAGTTGTACCTTTGTTGTCTTGGATTTCTGACTCCTACTACTTCTACTTTTGAAGTTCGGACTTAGGCTTTATATATCCGCATCTTCGTTCGCTCTTAGATTTTTTTTTTTTAATGAAATGCCTTTCAAGCAATTCCTAGACAGAAACCACGAAATGATATGGTTACATGTAGAGTAGAGAAATTGAAAACTACGGAAATAGTAAGAAGGTAGCTACAACTCACGGTAGAGGGATCAGCGTTCTTGATGTCCTCTGCGGCGTATTCCATCGTGATTCCACCTCCACTGAAATCCACCATCTCAACCCCGGAAAGCTCTCCCACTGTTACCTCTGCGACTGGTGGTATGTCTGGGTGCCACCGGTTGTGAAGTGGAAGTTTCTGCTCCCATGGCTTCTTTTTAACATCTATGGGAACGATCAATCGTGCACCATATTTTGCCATGGCTCTCCGCCCAAACTTTCAATCTTAATGTAATTAAAAGGCAGAAAATGTTTCATTGGGGTTGTTCAAAGTACTGCTGCTGCAAACTTGATTCATTCAGTTAAAGCTTGACAGCCACCATAGAGTTTCATTTCTCTGTCCTCTATATTTAGTGGATGGACGGACACTTGGAGAATCGATTGAACTCGCACACATAAATTATGGATGCCAAACAATATCGAAGGCTACATTGTCTCTGAAACATTTTTAGAGAAACTGTCTATAAAGCCTGTGTTTTTTTTTTGTTTTTTTTAACCATTTTGGTTGGCGGTAACAAAAGTTAGCCACTGATTAAAGGAATAATGCGTCTACTTGTTGAGCTTTTTCCTTTTAACTCTTTATAATGGATCGTCTATGTTGATTTGCGCGGCATCTTGATATGATTCAACATGTGCTTCGTCCTTTACAACTTGTACTAAAAGATGCCATGCAGTGATTGGAAAGCTGGGCGGTTCATGATTATATGCTTTGAATTTAAAAGAACCACTATCATTTAGCGATGGAAAGTAGGCTTAAATCTAATCCAAATTGCCTTCACTGACGAGCCCACAAATCAGAATCTTAGAGATATTGCCTGTATTTCATCATGATTTTAGGTTTTGTTTGTTCTTATACAGGCATGTTGCTCTCTTTAGCTTTTTCTCAGTGGCAATGCATGGTCCCCCAGCATCGCAGTTCTTAGGGGCTTATGATATGTTGTTGTACAGTGGCAAATGGTCCCAGAATCCCTATTTTGAATTTTAATATCCTTTCTTCGGCTTGAAATTTATGGCTATCGTTTCTGGTTACCATGATGAAGAAGAAAAGGATAATAATTGAAATTCCAGACTTGAAACTTTCTGGGATCATGTAATACCAATTTGAACCCCAGATTATACACCGGTGTCTATCGATAGATACAAAAACTTCAACAGCTGGAGGGAAAATGGCCCTTGGTAACCAACGGGTCACGTATTTTTGAAAAAGTATGTTGATATATTTACATAAAACTATATAAAAACATTTAGAAAACAAATTCAAACACCCTGAAGTCTCATTAGCAGACGTCGGGAATGTCAATTGGTGAGGAATTTCTTTTTCTATCCGCTGCTGTGCTGGTTTTTTTGGTTTTTTTGGCAAAAGTCTATGTGAACCCTTGCAAGTGGGAAGGTGGCATGCATGCCTGACACTGAGGATAAGAACGCCACGTTCGCGGAGACCATGACATCTCCAAGCCAAAAGGTCTTCTTCTCCAAGCCACGCGCCACCTTTTGGATTTTCCATCAACACTCTCAATCTGACGTGCCAAATTCTGAAATCTATCCGATATATTGCTAATGAAGACAACTCCCTTGTCACATCCTTAACCACATGCTCAAGCACATGCACCCACTATCACGTATTAATAATTCATTCTAGCTAACCCGCGGCGACGAATTTTTTTTTTTCAGAAAAAAATAAAATAAATATATAGACTTTCTCAGTGTGCTTTTAATTTAAAAATATCAAGGGTAAATAATATGTGTGTGTATATATATAATTAAATAAATTGAGATTAATTTGTGTCAATAAATATAAAAAACATTAACGATAAACAAATATTAAATTAAACAATTTAAGAGATTGAAGTAGTTTAAAATATTCGATCTCGCAATTCGAGTCATTTACCTGATTGTGTTTAATAACTTTTTTTATTAGAATTGATTTTTTTTAATTTAATCAAATGATAATAGAAACATGAAATTGATTGAATAAAATTAAAGAAAAAAAATATTATGTAAGGTTGTACATATTATAAAAAAATGCTATCTTTTTTGTGAAAACCAAACAATATTTAATCAAAAAATAAACTGAAAAGTTGAGAGATATATGTGGATGTAGATATTTGATCTTGAAATATGGGACATAGACTCATTTGTATTTAATAACAATGTTTATTGGAACCAATATTTTATTTACCCGACTGTGTCAATAAATATAAAAAACATTAACGATAAAAAAATATTAAATTAAACAATTTAAGAGATTGAAGTAGTTTAAAATATTCGATCTCGCAATTCGAGTCATTTACCCGATTGTATTTAATAACTTTTTTTATTAGAATTAATTTTTTTAATTTAATCAAATGATAATAGAAACATGAAATTGATTGAATAAAATTAAAGAAAAAAAATATTATGTAAGGTTGTACATATTATAAAAAAATGCTATCTTTTTTGTGAAAACCAAACAAT
>Ga0307510_10000911_pt1 | contig 31222 bp, 37 predicted proteins | sample 12_EM_MG_FD_207224 | JGI IMG/M metagenome (GOLD analysis project Ga0307510, IMG submission 207224) | Populus trichocarpa ectomycorrhiza microbial communities from riparian zone in the Pacific Northwest, United States - 12_EM | ecosystem: Host-associated > Plants > Roots > Unclassified | place... | reverse complement strand
AGTTTGCTTCTTCCATCTGGATCTGTGGTATCTGTCTATCCACTTTTCCAGGGCTGTTCTGTGCATGTTCAGGTTCTGTTTCCTGAGTTGCTTCAGACATTTGTCACCTGTTTGTAAGGCACAATAGATCTTCCAAATAATCTTGGATTAGATCTCGTTCTAGCAGGTCATCGCACTGTGTCTTCTTCACTTCTAATCTTGTTCGAAGCGTAGCTAAGTCTGTAGGGATATTTTTATCCCCTAACACATTGTCTGGTTGCTTGCTTTGGTCCCCACCCAGCCTTATCCCTGGATTGGGACAGTGATCTCCGGACCATGGGGCATCTTTTTCCTCTCGATCTCTATTTATTCGAGAGTCTGACTCCTCTTCTTTGACGGAGCTTGCTGCGGGTGTTGACAATTCCTCCTCCCAACTAACCTTCTTTTTGACCTTGCATGTTGGTACATGTAGTGGGACCTCCAGTACTTCAGTAACGGTCCCCGTAGTCCAATTGATCATAGGTTTGAAGTTTGCCAGCCATTGTCGTGGACGAAGTCCACGCCATCAAGAAACCCAGTCCAAACCCCTACGAGTCCCACGAGAACCGCCCCTAAACCCAGCTATAGCCAAGTGGCTATCCAACGTCCTCCAGAACCCGCAACAAAGCTTGGTCAAAGACCAGCAACCAAAGAGAATCTTCGACCACGTGACCCTGGGAAATCCCCAACACGTGACATACGAGCCGTCGAACAAGCACGTGACTTAACAGCACGTGACCGTGAGAACCTAACACATGACCTACCAAGGGATTGGTCATCTACACGATCACCTGATCGTGCGCGCTTTCTACGCGCGTCTCGTCCGTTGACCCATACGTGGAAGACCGTGGGAACAGTCAACGGTTGATCTAGAATCAACAAAGTCACAAGACTTACTGCGGAACTGCGGCGTAGTCCGCAGTTCATCTATTATTAGTTCGTGTCTATTCTTAGCTCAAGTCTCACCCGTCTCTTGTATTACTACCTGCCCTAAAGGGGCACGTGTCCACCCATCTCTCATTATTATGCCTACCCTTAACTACGCACAGACCACCCTGTATTAGTATATAAGACCTGCGAATTTGTACGAACAGTCCTCAGACTGTTCTCTTGTCTACCCCCACACTGGAGCCTCACAAAGCTCCCTCATCGTTAGCAGCCTCCCCCCCGTACTATACAGTCCCGCCTCTCCTTGCCTTTTGCCTCTTCCTCCTCAACATCTCCTTGCTGCTCCTTTGGATCAGTCACCTTCAACTCCGTGCCGTCGTCGAGTCTCGCTACCCATAAGTAGTGAGTTCCCGACGGCCATGGTATTCCCAGAACTACTTGGTCAGTTCCTGTTTTGGCTTTATAGAACCACTCCTCCTTCCAGAGGTTGTCGAGCTTCATTGGGATGTTGCAGTATTGGGTGATCATCCCAGATCCACATTTGGATCCGTCTGCGTTTGTCACTGGCTTTGGAGTGTCATCCTCCTTCCAGATAAGACTTAGTTGTTTCGCAGCACTTTCTGATAAAAAGTTCTGTGTGGCTCCAGTGTCGATGAGTGCTGGTAAGACATGGGTGCCTAATTTAGTTTGTGCATGCATGGGGATGTGCAAGGCATTTGCTTCTTGATTTTCAAGCGGATCACTTGGTTTGACCGTTACTCCAGAGTTTTGTGGGAGTCGACCCTCCTTGCATGCTACTTTTTGGCATTCCAGTTTGTATTCCTGGAGTTTCTGTAGTCCTAGCTCCGGATCCTTTTGAGCCAGTTTCTCCAGCTTTGCCTTCTGCTTGGTGATGGTTCGGTGATCCCATTTTATTCTCTGGGAATCTTGAGCTTTCCTGGTCAGTTCCTCATCAACTTTGTGTTCTTGACACTCTTCGATCTTTGCTGCTAGCTTTACGTATCCTGTTGCGACTTGCTTTCCTAGTGTCAGGTTTGTGGTACTAATGGTGCCTATATGGGTAATCGTGTCCTTTGTCCACCTCTCTTGGCTAGTTGGGTTACTGTCCATAACCGATAGGTTTCCCATGATTGCTGGCTTCTTGTCTTGCTGTAATCTCAGTAGCATTGGCGTAAGTCATTTTTTTGGGATTCCTTTGAGGAGCTCAAGAGAAATTTCTTTCTGCTCTTCGTGGTCGTGTCGTAGCAGGTTTTTCCTGGCTTGCTTTTTGGCGATGGTTTTGGTATTCACCACTGGAACTTGTGTTGTGGATAGTTCCTTCTGCTTCTTAGAGATCTGAAGCGTATGGATTTGAACCGGTATTGCGGCCTTGGCTGGTCTGAAGATAAGACCAATTTCTTTTCGCTCCTCCGCACTGAATTGCCAGAGGCATTTCCGGAGTTGTTCCTTGGTCATAGGTTTAATTGTCCCTTCTTGACGCACTTGGATCCTTGCTGGTGTTATTGATTTTTCTTCAAAGAGTTCATCGATCATTCCCAGTCGGTCTTCAATGGGCATCGCTTTGACATTGCGTATGATGCTAGCCAGGTTTTCCTTGGCTCTGTGTTCCTCCTCCTGAGGGGTGGTGGACGTTATCAGGCCTCTGATTGGGCAGTCTTGGATTTTGCCTCCGGTTTTCTGGCAGCTGGAACATCATTGCTTCTCCTGAGCAATGCTAGGTCTAGCTCGGCCCCGAGCATGGTCGCTTTCGGGGGCACAAGGAGGGGGATTTTGTGTTAGTATCCTTTGCCTAAGCTGGTCCATTGGAAGCACCCCTAAGTCTGGGCGATGGCTTCCCTGAGTCTGTGGCTGCATTTGTGGTGGTTGCAGGGTGGGTTTGGGTTGTCCCGTGCCTTTGAACTATTGGTTCAACGTTTGGTTATTTTCAAATGGGCATTCCCGTGCGCAATGTCCCCTCTGTTGGCAACTAGTGCATCGTCGTTCCCTTAGCGTAGGGCAGTCCATGGATCTATGTCCGATTTCTAGACATCTAAAGCATTTGCCTTCTTGAAGACATTGTTGTTTGTCTTCCGTTGTCAACCAACCATTTACTCAATGTTGGTTGATCCAGTCCTTCACGGATTGTTCTGCGGAGTCCAATTTTGGACTTCCTCTTTTATCCGTTGATTGCTGGCTACCCGTCTGACTGGGTTTGGTCCAAGCTCCTGGTAACATGATGATAGATCTTGGGTGTCGGTGGGAATGTTACTTGGCATGGGCAAGGTAGGGATCTGGTGATCTAGTGACATTCACACTTGTTATTGGTCACTGTTGTTCGTTCCTTTGGCTTTGATAGGGCCTTGTGACATTCGAGATGGTCTATTAATCACTCCGGGCTCACACTGGGTCATTTCAATGTCTTGTTCCTAAGACCTGGTAGGATTTCTTCCTACGTTGGTAGAATGATCCTTCATGATGCTCAGCGTCGTGTACTAGTTCTTTAGATCTGGTGAGGTCTCCTTTACTTGCGGGGACCTATCTTGTTGGCGGATTGGGTAACAGAAGCAATGCTTCACTGTTTTGAGTGGGTTGGGGAGTGAGAACTTTTACAAGTTCTTAAGCGTGTGTGTGATGATGACTTCCATTCTGGTGACACTTCAGTGTCCGTGTCGGTGGACCACTTGCGGATCCTTAAGGTCGATCGTTCGAGGCACTAGGTGCCTATGTAGAAAGCTTGACTTGTGTGGCGGCTCCTAGCCAGCTGTGGATTGTGCTTGAAGGTGCACAACACCTGCGTGCGCTCTAGCACTGTCTGGCTTCTGCACGTATCCTGGTGAGGCGACAAGGCCTCCTGCGGTAGTCGGGCCGGTGCCCCAAGCTACCAGTCCTTGAGTCGGTTGGGTGCGGTGTCTCATGTGTCTTCTGGTTGCGCGCAAGTATGATACGAGCGGCGTGTGCATGTGTCGGTACACAAGTACTTGGGCTAATGCCCTTAGTGTGCTGATCGAAGTGTCTGTCTTGTAATGTGAGTTCTATGAGTTGTCCTCTACCTTTGATGGAGGTAGAGATGCAAAGATAGGTGGTTCACAAGTTGAGAGGGAAGATGCAGGCAAGGGAGTTCAGGGTAACAATGACAGGATTGCAAGACTCAAGTCAAGCTTAAGGCTTGACTGCTCAGAAGTACAGGTCTTATATACTACCTGGTACTAGTCAGTATGAGTCGTTGTATGACCTAGTCATAGTACAGTAAGCGATCAGTCATTCATACAGTAAGCAGCCGAGGGAGTCAGTAAGAGTTGTACAGTACTCAGTCAGAAGGAGTCATCGAGGCTGCGCGCAAGAGTCAGTCAGAGTCAGTGTGACTGTAGGAGCCACCAGTATAGTACACAGTCAGTTAGGCTAAATATGGTAAGCTGAGTCACACGTCAGAGAATGGTCACTGGGTCTGGCACCTGACTGGTCAGGTGCACGATAAGTCACATGGTATCACGTGACAGGTCACATGCCTGGTCACGTGGAGAGTCTAAGGTCAAGGTAAGGTAATCAGTTACAGGATCGTAGGAGTGGTCACGTGCTCTCCCGTCGTGTGGCACCAAGTCAGGTGCACAAGTCAGGTGATAGGTTAGGTAATCGGTCAGGTGATGAGATGTGAGAGATAGCGATAAGATGGAAAAATGGTGTTCAGATGCTACACCTTATATGCAATGCATCACTCGAAGTTATCAATCTATTGCGGAGGTGGGGTGCTAAGTTTCAATTTGCTGATGAAGCTTGCTATTAAAATAACAAACCCTAAGAATTTGAGGGTGGCACACCTCTTCCTTTCCTCTTGGCCACAATTGTCAGATCCTTATCCTTATTCTGCTGGTCTTTCTTTGCCTTTTGTGCACTGTTCTTCAAGTAGATGTGTAGATAATTATGTACAACCCAGCTATCTTCAAACTTGAGGAGTATTGGAAATTCATTGGAAATCTGTTCACTGCAATCAAGTGTACCTTTGTGCAATTAGGGTAACCACTGCACCAGTTCACAAATGAGAGTAAGTCTCACCTTGGAATTTTCTGATTGAGCAGAGTAGGCTAAAGAAGTGTCCAAATATTCTTCTGCCAGTGAGCATACTCTTTCCTGAAAGGGCTGAATTTGATGATTCCACTAAGAACAAATTGTTCTCACTTGTATTTTATTGTACAGCCCATTTCCCACCTGTGTTCTTGTTCAAGGACAGTTTTGAGTGTATATCCCCCACAGCCAATATGGGTAACCTCTCCTGAAGGCTTGGGTATGAGCAGTAGAGATGGCCCAGTTGCAGAGAGTGTGGATTTGGATGGACCAACAATGGGTCCAATTTCTGTCTTTGGGAACATATTCATCATGGCATGAGGCAGAGTGGGTACCAACTCCAGACTGAATTGGCACCGCATTGATCCAGGTAGGAAGTGAGGAAGGAAGCGGCAGGGCTGGTGATAGTTAGGGCATATGCAAGGCATTTGTTGAGCATTCTGGTAAGAAATTGCTGAAATATAAAGGGGTCACTGCTAGGCGCCTGCCAACTTTGGTGCTGTTGCCTAATCCTAGTTACACATTGGGACAAGGGGGAAAAGTATAAAGATCTTCAGTTATTGGTTGCATGTCCATGGAAATGAAGCAAATAACAAAGGGATAAAATCTAAAAAAGGGAACAAGGATGAACAAAGGGGTGCAATGTTGTATTGGCCACTTAAAACCCCTGGATGAGCAATGAGGATGGACTCAAAGAATACATTAACACACACCATCATGCCTGCTTGTTACTGTAAATATGTGGGATGTAATGGTGAAAAAGTTGACAATAACATGAAAAAGTGTCATGAGCGGTTTGATACCTCACAATCTTATCATGATCTTGTTGAGGTATGTCATCACACTAAATTGCAGCCAGAATACCTGACTGACTAGTAGTTTTAGCACAACACAGAGAGAAACCAAACACCCATACATATTTGAAATCAGCCACTTGAACTGTCCAACAAGTCTAGAACCTCATGCAACATGGAACGACATGAGGAGCACACTCAACGTCGTCAAACCAACACCTCAAGACAAATAATGATTCCCACTTCCAACCCTCAAATACTGCGATCTGTAGTTGAGCTGGAACAGAGGACCATATCTCAGGTCAAGGCTTTGCACACCTTCAAGAGTCAAGCTCTGGTGTCAGAACCAACTAGGGCATTACTTGATAAGATTGATGCTCACTGCATGGGAATGCAAAGAATGATGGTAGCTGTTATTAATCTCTGGTGTCAAGATTGCTTGATTGTGGAGAGCCTCAGGGGAAATCTGAGGACTAATTTACAGAAGAGCATCAAAGAGATTAATGACCTGAACCATGCACTCACTGCTGTCCCAGTTGGGGGCATCCTGATAATTCATGCTAAACAACTGAGTGAGGATTCCAGCCATGAATGTACTGTATAGTAACTGACTTTAACAATAGATGATGACTTTATTAGTTGTTTGGAAGAGTGTAGCTCACTCTTGCAGTGAAGTCTGTTCCAGATACTTGTTTAGGATAGTCTGGACCATTTACCTCAAGAGGCAAGCAACTCCAGGCTCCACTCTCTGAAGGATGACTTTGTGAAGATGATAGGCCACAATTTGTCACCCAGACCCAGAGATGAGCAGTTCCTTCAATCCTTTCCAACCGATATCAGGACTGCTCAGAGAATGCTTGGGGTCCCGAAAACCATCATGTATGCATGCTGCCCAGCCTGTAGCTCTTTATATCCACCCCAAGGTAAAGACAGAATCCCGGTGTATCTGCTCAGTTGTACTAGCAAACTATGTCCAGTTCGCAGTGGATGCAACCTTCTGAAAGTGGGAGTAACCCCAGATGGTCAGAGCATTGGTGTACCTAAATGCCCATTTGTGATGCAAGACTTCAATGTCTTCATGGCATGTCTCTTATCTAGACCAGGAATAGAAGCTGCTATTTGACGTTCAGCAGGGCATATGCATGACAATGCGACTGCTGACGATATTGTTACTGCAGACAGCCTAAAAGCAATCAAAGGCCCTAATGGCATACCTTTCCTCTCTGGTGGACAACAGCATGAACTGCGCCTCATATGGTGTCTCTCTGTAGATTTCTTCAATCTGTACCACAACAAGATCACTGGGAAGGTCACCTTGGTTGGCTCCATTGCCATGTCTTGCCTTCTCTTGCTGCCAGACATACAACACAAACCCAAAAACATGTGCCTTGTTGGCATCATCCCTGGACCCCACAAGCTGTCAGGGGGGGAAATTGACCACTTTCTATGCCCTCTTGTCGATGTTATGAAGGAATCCTGGGCACATGGGAAAAGATATATGACATATGATTACCCCTATGGCTGACATGTCCACTCAGTGATCGCCCTCTCAGTAAACGATTTGCCAATGGCCCAGAAAATTATGGGCATTGCAAACTACATTGACAAGAAGGCTGTGAAGGAAGAAAATCTCAACTTGATCAGGCCACGCACTCTCCAAAGGGTCCAAGAAGATGCTCACATGTGGTGGAGTGCAACATCACAAAAGGAGCACAAGCGATCATATACTAAAACTGGTGTCTGTCACTCAGTATTGATGGAGTTAGAATACTGGGACCCTACCACCATGGTCCCTGTTGACTGCATGCACCTTCTCTTCCTTGGGTTGCTGCAATACCATGCATGAACAGTGCTTGGAATGGACTCAGCAGGAAACTGCAATACAAAGGTCACAGATATGATGGCAAAACAATTAGAAGATGCAAGGAAGATGCTATCACAACCTACCAGCCCTGAATTGGTTGATCTGAAAACACTGAAGGTTGATGTGTTGAAGATCCTCTGTGAAGAAATGGGTATTGGCATTGGCCGATATAAGGAGTGTCACGGTCAGACCACCGTGTCAGATTGAGTTGGGGATCTCAGGGTTTGGGGATCTTAGACAAGATTACAAAGACAGATTTCAGAGGGAGGTTGTTCCTAAAGAGGAAATCGGTCACATGAGACATCACGTGACAAGGAGGATTACAAGTGAAGATTACACAAGTCAGACATGACTTGGAATTGAGCAAGACACTAGCATATGATCTTGAGATATAGAGAGTTTGAAGACAATTAGCAGCAGAGCTGACTAATGCTGAGAGAATCATTTGAAGGAAGCTGCACACATTCAATAGTGAGAAGAGACTAATCAATAGTCTGATTGCATGAATAGAATGAGCTTAGGAAAGCCCGTTCTATGTCACAACACGTAGTATTTATACATAAGAGGCAGAAACTACTGGAACATAAGAGAAAGCTATGGGAGGTCATGGAATGTAATGGAAGCCAATGGAAGCATATGGAAGTCTCTAGAAAACACAAGAGCAGTCCATCGTTAAGTTAGGTAAGCAAGGGCAAAGCGGCCCAGAGTTATGGACAAGAACAGAACAAGAAGACAAAATAGGAAGGAAAAGATTAGGTAAGAGGGGGCAGTCCATGACAAGGAGCCCCAAAAAGATGACTTGATTGCATCGCTGAAGGTACGACAGATCCTTGTACTACCTCAGCATGCAAGCTCATCTGTGAGAGCACTTAGGCATCCCTTCCTAAGGGGAGGACATCATGTGTCTTGGACATCGTTGGTGAGGGAATTGTACAAGAGATTGCACAGGAATGTTCCAGGACATCACTTGCAATGGGTATCTCTCAGGGTGATCTGAAGGTGATCTGGGATGATATAGCGGCTACTGTTTGGCCTTGCTGGCATGCTGCCCCTCCACACAACTTAGGGCAAGTATCTCATGGTAAGCTGAAGGCTGATGAATGGAGGTCATGCTTTGAGTTCAACATACCTGTATCTCTCCTTCAAATCAAGACATGGCATAACTCATCAGCGACAGAGGTGGATTCATACAGGGAAAAGCTGGTGCACAGTACATTCCTGCTTGCCACTGCGATCCGTTGGGCAACCTCACACCATATGTCAGACACACACATCGAAGAATATACAAAGACCATGAAAAATTACCTGAAAATGCTAAAGGAACTCCGGCCCACCCAGTGTTTCCATCCCAATCACATCAACACTCTCCTTGTTGGCGATTACCTTCGTCTATATGGTCCTGTTCAGAGCTGGTGGATGTTTCCATTTGAAAGGGTAATAGGTGACCTGCAGCGCATAAGCACAAACAATAAGCCAGGTTGGTGATGCTCATTTCCCCTTGGTCTGAGGCCCTCACCAGAATACAGGAGAGATGGAGAAGACCATGTTTACTGCATACTCTGCCAATTTATTTATGAAGGCAACCATCCAGCAGCTAAGTGGCTCAAGTGGGTGGAAAGATAGCACAGCGATTAAGGAACAGTTGTTCTGGGTTGTAAAAAGAGGTATGTCCATGGCTGAGAAGTGCATCTTGAGGCAGAGGGATGAAAGTGACATAGATGGTACTTCTAATGCCCCATGACATGCAGTTACATCAAGACCAAAGCCTCTGGATAAGACCATTCATGCTGCAATAAAGGAGAGCAAGAGAGATCTCCAGCACGAATTGGGGAGATCATACTGCCTAGAGGGAGCTGACTTTCAGAACAGAGTGATGATTTGCGGACATGAATTTGCAACATACTGCACATCAGAGAGTCACGGTGTGATTTTCTTCCAAGATGCAGCTGGTGCTAATTCCCTAGCACTGGGAATCATTTGTGCAATCTTCCTTGCAAGGCAGGATGGTGAAGAACAGATATTTTTAGCTGTTCATCACTATCTCACACCCCCAGTGTCTCTACCAAACCCATTCACACATTACCCAGATTTTGGTGCAGGTTTGTGGTCATCAGAGACGTGCAAAGAAGTAATGATTGTGCCAGGAAATCATGACATTTACCATGCAATTCACTGAAGCTGGGACTACAAGATTCTGGTAATAAAACCATTGAATAGAGTCAGTGTTTAATTGATATTATCATGCCCAGACCATACCCCCACTGACTGTGTTTGACTCTTAGAACTTTTAATGGGCCGCATTCAAGTGACAGGTGGCTTGCTTTTTTTATTTTATTTTTGAGATTGCTTACTATGCATCTTGGGGTATAGGACCCTACCATAGCACTCATGTTTGGTACTATATATGTTATGATCCACCCCATTTTTCTCAATTACCCTATTCCTCCTTGCCCACACCAGAACTTGTATCTCTTGACCTGAGACCAGCAACCAAGCCAGCTACCAAGCCATCAGTCATCTTCCCTAGTGCTACGCTGCCAGAGCTCATGGGAAAGGCACCACTACCAGTGAACCTGCCATTGCTATCACCCCTAGAGGACATGCCGCCTAAACCAGAGTGGACCAGACCAACCCCAGATATACCACAGTAGACCAGTCCATCCCAAGTCATTATGACATAACCGCCCTCTCCTGCAATGTCCATCTATCCATCCTTCGACCTGCCACCCATCCAGCCTCCTATCCCTTGGAGCACCCATCATCGACAGTACTCCTCAATGGAGCAACTCACAGAGCAACCAGAAAAAGACCCAGACAGTCCCATGGAGGACACACCACCCATAGAGCCAGAACCAATCACCTACTATGAACCTGAAATCCCTGGAGGACAGACACATGCCTTATCCCCAGAAGAGTCCCCTGTCGCGCCCTGGCAAGAGTACCTCACCCAGCCCAACAGTCCTGTGTCCCGCAAGCACTCCCTGTCACCCACAAGTCCCTCTTCAGCACCTATACACCAACGCACCAGTAGAAAGGCAGTTACCAGTCAATCACCCCTTCAGCCTCATCACCCCTAGTCGGCACTTTGCCCTAGAGTCCAGACCACCAGACGACCTCTTCAGAAGGATCCACAGACCAGTCCTCATCTACGCAGAGCTCCACAGATGACATGGCTAGCAACATGGCCCTTAATTGGGTCTCCATCAATACGGACTACCATAAAGGGTAGTTGCTTACGCTAGACGCCCATTAGACCAGAAATGGGTACGCGGAGATCAGATCTCCACAGATTTGCCTCAAACCTCGTGGTCGTTATCATGACGATGCTTCTCTTCTTTGGAATGACCCACCGCCATTGTCTAGGATCGATTAGGCAATTCCCTGATCCTTTCTATTGTTCTCACTCACTTCTCTATTGTTCAACTCATACAGACCACAGCACTTGTCCGCGGATTACCATACGATACAGACAGATGCCTCTTGACCAGAAGTACCTACCTTAGTGACCATGGCCCGTGCGCGGCCCCGCCTGTATATAAGTGCCCTGTATTTTGACAGTCAAGCCCTAAGCTTGACTTGGTTTTCAATATCAATGCTCTTGAAAGCTTCCCCAGTGCCTCCCCTTTTCCCACTTCTTACATAAGCCACTCAGAGTCATCTCTAGCAACACTAGAGACTTCTACTCCTTCAAGTACTTGCCACTAGTTCACCTCTTAGTACAAGTCGTACTATCAAGGCCCGTTGAAGCCTTAACAATATACATGATGGGTTCTACTTTGATGAATGAATGACAAGCACATTTAGTATTCACCAGGAGATTACAGAGTGGGGGGGGTGTGGTGTGCTAGTGCATTGCCCATTGTTTGTGGTCATCTGCCCCTGTAAACTGTTATCATCATTGGGTTTGGGAAGAGGCGGAGCAGGTAATTTTGTTCTGGCAGTGTGCATGTGGTGCGGCAAGAGAATGCCTGTGGTCATGAATGTCAGGCGTGACCAGTGGTATGTTGGGATGTCGAAAATGTAGGCACTGTTGTAGTATGATGTGCCCTAGCCACCAATGATAATGATCTTAGGTCCTACAAGAGTTACAGAGTACATGCAGCATTACAGTGGCAGATTCTCCCATCTTGTGATGGTACCACTGGCACTGCATCGTCTCTGTAATGGCGGAATAAAAAAATCATGAGTTGGGGGATAGTGCGATAGCAGTGGGTCAGCTGGTTGGCTGCAAGTGTACAGGGTGCTTTGGCATTTGGCAACGCACTTGCACAAGGCAGAGATCGTGGTCAAACTTGCGTTACAAGTGCTGCACTGCCCTTACCAGAACTTTGCGAATTTGCTGATGTGCTCTTCATCTCCATTCTTCAAAGATTTGGTGATTCTTACTTATAATTGCATAGCACTGCTGTAGCTGGACCCTTAATATTTTATTTCTGCCAGTGGAGACTGAGGGGCGTGCTTCCCTGTGCTACAGATATCTGACAACCCTTGAAGCTTGAACCCTGTCTTCTGCCTCCTGTTCTACTTACCAAGTAATCCCAGCCATGGGTAGCCAATCCATCGCCCAACTATACCATAGTCTTGAAGAAGCATGCTGACATCCACCCCTCGATCCATCCCTGGAAACAATGCACCCTGTGCCTCACAGGCATACCCTTGCATAATAGCCATCACTACTACCATCACTTACTACTGCTGTGCATGTGTGGCTCTTGTGGACTTTTCCAGTACCAGCATGATTTCATGTTTATTTGCACATTTTACCCCTCTCTTGACTCATCGCCATATGATACAAGCTCTGTGTCTGGACCATTGACTCTATACCTCATTCAAGTTAGTACCTTGTAGATCTACAAGATCTCTGCACATGTACATAAAGCCCCCTGCTTGTCGTAGGAGTGGGAGATTATCATAGTAGACCCATTTGGTGCCCTCTAAGCTCTAAGTCCCAAGTGCTCACTGCTCCCATCTTGTTTTTTCTCCTACCAAGTCATCTCAGCCTTGGATTGCAACAGAACTGCTGTCTGCACCTGCATGGCCTCTGGCCTTCTTTCTCTCTCAGGAGCCCTTTTGTCTTAGTCCGATCGACACCTGCCATGTTTATGGTCTTTATATTTTTTGCATCAAAAGTTCAAAACCTCTGTAGGTGGACCAAGTACTTGACTTATTGGCCAGCTTTGTCTGACAGAATCGGATGTGAAATTAGGTGAGCTGCATACACTAAAATACATCACATGGTGTCAAAGCATTTCTCTTTGGGCTAGTCATTCATCATGTGGCCAATAAATGTCCTTTTGTCTAATAATCGCCGTGATTGTGCGATTGGAGCTATCATGTAGCTGCTAAATCACATAATTATCTCCAATCTCTGGAATTTCCTAAGTTACTAGAGTTGGGGTGGAAACCAGAAACCAGAAACCTGTGTGCCCATGTGCCCCACAAAATTGTTCACATTCGTAACAATCGGAGTTGAAAAAATGTTGAAACTTAGCACCCCACCTTTGTGATAGATCAATGAGTTCCAGCTCCACAGATAGGACAGTGCTATGCAATGAGATACACAATTATTTGTATTCCTGAACTTACATGGAGATATCTGAAAGTATATAATACACCATTGATATGTATCAACTAAGGTACCATGTTGTTGCTGTTGTAAGGGACCTATGCAATGCAGTGAGACTTAGTGTTGAATGTATGAATGCACAACCACCCACCAGAGTGGGAAGACAAACTGGTGCCTTTGCATGATTCCAAAAGAGAGAAGGAGCTCCTTCAAACCACCTGGAATCATAGTAATTAATGGGAAGACCCTTCAACAGTGTACGCGTTTTGTTAATAGATCTTGCTTGGGAAATGCATTTGAAGGAGCAGTTGCCACACGAGGGGTGAAAAGATGACAGATATGATTTGACCAATCCCCATATCTCAGCTATGGCAGGATTCAGAAAGCCCGTATCAACACACTGGACAGTCTTGAAATGCAAGTCTGGGTTCCCATGTTCCAAATTATCATCTGTCTTGTCATTGCTGGTACCTTGAGTGTTGAGAGCATCAAGTTATATGCCCACATGCTTTCATGTTTCCAGATCTTTACGGAAGTTAACCTCATAAATTTTCCTCCTTCTGTAGTATATCTAGGGAAGGCAGTTAGCAATCCATTCAATGGGCAGATAACCAGATATACCTCCTGCCACCTTTGATGCATCCTGTTAATCTTATCAGATGTTGCCTGAGGTTGCTGGTCATGTGTCCAGCAAATGTACTGCATGCGATAAAGCTTTCTCCAGCACCTCATTCTTACTTTGTCTTCTGTCATTTGTGGCCAGGTGTGTTGGACGGATTTATATTCTCCCTGCTTGACCGCCAAGATGAATGCTACAGTGAGTATCTCTACCACCTGCTTGTTCCACTGTTTCTTGAAAGTCTGCATCAAGCAAACATGAGGGGCGTTGGGATCTGGTCCCATGATCCCATGATCTTCAAAGGCATGGATGACTTGTTCCTCAGGCACATCGGAAATATAGTCATTTGTCACAAGAACACCTTTGCTGTTGAGGAATTTCCACATTGCCTCCTATGGAATGTTAGCACATTAGTAATGATTAGACTACAAGGCGACCCATGTACATCTACAAGTTTATCCTGGTTAGCATGGGGCACCCTCTTCTTGGCTCTGGGACCTGCAATGCAAACTAACATGACTATATGGCCATCGTAGATATTCTGGGACACATACATTCAAATGGCTCAAGGTTGTTTGTCCTGGACTTGTTTCCATCTGAGTTCAGCTGGTTGGGAGGAATACTAGGGGAGCTAGATGGGATCTGAGACCCATGTTGCACGGCTCTCATAGTTGCCTCATTTCGATTTGAGCTTGGGTGGTCAGGAGGAAAGTTGTGAGAGCTGGATGAGGTTTGAAATTGCATGGCTCTCAAAGCTGCCAGTGTCGCTGCATCACAAGCAGCGGTAACAATTTGTCTGTATAAACCTTCACTGAGGCCTCCTGCAAACATGTGAGCATTGAGTCAGTCATTCGCTACGCCAATCCGCTTTCCACCAACCTGGGCCTGCTGCATGGTCTTCGTTCTCTTCATCGTCAAACAAGAGAGGTCATATAGTAGTTTCGTTGGCAGCCATGAAGTGAGTCATGTCAGAGTCCTCCAGGCCAGCAGAGGTCTGTGACTGGTCAGTGAGAAACTGGAATTGTATATGAAATGGGACAAGGGACTTTACTGGGGAGCTCATAGGGGGAAACATCTAAGTAGATGTCTGAGCAGAAAATTAAAGTGGTTTGTTGATGCTTTCTTATATTGAGACAGACAATAGTAACTGGACAATAGTTCTCACTCCTCTCAGGGTGTTTTATGGTATAGAAAAAAGAGCAAAGAGATATTATTTTTGCAGCACACGTGGTAAAGGTTGGACCCATAAGAATGGAGATTCTTTTTGTTCATATTATCAGGAATCCAGGAGTCTAGGATTCACATTCATGAATAGATGGCAAAGGCAACTCTAATAAAGAACAGGGGCATCTCAAAACCTTGGTGTTGGTAAAAAAGATATGATGAGAGGCCAGCCTGAGGGGTAGATTGAGGATGGTAGAATGTCTGCCGCACAGACTGAAGTTATCCCTTCTAACACTAGATGCCCTTGATCATACACACATCATATGCCCTTCAACTGCACAATCAAACAGTAATATAGCCTATATCTACGCCATAAGTACCATTAGAAAGGGAAAGGTCCAAGGTGGTACTGCCAAGAATGCCACAATTCTAACATCTCAGGAAATACCACAAAAAGACCAACCATAAGGATAACTAACAACAGCATGAACAAGAACAAGGTGGTCATGAGCGCAATGGCAATTTGTTCTCTCCAGGTCAAGGTTGAGAGATTTGTGGGAGGTGGTGCTGGCTCATTTGAAGGGGTGGGAGTCAGTGGCTAGTGGTCCCAATCAGATGGAATATATCTTATGATCATCCCCGTATGTGCACCTTCAGAGCTTGATAATGCCAGATCTTTAGTTCATATGGGCCTTTACTGGAGGAGGCTGTAACTACGATGCAGGTACCACCAGGGTCACAGTCAACAAAAGCCTACATTCAGAAAAAGTAAGCAAGTAACCCGAAAGTTGATGGCTATGATCCCTACCTCTACAACTTGCATGAGCTGGCCACAAGCTAGGACATGTCAACACGTCAACTGTACAGCACTATTCACTTTTACATTGAGACATACTTCCATGGCGAATCTCACTGACCAGCTGGCTGCTGATCCTGTTAAAGATATGAGCAAACCCATTGTCACCACCAGCAACAATAAGATTCTGGGATGACAGCGACCTTGTTTGTAGAATGCAATTTGTATCTATGGGGTGAGTAAATGTCTGAACCTTTTCCATGCTCGGAAATTGGTATTCATCAATGCCATCTTTGAGATTAGAAACAAGTAAGAGCTTGCCATCGTGATTGAGAGACGCATAGCCACTGTGCATATATGAGAATGGGGTAAAGCGAACAGTGAGGGAGACTATACATTTGACTGTTCAGCCTTTTCGACCACCTCTTCTCCCAAGGGTCAATGGAATAGCATATGCTGTAGCAGTTAAGCCAATGAGGAAACCAGAGAAGGCACCCACTTACCACTTGTATGTATTCAAATAGTACATGACCATGCTTGCACCATTATCACAAAAATGGATGCATTTCCCATAACCTTCAGACATAAGAGGTGTTTGAAGAATCGGGACTAGATCAGTTCCTCTAATCCTCCAGAGCTGAGTGGATTTTTTGCATATGCATGTGATCTGATTGTGCACTGGGTCGTAGATGATACCCTCAACAGGCCCTTCCCCCCCCAGTATGGAGACATTATCATGGTACATCTGAGGTGTATGAGATCAGGTCAAAGGGAGACAAATATTTTCATTACCTTGCCATCTTCACTACAAAAAAGATGGAGATCTCTGCTGGCGAACCCAACCACAAAGTGGTTGATGTCATGACTTGCCCAAGACATAGCTGTAGCTGTGCCATTGAAAGGCTGTTCTGTTACAAATAGCTTCTCTCCAGAAGCAACAGCCCAAACAACAGCCTTAGAATCATCACCTATCAACTGTCAGAAAAAGAACATTGGTTTAGAAAATGAGAACGCACCAATGCTTATCAAATGGCTACATCCTGGGCTGACGGCAAGCTGGTTCACTGGTTTGGTATGTGCTTGAAGGGTGTTCTAGAGCTTAAACTCTACACTATCCAAGATTGTGGTCATTGTGGGCATGATACTGTTTCTCTATGTACTAGGTTTTGAGATGTCCCTGTTCTTTATTAGAGCCCCCTTCACCATCGATTCATGAATGTGCATCCTGGACCCCTGGATTCCTGATAATATGAACAAAAAGAATCTCCATTCTTATGGGTCCAACCTTTACCATGCAGCTCCAACAAAAATAATTCTTTGCTTTTTTTCTAAACCAATCCTGAGAGGAACAAATAACAATCCCAGTGTCACATTTTATTAAGCCAAGGACAGGCCCTGTTGAGGTTGAGGCCTGTCTTGGTCAATTGGGCCATAACTAGCATAACCTCTAGCTGCTTTCATGCAAACACATAGTGCATGGCCATAGCATCAGTAAGGAAGAACCATCTATTCCGTCCTGTCCTGGAACTCTGCAATTGAATGCCTTGCCCAGTGATGCCCTAAGTGAACATGTGTCATAGACCAAAAATGTATTGGACCAAAAATGTATAGGTGTTGGAATAAAGTTAAAGATCAGCCCCTGCCAGTGGAATGGAGCAATTGGTAATGAGGGATAGACGCAATGGGGCAGGTTAAAGAACAGCCTGGAATGGAGTGATCAGCAATGAAAACAAGGACTGACGATTGGTGCTCAATGTGCGATGCAATGCACTAAGCAATGGAGCAATCATTAACATAGATGTAGCAGCAGGGCTGTACTGCCCATTGCAAGCAATGGAACAATTGGTGACGAAAACAAGGACTGATGATTGATGCTCAATGTGCAATCCAATACACTGAGGCCCTGTCACACAATAATTTTACGAACACTATATGGCTTTGCATGGTAGATATTTCATCCATGCATGAACTTGACCAGAGGCCCATGTATGGTGTGCACCTTTGTGTTGTCTGAAATTGCCACTGTGTACCTTCCATGCCTCCTTATTGTCACAGGTCGGGAGGTTGTGTCATGCATTACATAGTAGTAGCAAGATGCACGAACTTCTCAGAGTGAGTGGGCTTCTGTTCTCTATGAGATGCAATTGTTAACCATGTTAGCTTTAAAACCATGAAGAAGGTCAAAAAGCAAGGGCCATTTCTGCAATCACAACCAACCTTGCATGCAATACTATCTCATCTTGGATGTCAGAATGAGGTATGCATTTCATCCATCTTCTGAGTCTCCTAAAGGCCCAACTCTCCCTTAGAATCCCAGACAGAGGGGGCCATTATTGACCTCTGCAATGCAATGACACCCCCACTCCTACCACTTCTCTCCCAAGTTTGGATGTCTCTCCTTCTTACACAACAGACTTTCAGTCTTTTATATCCCTTGTTTTCCTTTCCTCTTGCCTCTAGGGGAGTCAGGAAGGTTGTGGCATGCCTTCTTCATCATGTCCTCATCTGCGCCATTATGGTACAATTCATTCTATCTGGGATGTCAGGGATTATATCACATGTGGCATCTCAGGCAGACACAGTGGCCTGAAATGCCCACTCAATCACATCAGCCTTCTGTGAACTTCCCATACCTTTCAAGGATGCGATCTGCACAAGGACTGGTGATGTACCTATGTCTCTGTTCAACCCAAATGTAGCCTATTTCTTGGGATGGTACCCATTTCTCATCAACAAGGACATTCATGGCCCGGCAGTTGACTTGGCGATTTGCAAAGTGGCCAATGCCACTTCCACCATGCTAGCACTTGTGCAAGGAAGTGACCTCTCCCAATAGCATGAAATATCAGACAAACTAAAAGACTTTCTACAATGTGCATGGGCATGTGAAGTTACATCTGGAACTCATATTGCCCTTGTCAAGACTGCGATTGACAAGTCAGTCATTTACAATCCAAGAGAGCCATGTATTGACAATGGCTATTTTAGGATGTCGCTTGAAAATGACTCTGTCTTTGCCAAATTGCAAGCTAACCTACATATAGGCTTGCTACCAAGGGTTGTGACGTTCAAGTGGGCCCATTGAACCAAACATACAATTTTGGAAGTGCTCATGATTGTTGAGGATGCTGCAACGACCCATGCACACCACCTGTTTGCCCATGGCAACTCAGTGTATCAAGGCCTTTGCTTCCTGGAGTCCATCACCCTCAACATATTGAGCTTGTTGGCCTCAGAAATTGTATCTCTAAAATGCGAAAAGGATGAAGTAGTCACCAAGCTGTCCACCACTTTCGGTATGCACTGTGGTGCCCTACAAAATCTAGAAGGTCAATTGTCCGACTTGGGATGCATCAGTGACCATTGGAGAGAGGCAAGGGACCTTTTGTCCCTAGGTATTTATGCATTCAATGGTATACAGAGCAACCTGGCTGCTCTCAGTGAGCATCAAGCTGGTCCCAAGAGTACGCGCTTGTATATTCCAGTAGACCAACAGAATCAGTATTTGAAGGGGTGGGTAAGAAGGCTGGAGGCTAGGCAAGTCTTAATGCTGGGTCAAGTGTATTGAATGATGGTATAACTAGCTCACTGTCTCACTTTACCATATCTAATCATTTGTATAAGGTGTTCCATTCCATGTGTACAGACATATTGTGTTAGTTCCCTTTGATATAATAAGCCATTCTCCTCTCAGACTTTTTTGTTGTTGCTGTATGTAGAGTGCTTGAAGCTTGAAGCTTGAGGCCTGAGGCCTGAGGGCCCGTTCCGAACTTCGGCCTTGTGTTTCCCCTTGGTGGCCCTGCATTTCCCTTTTGTGTCTCTTCATCTTGTCCTGTGCTCCGCTTTTCTTGTAGGATTACTTTGTGTTTCAATGTTCTTGGATGGTCACTCATATATTTAAACCCTCTTGTTTGACTTGTTTCTGATAATAGAAGTTTCCCCCTTGCATCTATCTCTCTTTGTATGCCCTCAAGGCCTCAAGTCTCCTTCCTCGTCCTCAAGTCTCAATGCCAATTCAGTGCTGCTGAGCAAGTCTGTGTTTGCCTTGTCAACGAAGATCTTCCCCCTTTGGTTTTCCCCTTTTCGTCTCACTTACTCTCTTCTTCAATTGCCTTCACTTCCCTGTACAGTACACATGTGGTCTCATCCTTATTGGATCGATCACTTGCTTGCTTCTCAACACACTCTCTACCTCTATCTACCCATATCTGCCTTGCTACTCCCTGCAAGATCCTTCATCTAACCAACTTATCTCACTTCACCTGACTTTGTCATGGCTCTTCCTTGAAAAGAGTCACTGATGGGAAGGGGAGTATAGCTGGGGATAATCAATGATTGATGAGCAGGGGAGAAAGTAATACATCTCTTGTCTCAACTTGAATACACCTATTACCATGTCTAGTGCCCCTTCATTGCTTCATCTACATACCCAGAGCTATCCAGACATGTGGAGACAACCATGTTGCCCACTCGCCGCCTTGACAGAGAGGTTGTATCATTGTGTGGTACCATTGCGATGATGGCGGCCTTGAGTCTCGACCCCTTGATTGCAGACCAGCGATGAAGGTGACTGGCATACCACCTGCAAGTAGTGTTCTTTTGTTTTCAACAATTTTATTGCACCACTTTCCAGGATGTGGTGCTTGCTGAACCATGGTCACCAAAACCAGGCATCTAGGACCTTCAGGAGGCAACAAGATAGTCAGAGTGACAGATATGGATGACATTACACTGACTTGCCTGGCACCTTTGGATGTTTAGTTCCTGGGATAATGCAACAAGATCCAGCCCACCATCTGGCATCAGAGCACATTCAATTTCAACCTTATGCTCCAGATCCTTTTGTTGCTTGTAGACCCTCACAGTCACATAGCTTGCCTTCTTCCTTTTTTTCCTAGGCACATCCTTGCCAAAAGGATAGGCACGTTTGGAGGGAATGGCAATATTGGATGACTGGCCAGTTGGAAGACTTGACCTACAATCAGCATTTTCAGCAGGAGTTTGTTCTAAATCACTTGTCACCGCTGGTGCTGTATTCATTCAAGGGCTGTTTGGACTCAGAGTAATTAGAGACATCAGCCCATGGGGGATGCAGTGTATATCCACTGTGCTTCATGGGGGGACGGTGCTTAATTCCTTGCCGCTAGCATGGTGTTGTCATTTTGGGAGTCTGCCAGTGTCTCCCTCACCATCATTTTTTCGTTTGTTGTTCTGTGGTATTGCATCAGATAGGGTGCACGATACCTGGAGAAGGACTCACTCTTTTCGGCAAGAAATGGGGGAGTCTAATCTTCAATTTGGTTTGACCAGTGTTGCTGTAGTTTTTGTTTTTCTATTCCATAATTTCCATTGCCCATGAAGTTGTCAATGAGAGTGGAAATCCAACCAATGATGACCGTCATCTCACATAGGTTAATAATGCATTGATGTATGGTTTCTTTAAAGGTCTTGAGCCCCCATGATCCACTTGGATGCTGCACCGGATATATAACTCTTGTAGGACAGCAATACTGTACCACTTAAGGGCCTTCTCACTTGAATTGTGCTTCCGGAGAGCCTGCTTGGCATGGTGTACCATAGTATATGTCAACATCAAGAACATTTATTGTTAAGGATCTATCCTGCTCCCCTATAAGCACCACTCTGACACCCTGACAGCAACACTCAGACCAGATATAGTAAGCACTGATATAGTAGACACCCGTTAGCAGTAACAATTATCCCCAGCATATATGTGGTGCTTTGACACTTACCAACCATTGCCCATGGCGATTGTTGGTGATAACAAATATATCCGGCATTGTTGCTTGCCACCTCACCATGCTGGCATCCACAATTGTGACAAGCTGCCACTTATCCAGTGGCCTCCTTCCCTAACAATACCTTGTGTCCCTGTCCCCAGGTATTTAGCTGCATAGATGACCTGTAATAGACCAGCCCACCAACAATCCAAGAACAGGCATGATATTGAATCCTTTGTCATTTAACCACCTTCTGTATCCACCTCCACACAAATGACGTGGGGATAATTTGCCAATCTGCCCTTGCAAGCGCCACCAGGTGAGACCTGGTGTTCCATGAGATATGTTTGATTTTTGCCACTCACTGGCCAGGAAGTTGGAAGGATTCCTACCAGATGGAAATGACAGAAAAAGAGGCTCATGGACCAATATTAACCACTGGAAAGCAGCTAAGCAACAGCAGAGACATATAGTATGTTGCTCATTCATGTGGATCCCTATTCAATAATCCAACACTTAACAGCATATGTGGCCAGGGATGCTGGACTAGTGTTGCCATGGCTTGAGCCGATGTTTTTGAGAAATCAGTGATAGAAAATCGAATACAATAGCGAAAAATATGAAAATAAAGAGGGAGATAGATTAGATCAAAAGCCGTAGGGTCACTTAAGACGACTTTGTAATCTAACCAGCCATTCAAGCAGGACTCGCTTCGACTTGATTTGGAAAAAAACAAAAAGTGAAATCAAGTCGAAGCAAGTCCTGCTTGAATGGCTGGTCAGATTACAAAGTCGTCTTAAGTGACCCATAGCTTTTGATCTAATCTATCTCCCTCTTTATTTTCATATTTTTCGCTATTTTATTTGATTTTCTATCACTGATTTCTCAAAAACATCAGCTCGAGCCATGGCAACACTATGCTGGACATCCTCAACATGATCCCCACTGAATTACTCATTATTATTTCCACCCATATGGACTATCATGACCTTCAGGCATTGGCTGTCACATCGCAGTCCATATGTTGCTCACTCCTGCCAGAGTACTTGCACCACCATGGGCTTGTGCTGAAGGACACCTATACAGGAGGTAGTGATTGGCATGGGTTTCAATACCCACCCAGGTTTGGCCCATGGGTATGTATGGGTATGGGTACGGGTATGACATCTTGTACCCATGCCAAACCCATACCCATAGGCCGGGTTGGCGGGTATAGCAGACATTTTGGGGCCTCAAGTGCCCTGACATAGATCTAACTCTGTACAGTACAATATTCAGCACATGCAAAAATGAAACAACCTTATTGGACCACATGGGTCTGAATGGCACCTTCTCCATTGTATGCAGACGTCGTGTCCATGCATGAATTCCAGGAGGGGGAAGAGAAAATGGAAGAGAATGGAGGCCATGTTCCCAAGAGTCCAAGAGCGTGCCATGAGGTAGATTGAAGGTCAGATGGTGAGCAGCAGTCGCACATCCGCTAGCGGTCATATTCAAGCAAGAAACGAAATAGGGGAAGGGGCTCAATTGCCCGGCACACACACAAAAGAGGGGGAAAGTTGGGCCACCACAATTGCCTGCTTTTCAGCAAGGCAGGTTGCACAGGTTTTATACGATTGTTCTGACGCGATTACAAGACAAGTACACTACAATGAGTGAGTAAAAAGGAGGAAAAAGGAACATACACTGCAAGGGGTTGGTCTTGGCAACAGACCCACATGGCAATGTTCGATTTCCAAGAGGCAAGAGCGGGTGTGAGGTCAAATAAAAGGAATGCTAATGTAAAACAGACAGTGAGTGGATGTTCTAAAAGGAAAACAAGCGATAAACATACGAAAGGGCATGGAATCCTATAAACAATGGTCCTTATCCCACAAGGCCAGTGCTCGGGCCTACTTCTCCATCCTCGAGGCTGCACACGTCCTTTGTGTTTGGTGGCTCTGAGCGATCCAAGTGCTGTTGGTAGCAGGATCCGAGGCAAGATGCGTCGGGGAAAGGAAATGACAATGAGAAGAGCATCAAGTGCAAGGTGGGAGAGGCGAGAGGATGAGGCGTGCGTGCATGCAGAGGTATTGTCGACATGTCAAGTGGCAGGTGCAGAGAGTTGCATGTGGTCAGAAATGGCCAAATCCAAGGCCAACACGAGCCCACACCTAACACCATCATCATCAAGTCATCATCATCGTTGTCGTTGGCATGCCTCGCCTCCGATCCATCTCTGTCAACCCTCGCTGCCCTATGACCGGCCTCCTCTTGCCGCATACCAAGTTTTCTGGCTGAAGACACACAGATCGCCCAAGGATCGTCGATCATCAGCCGATGCCACCAGGAAACCCCCATCGTTCCGTGTTACACAGTTAGGAGTCAGTCAGGTCTCAGTCCAGACCGGGAAGGGCCCTTGCCGTACATTGATTAGGCCCTTCTTTCGTATGTTCATTTGTTTTATTTTCGTCTTAGACCCAGCTTTGCACTCAATTAACTCTTCTTTTACCTTAGCCCAGTCACCACCGAACGTCACCGCATATCACCCACCCTCATCAGCCATGCGCTTGCTGTCGTGTACTTGGATACAATTCAACAATTTTTTCTTTATTTCGGACACTGCTCTCCCTCGCCATCCTTACCGCGTGGGTCTGTCACCAGCATGTTCACATTCTTCACCGTCGCTTCCACTCACCCCTCTCCCCCCTGTACTCGGTTCTTGCGTCGAACTCTTGTATAAAAGCCTTCTTGCCTGACATCATCAAAGGCAGGTAATTGTGACTCATGTTCCTTGCTCTTCCCCCTGCGTACTCTCCTCCTCGCCTGGCCGCTTTGACGACAAATCGACCAAGTTCGCCATCGATCATCTTGCTTGTCTCCTGCACTCTCTTGTGCTTTTGAGTGCGTGGCCCTGATTTTCTTTTCTTTTTCTCCAAACTCACTGCTAGGCTTCCCTGATTTAGCTACTTTCAGTCCGGACTCGACTTGGATGTCCACCAATTCCAGGCCTGGTGAAAACCCTGTGGACATTATCGATGGCACACGCAAACAGAAGCCCTTGGAGCACTCAATGCTTGCAAACGACCTTACCCCCAAAAAGTTGAAGACAACAACCACCAACAAGAAACAGCCTGTGGCAAAGAAGGCCGCCACTATGGTGGCAAAGTCTGTGGCATTTGCAAAGCCGAAAAAAAGTAAGTCTTGCAAAGTTTCATTGTGAATTCAAGGTTTGACATACCGGTCATCTCTAGTTACTTCTCAGCTGGCTGATAAGCAAGGATCCGCCTCCATGGCCGCTGCATCCAGACCATCAGTTCCCAGCTCACCAAGGTGCTCCGTTGAGACAGGGGCACAGGACGACAAAGACTTTCATTCTCACAAGTCTTTGGATGGAAGTGATGATGACAAGGTTCGGTTTGTCAGAGGGAAAAGGGTGAGGGTGTCATCTGTGGTCAACATCGACTCCTCCTCAGAGGATCTTTCGGTCGTTGAGAAGACCAATGAGGCTGAGCGAGGTATGATCCATGAATCTATCTATCAATAATCACTTACATCAATGCAATGCAGATCGCCTCTCAAAAGACTGGAACTCACCAGTCTATGCGTTCTTCCACCCTGTCCCATCCATTGACTATGTTGGACACCCACCTCGACGTGTTCATGTCTTTGAGTGCAATGCAAAGTCCTGTAAAGGCAGAGGCATGAATTGGCGACATGTTCGGAGGTACCTTGATACGACTGATGGGAAGTCGACGGGTAATCTTCGCCACCATGCAAGGGTATGCTGGGGTGAGGAGGCTTTGGCAGGGGCAGATGCTACAAAGTCATACCATGTCGCTCGTGAGGTCGTTGGGAAGTCCTTGACAATGCCAAATGGGTCCATCACTGCTATGTTCGAGCATGTTGGGGGTAAGGGTGTGGTAACATATTCATATCAGCAACATACCAAGACAGAAGCATGGTATGCTCTCATTTGTATCCCTGTTTATATGCTGATCAGGTTATCAGTGCGGAGATTGTTCGATGGGTGGCTGAAAGTATGCGTCCCTTCGCCATAGTTAAGGATCGAGGCTTTCAGTGCTTGATGAAGACTGGAAGACCAGGACTTTACATACCTTCACCCGAAACCATCTCTCGAGATACCAAAAAGGTTTTTGCATGCTGCCATAAAAGGATTGCAAAGATGCTACAGGTATGATTGGTCATTTATCAACTGTGATATAATCTAATCCATATACTTACTAGAATTACAAGGGTAAACTTAGCTTTGCAACAGACAGCTGGAGTTCTCCAAACCACAAAGCATACGTTGCAGTGACAGTCCACTTCGCACAGGATGGTGCTCCAGTCTCAATGCTACTTGACCTGGTTGAGGTTGCCATGTCGCACACAGGGATCACTCTTGCTGCAGTGTTTGCTAAGATCCTTGAAGACTTTGGGATTGCGCATAAGGTTAGTCAATAAATAACGCTAATTTCTCTATTACTCACATAAATTAGATCTTGGGTATCACTTGCGACAATGCTAGCAATAATGATGAAATGATTCGCCAGCTCACAGTACACATTGACAAGTTTGAGGGACAGGAATGTCAAACCCGATGCTTTGCACATATCCTTAACCTGATAGCAAAGAGTATTATCCAACAATTTGACATACCAAAGGCTCAAGCTAATAAGGTATTTGACGAAGCAACCATAGCATTGATAGCGCTTGCAGGTGACATCAACGTGGAGGAGCAGGAGATGGGTGTGGGCAGGGATGATGGTAATGATGATGACAATAGTGAGAATGTTGAGAGTTGGGTGGATGAGCGGGTTGACATGACTGCGGAGCAGCTTGCAGCACTTAATAAGAGTGTGCAACCGGTGAGGCTGATGCTTGTTAAGGTATGTATAACATTTTATCCTCCGTATCATTAACTTACCACTTGTGTCTCAGCTGCGCAAAACTGCATTTGCCATTAAGAACTCGACTACAATTATCCTTCCCCGATGGTATCAGGTCCTTGAAGAACTGGACCTTCATGCTTGTATCATGCCACGGGATGTGTCGACATGATGGAACTCAACATTTGACATGCTCAAGTTTGCTATTGAGTACCGCTTGGCCATTGACACCATTACAGCAGAACGTAATATGAAGCTTCGTGATTATGAGCTTGGAAAGGAGGAGTGGAAGGTTGCTGAAGAGCTCTGTGAAGTGCTGAAGGTGTGTTATTGAGCTTTTCGTTTTAAGAATTTGCTACTAATCAGAGTAGGTCTTTAAGGATGCAACGCTCTTCTTCTCTCAGGAGGCCTCCTCTGAACACCCTGCAACAAACATCACTACTGTTATCCCTGCTATGGACACTATTGATGAAGCTTTGGCTACGAATGCCCTTTCCTCTAAGTATTCTATCGCCATTCATGCAGTGCTAAGCATCGGTAAAAAAACCTTAAACCATTACTATGAAAAGACAGATTTTTCGACAACATATTGGATTGTGATGGGTATTTTGTGGTTTATCCTCCATTTTATCATCACTTATATCTTCTTTCAGTCCTTCATCCCTGTCATAAGCTCAACTATTTCAAGAATGCAAAGTGGGAGGACAAGTGGATCAAGGCTGCCCAGCAGCTTGTATAAGACGAGTTTGACCTTTCATACAATTATAGCTCTGCACCTCCAGGGTCGGCATCAAGTAACAAGGTATGTATTACTTAGTTGTATATCTTTTATTTATCTTACCTTCATTATGTGCATAATAGACCACTGGATACCCATCAAAAAGCAATAACATTTTCGACAACATGGCTGCACTTGCTGCACCTACAACCACTGAACTCCATGATGAGCTTGATCGCTACCTTGGCTCTGACCCTGAGCATGTCATTGATGCTGTTCATTGGTGGTATGATCATCATGCCGAATATCCTTGCCTGTCAAGGATGGCAATTGATTATCTTGTTATCCCTCATAAGTAATTATCTGTGTTTCCTTTGTTTATATCTTCTGATGATATTACTAGCTACCTCTGTTGGTGTTGAATGAACCTTTAGCAAGGGCCGACTTCTTCTCTCTCACATTTGCAACCGTCTCTCAGTTCAGTCAACATGTGCACTGATGTGTGTTGGGGTATGGAGCTTACTAGGATATGTTCATAATAACAATATTAAGAAGGTCACTGCACTGGAGGAGCTTATTGGAGAGGAAAGGATGGATGAGTTATCTGCTGATTGGGATGCTATTTGATATTTGCCTACCTACCATTTGCCGCTATAAATTACTACTGATCTGGATTTTTTGAGTGCATGGGTGCATGGGTATTAAACCCTTGAAACCCTTGAAACCCTTATCCATGGAGACGGGTACCCTTACCCATCACTATGGGTAAGGGTTTTGGTGGGTGTGGGTACAGGTAAGAAAAATATACCCATGGGTTACCCGGGCCATACACTAACAGGAGGTTCAAGTGTAGAGCTGTATGATCTAGCTGGATATGCGTCCCTTGGATTCTGGTCTGCCGCCCATATCTTCCAACCCCCAGAAGAGATGTACTGTTTGGTTCCTTGTGGTGTGCAGGAGGCCCAAAGCATGATAAGATTCCTTATTCACTTCCTTCATAAGCCTTCGAATTCATATAAACTTTGGGATTTCCACCTTTCCCTCCATGGCTCAGACCCACTTTTGCTGATGCCTGAGTTCAACAAATTGTGACAATTATTCTACACCTTACCTCTGACACAGCTATGCCTCTTGGGTCATATTCCAGCTGACTATCTTCCCCCTTCCATCACCTTATGAAGCAGACTTGGACGGTCATGCACCTCCCATTTACTCACGTCATTTCTCATTTCCTCTGATTACACCTTTGCTCCCAGATTGGTGCAAACTACATTGAACATCCTCATGTGTTCCCCTATCAAAAGCCTGGCGATTTATTGGGTGTCATTTAAACCCCCCCAATGGTCTGTTCTACTTGGTAAGCTCAACATGGCATTTCTCAAGGACATTGAGCTTGAAGGCAAGATCCCACAGCCAGCACTCATTCGCTTTCTAACCAAGAACAAGGCCCTGAAGAATATCTGTATCAGGTGCAATGCACTAGTATCGGACTGTACCTAGCCTAACCGGTCGCATTATTAGCCTTTTCTACCACATCTCCTGACCCTCAATGCACCCTTGGTAGTCTGTTGCAACATTTTGGAATGAATACCTACCTCGTCAGGCCTTTACAGGTTAGAGGTTGGAATCAGTCGACTTCACCCCCAACAATCCACCTTTTGTCATCTCTTGGAGACCTTACGGGATTTTCAGAAGCTCAACCATCTCAGGCTTCGAATTGCACAGAGTTTGCCATTTGCCTTGTCACAAGCAAGCCTGGATGCTTATAATTGGGATGGATGCCCAGCATGTGAACTCAAACAGATTCACACTCTGAGTTTCCTCTGGGGCCAGAACTGATTATCACCAGGAGATATTGTGTGTTCTCATTGCCCTTCTTCTTGTTTTTCTTGACCTTACCCAGAAGACAGGACACAATGTGCGCTTATGTACAAGCATTTCCCATGGTAGAGATGGTGCATGTGGCAGAAGGGGGAGATGGATTCAGAACACAACTCCTTGATTCTTTATGTAAAACAAAGCCTTCCCTGCACATCGTCACTGTGTTTTCTGGTTCTGTCTCCCTGAAGTGGATGGCAGACGATTGCAGTCCATGACCATTCTCTATTGTAATTGAAGGATGGTTTCTAAGCCCCCCTCTTTAGCTTATTAGTCAAGAAATTCGTACTATCTGAGCCAATTCAAAACCTCTTTCTGTTCTGTTCCCTCCTGACCTCACATGTGATGTTACTGTCCTCAGGTCCACTTGCACTCTCCCACTCGCACTGTCCACTCTGTCTCCTCTCTGTGCTCACCATCCCCCCTCACGTCACCACCCCACTCTGTTGTTCTCCCAGGGCTGTCCTCTCTCTGCTGCTTTCTGTTGGGTGTGCTCAGCACCCTCTCTCAGTCTTGCAGTCGCAGCCCTGTCCTTGCCGTCACAGTGAGTGGTTTCTTGCTTTCTGTCTATGTGCAGCTGACCTCCCTCCTGTTCTTTTTTTTTTTCCTTTTTCCTTTTTTTTTTTTTTCCCCCCCTCTCAGCTCCCGCTCACCCTGTGCCTCCTGTGCCCCCCCCCCCAACACTCTCTTGATTGTCCCCATCCAGTCTTGCACTCAAAGCTCACCATCCCTTCCCCAACTCAGAATCGCCACTTTGTTTTCACCATCCGGCTCAGCTGTGTCCCATCACCAGGTGCATGCCCCTGGATCTCATTCTTTGTGTCTTGCTCATGTCTTCTGGCTCAAATCATACCTGCACCCCGAACTCCAGCTGCACCTCACCAGTGACTGTTGCTCTTTTGTCGCTGCATTCAGGTGAGTGCCTGTCTTTCTCACCATCGCCTCTGACCCCCCTTTCCCAGTGCTCCCCACCTGGTTAGACCAGTTTCGTGTCTGACACCTTGGTTTCATGCCCGACTGCCCCTTCCCTCCCTGTACCCTCACAGGCCTCACCAGGCAAGTACCTTTCTTTCTTGCCCTTGCCTCTTGGTCACAGTCTCTTGCTCAGATCGTCCTTGCTGGGCCTGAGTGGTAACCAGCGCTCCTGAAGCCACTCTGCCTGCTCTGCTCCCCAAGACCCCCAAATTCTCACTTTCCATCTCTGTGTACTCACTCCCTCCCACAGTTTCCCCCCCCAGTCTCAGTTGCTGTTGCGGCTCTCACTGCGGCTATGTTTTTCGCTGTCATGTCTTTGCTCCTCCTCTATCGACAGGTATGTTCTGATCTTTCTTGCTCCTTCCATCTTGGTCATCGTCTCTTGCTTGATCCTCATATCCAGCCCCTATTCATTACCACTGCCTCACCATGGTATTGCTCCCTGCATGGTTTCCTGTCCAACTCTGTGGCCACTTCTTCCCTTCCTGTCCCTGACATGCCCAGCTCTCCTGCTATTTTCCCCCATTGTTAAGGCTTCAACAGGCCTTGATAGTACAACTTGTACTAAGAGTTAACTGGTGGCAAGTACTTGAAGGAGTAGAGGAGTCTCTAGCTTTACTAGAGATGACTTAGAGTGAAGTGGGTAAAAAGGGGAGGCACTAGGGAGGCTTTCAAGAACATTGATATTGATAATCAAGTCAAGCTTAGGGCTTGACTATCGAAATACAGGGTGCTTATATACAGGCAGGGCCGTGCACAGGCCATGGTTACTAAGGTAGGTACTTCTGGTCAAGAGGGGGCTATCTGTATTATATGGTAATCCACAGTCAAGTGCTGCGGTCTGTATGAGTCGAACAATAGAGAATGAGCAAGAGCGAATGAAGGATCAGGGAATTGCCTAATCTATCCTTAATGGGAGAACAATGGTGGCGGGTCATTCCAAGAAGAGAAGCATCGTCATGATGTGATGACGACCACAAGGTTTGAGGTTGATCCGAGGAGATCTGATCTCCGCGTGCCCAATACGGTCTAATGGGCATCTAGTGTAAGCAACTACCTTTTATGGTAGTCGTATTGATGGAGACCCAATTAAGGGCCATGTCATTATCCACGTCATCTGCGGAGCTCTGCATGGATGAGGGATTGTCTGCAGACTCTTCTGAAGAGGTTGTCTGGTGGCCCGGATTCTGGGGCAAGGTGCTGGCTATGGGCAATGAGGCTGCAGGAGTGATCAACTGATAACTGCCTTCACGACTGGTGCATTGTCATCTGGGTGCTAAAGAGGGACTTGT